>Ga0307978_1003377_pt1 | contig 10869 bp, 7 predicted proteins | sample OrgLakmetage1056_FD_203151 | JGI IMG/M metagenome (GOLD analysis project Ga0307978, IMG submission 203151) | Saline water microbial communities from Organic Lake, Antarctica - #1056 | ecosystem: Environmental > Aquatic > Non-marine Saline and Alkaline > Saline | place: Antarctica: Organic Lake...
TGTCACGTTGCACCTCCGCATAGGGTGGGTGTAAAGCCGTTGGGTGTTTACGCCCGCTCACTAGCCTCGAGCAACGCTTTGGCGACATCAAGTGTGCTTACTTCGTAGCAAAGCAACATGCACTCGCCGCCCATACCATCAGCTAGCCACGCCGACAAACGATAGCCACCTTCGCGCCGTTTGATTGCACCTACTACAAGCCACTGCCAAGGTCGAGATACTGCTGTATTGATAAACTCTTGCTGCGCTTTTGAATTTTCATGTTGTCCTCCGAATGACAACGGCTCGAGCGGTGATGGCTCGAGCCGTTGTTGTTTATGGGGCAAGGTAAAGATATGGGGCAAGGTGAAGACTCAAGCGCGAAGCAAAGAATTGTCAACGTAGCAGTAACGCTTAGCTGCAGCTTCCAGTATGGTGAACATCAACTAATGTGATGGGACAAGCAGCACTCACCCGCCAGCGTTACCCGCCGTCTTACAGTCCGCTGTCTTGCTGTCCGCTGTCTTACAGCAGGGTGAGCAAAAAGGTGTAGAGACTGTGAACGCGAAAGTCCAAGGGAGTAAATATAAATGAACGTCCGCTAGCGGCCTCATATGACTGAGATTATTCTCCATGGTCGGTAAGGGTCTGCGTCGGCTCGATGTTCTGATTGAGACGAAACAGATTTTGCGGATCATACTTAGCTTTGATGTCGGCGAGCCGGCTGTAGTTGCGCCCGTAAGCTTTCTTGACCAAACCCTCTTCCTCCATCAGACCGGGGAAATTTAGGTATGAACTGCCGGGGGAGTAGGGTTTCAGCTGTTCGTAGAAGTGGCGCGTCCACGCCATACACATTTCTGCTGCCTCCGGATCATGCCAAGAGGTATTGAATACAACCGTATAAGGGGCACTGCGCTCGCCCATCGCGGTGGCGTCGGCGGGAACCTGACCAACGGTGTTGCCCATCGCCCAGATATCGAAGAGTGTCCAGTCGGTCGGGCGGTTTCGCACCTGTTCCGCAATGATGGCGATGACCTCGTCGTTGATTTCGTTGAGGTGAAGCGATTTCCAGTAGTGATAAACCTCGCCCTCGGGGTTGACCCAGTCGAACAGCGTCTGGACGGCAGTGAAAGGCAGCTGCCCACTCATATCGACTAACGGCTCTGCTAGTTCCCGTAGCGGTTGGACGAACGCCGCCCCTTCGTCTAAGGGTCCAATATGAACACCTACCACGACGACGACGCCTTTGCCTCGAGCCTCAGGGGGAAAATCGGGTATATCGGGAACCGTCCAAAAGAGGCAGTTGCCGCTGAATTCGCTGGGCGCTTGGGCGATGTAGTCGCGCCAGGCGGGGAGAATTTCCTCTGCCTTTTCGTTTGGATACATCGCTGCAACAAGATTGACCACAGGCCCAACTGGGTGGAGGCTATACTCGAATGAGGTCACGACTCCAAAGTTGCCACCCCCACCGCGCAGCGCCCAGAAAAGGTCTTCGTTCTCGTTTTCGCTGGCGGTTAGAACGTCGCCTGCGGCGGTTACGACCTCTGCGGAGACAAGGTTGTCGCAGCTGAGACCATACTTGCCGCGCAACCAACCGTAGCCGCCACCCAAGGTCAGACCTGCGATGCCGGTTTCGGACACGATGCCGCCAGGTGTAGCGAGACCGTGCAGTTGAGTTTCGTGGTCTAAGTCGCCCCAGGTCACACCGCCTTGGGCGTGGGCTGTTCTTTTGTGAGCGTCTACATAGATGCCTCTCATAAGCGATAGGTCGAGCATCAGACCGCCGTCACAGGTTGCGTTGCCAGCTACGTTGTGACCGCCTCCATGAACAGCCAATAAAACCTCGTGCTGACGGGCAAAGTTGACGCATGTCACCACGTCGGCTGTACCCGTGCAGCGCACGATCAGGGCAGGTCGTTTGTCGATCAGCTTGTTCCAAATCTGACGTGTCTCGTCGTAGCCGGGGGAGTCGGCGAAAAGAACCGAGCCGTGGACGGCTGTTTGTAAAGCCTCTACAGCCTCGAGCGCTATTTCCGTCCTACCACCCGTCAGTGTGGTTACCTCTAAAAATGTTGTTGCCTCTAAAATGGTCATCTCCACCTCCTACTACAGCCTGCGAAAGCAGCCGTTACCTAAGCGTTGGTTGCCAAAAGTGAGAGCACCAATGCAGCGTTGTTTAAGCGTCGGTTGGCTTAGGAGGTAGGAGGGTACTTTTTCCCTCGAGCCCCATCAACAAAGCGTTAGCTGCTTGCAAATCAGGGGTGTCGAAGCCTTCGGTAAATGACCCGTAAATAGCTGCCAACGCTTCATGCGCCTGCGCTGCCCGCCCTTGGCGCTGCCACAAACGCGCCAAGCTTGTAGTCGAGCGTAATTCTAGAGAGGGCGCTTTTTGTTGGCGAGCCAACCCGGTGGCTAGTTGGTACGCCTCCTCCGCTCGAGCGTCATCGTTCTGCAACAGTAGATTCCCACGTAAACGGTAAAGTTCGGCGTTCCACCAATTCTCGTTGTGACAGGCGGCGGCGGACAACGCACGCTCGACAGTCTCGAGCCCTTTTTCCGTCATACCTGCTTGTTCATACACCACTGCCAGCAACGAAAAATAAAAAGGTAAACGCAAACGCGCGCCGGTTACCTCAAATGCGCCTAGCGCTTCGAGTAGCTTGGCGTGCAAATCGACTGCCGTTGGCTGAGCCAAAGCCTGCGTCCAGGCTCGGAAGATGTCGGCCCACTGGTGGTAATAGCCGATGTCGTAGCGCGTCGTCATGCTCAGGCAAGTTTCAACGCACTCGGCTACCTTAGCCGTCTCGCGGCGAAACGCGTAGAGCATTGTCAGGTACGCCAGCCCCACGGCTTGGCTGAAAGGACGCTCATGCGTTTCCATCAAGGCTATGCCTTCATGAGTGAGTTCTAGGGCTTGCTCCGAAAAGCCGAGCATCCACAGGTTATGCGCTTGTATCACAAACGGAAAAACATCGTCACCACTGGCAGGGAAAGGCGCAGGTATAGGTTGCTGAAGATCGTAAAAAGAAAAGCTTTTCTCGAAATGCCCCTGTGCCAGCTCGAAGTTTCCCTGGCAAAAATCAATAAAACCGGGGTGGATATGCGCAGTCACCAAGTAGGGATCGGACTTTGCTTGTTTGGCGATGTCCAACAATTGCCCTGCCACACGGCGGCTTTGATCCAAATCTCCTAACATAGTATGGTGTTTGTACAAGACGTTGAGTTGTTGAAAATGCTGAGCTGAGTCGTTCAACATGTGGCTCAGTTGCCAGGCTTTGTGGGCAACCTCGTACGATTTTGACGACATCCCGCCTTCTATAATCTGCAAAGAGGTAGATAGGGCTACGTACAGGAAAAACGCTTGGCGGTCGCGTTCTGGTGTGGCGGGTAGCTGCCCTAACAGCGCGACGCCGCGTTTGAGAAGTTCGCACGCTCGAGCGTTGGCAAACATCTGCTGCGCCACCTTACCGGCTTGTAGATACGCCTCGGCGGCTAGGGCGAATAGACTGGCCTGCTCATAATGGTAGGCCAACTGTGCATAGACAGCGTCCAGGGCGGTTGCGTAATGTTGTGCTAGTGCTTCAGCGGCGGAGCGGTGCAGACGCTGGCGCTGCACCGGGGAGAGTTCGGCATAAGTCACATCGCGAATGCGGTCGTGGCTGAGGTCGTAGTCGCCGCCTTGTTGACGCACGATGCGGCGCTGCCACAGCTCGTCTAGGTCTTGCACGAGGCTTTCCTCATCGCTGTGACCTGCCAGCTCGAGGAGGTCTAAAGAAAACGACCGCCCTATCACCGCCGCTACGTTCGCCAAGTGACGTGCACCGGGCGAAAGCTGGTTCAAACGCGCCTGAATCACGGTGTACACCTTGGGCGGCAAGGGCAGGGTATTGGGGGTTGAAGGCGCGCTGCTCGACCAGCGCCAACGCTCGCTTTCATCTTTGTCCAGTTCGGCGCGCAACGCCTCGACCAAAAAGAGGGGTACCCCCTCGGCGTAATGGCGTAACTCGGACAGCGTTTCGGCGCTTACGCCCCCCGCGAGGTGCTGGGTGATGTGTTGTGCGAGTTCGTCGCTAGCGGCAGCGGTCAAGGGCGCGAGGGGAAGGTGCTGGATACGATCATTTCGCTGTAACTGCTGTAGCAACCTCGTGAGCGGGTGGTGAGGGTCTACTTCCGTCAGGCGAGCTGTGCCTACAATCAACAGCGGCGCAGTCGGTGCAAAACGCAGCAAAAAATGAAGCCACTCTAGGGTTTCTTGATCCGCCCACTGCAGATCGTCTATGAGTACTAAAAGGGGCTCAGAGAGCAGCAGAACAGCTCGAGCCAAAGCTTCAAACAGGTGTTGCCGTCGCCAGCTTTCGTCTAGCGGCGCGGGCGGGGGCAAGTCGGGACGGGCTGTCAAGATTTCTGGTAGCAGTCGCGTGCACTCGCTCAGCCAAACATCATCCAAACCCAAAAGGGCTTGCGCGTAAGGAGGTGAGCGTAGCCACGCGATAACGGGCGCGTAGGTGAGCTGGCCTTCGGCCGCGTAGGCGCGGGTCTGCACAGTGAGAAGGCCCTGCTGTTCAGCCCAGCTCAGCCCTTCTTCGGCAAGGCGTGTTTTACCCATCCCGGCTTCGCCGCTAATTAGCGCCATAGCAGAATGACCCACACTGGCCGTGCGCCAGGCGGTTTGCAGGGTGCGCCACTCTTCTGAACGACCTACTAGTTTGTAAGCTATTGTGAACCTGTTACGGGTCGGCAATGGCTCAGGCGGAGCCGATGCGGTACTTAAGTCAGCTGAGGTACTTTGGTCAGCTGAGGTACTTTGGTCAGCTGAGGTACTTCGGTGAAGAAGCCGCTGGTAGATGAGATGGGTCTCCGGGCTCGGCTCTATGCCAAGTTCACGTTCCAGCATAGTGGCACAGTCATGGTAGACGCGCACAGCGGCGGCGCGGTTGCCGAGTGCTTTGTGCAGCGTCATCAGCCGTCGATAGGTGCGTTCGCTCAAAGGGTCGTTGTTGCGGAGCCGGGTCGCGTAGTGAAGGGTCGTTTCGTACTCACCCTCCGCGGCTAGAGCGTCGATCAAGCGGTGGAGCGCTTCGACGTAGTGTTGATTGAGTCGCTCCCGCTCCCGCAAAATCCACTCGTCGAAATGGCCTGGTAGCAGTTCACCGTGATAACCGTCTACCGCTTGCGTAAGCAGGTTCCGCTCGAGTGTTGCCTGGCTTTGCGCTACGAGGCGTTCAAACGCCATTACATCGAGGGAAAAACTGGGGTGGCGTTGCCACATTAGGGTTGTGTTCGTGGTCTTCAAGTAATCGTCAACGGCTGGACATTCGCTTCGTAACTTGTGCAGCGCACCGCGCAGGTTGGCGTAGGCGCGGCTCTCGCTGAGATCAGGCCAGAAAAGAAACGCCACCTGCCGGCGTAGCTGCGGTTGCTGTGTGTGCAACATCAGATAAGCCAGTAGCGATTGCTGCTGGGGCTGCTTGACGCTCTGGGGCTGAGCGTCTACCACTAGACGAAAGCCACCTAACAAGCGAGCGTGGAGCTGAGGAGGTTGTGACATAACCAGTACGTAAGCTTAACATAAAAAGACTAGAGTTTTAAGCTTTTGTATAGAGCTTTCAAGATAGGATTAGATGAAAAGTTGACCTGAATTTGCAAGATAAACCCGCGCAACAAGTAGACCTGCTTTGCGCTCGCAAAGAACAAGCGTCGAAGTAAATAACGTACCCCCTCCCTTGGTCTGCTCGAGCTTAAAGATTCACTACATTAAAAATTCACTACATTAGAGATTCAGTACATTAGTAATTCAGTACAATGGTGCATGACAACACACGACGCTGGTTTGTGCCCTGAAGTAGCCACTACTTCAACCCGTCTCAACTTCTTTGTTTTTAAACTATGGGTAGTTGCAAGGACGCTGACTTATGTCTGAGCTTGATGCGGTATTTAGCTACATTGACCAACACCAACCCCAGTTCATCGACCGTTTTGTTGATTACCTCAAGATGCCCAGCATCAGCGCGCAGGGTATCGGCGTGGAAGATGTTGCCAATTACTTGAACGACATGCTCAGTAGGTTGGGGTTTGAGAGTGAGCTTGCGCCAACAGCAGGCTATCCGGTCGTGCTGGCAACACGTCAGGTCAGTGATGACGCCCTTACCGTGCTGCTTTACGGTCATTACGACGTGCAACCGCCAGAACCGCTCGAGCTGTGGCACTCACCCCCGTTTGAACCGACAATTCGCAATGGGCGCGTGTATGCACGGGGCGCTGGTGACAACAAAGGGCAACACTTTGCGCAACTTTTGGCGCTCGAGTCCCTCTTGGCTGTTTATGACCAACTACCTTGCAATGTGATTGTCATGCTCGAGGGCGAAGAAGAAGTGGGCAGCCCGCACCTCGCTGATTTTATCCGCACCCACAAAGACAACCTCAACGCTGACTTGGTCATTACCTGTGATGGCCCTGTCCACGATAGTGGCCGCGCCGCGATTAAGTTGGGTGCACGTGGGATGATGTCGTTTGAACTGCGTGCTAGCGGGGCAAAGCGCGACTTGCACTCAGGCAATTTTGGTGGGGTTGCCCCCAATCCTATCTGGACACTCACCCATCTGCTAGCTAGCATGAAAAACCCGCACGGGCAGGTGACCATCGAAGGTTTTTATGATGACGTGCTAGCGCCAACGCCGCTCGAGCGTGACGCCTTGGCAAGGTTACCGCTAGATATTGAGGCTGTGAAACAAAACCTAGCCCTAGACACCTTAGACGCACCGCAGGGGCGCGGTTACTATGAACGGCTCATGTTCTACCCCACGTTCACGATTAATGGGTTTCACGGTGGTTACGGCGGAGATGGCAGCAAAACGGTACTGCCCTGTGAAGCGGTTGCTAAGTGTGATATTCGCTTAGTAGAAGCCATGCACGTTGACGATATTTTTCAGAAGCTAGCAGCACACGTGGCCAAGCACGCACCCAGTGTGCAACTCATCCGCCAAGGGGCGATGGAACCATCGAAGACGCCGCTCGAGTCACCTTATACTGCCGTGATTAGCCAAGCAATTGAAGCCGCTCAAGGCGAAGTGCCGTTACTCATTCCTTCCGCGGCTGGCAGCTTACCCAACTATGTCTTCACCAAAATTTTGGGTATCCCTGCGTTTGTGGTGCCCTATGCTAATTCGGACGAAGCCAATCATGCGCCCAACGAAAACCTCGAGCTAAGCCGTTTTATTAAAGGCATCAAAACCGGCGTGGCTATGTTGCGTTATCTTGCGAGCAGTAAAGCAGCCAGTAGCTAACCGTTCAAAGGTTATTTTTGAGTTTGCGGTGATCCTGAACCCACTATGGTTTTGCACAGTTACCCTTCACAGCACTGCTCGGCTTAGCCGAATACGACCTGAGAACAATCCACAAAGACCTCAGCTAAGCATCCCAGGTGCTGAAAGCTATTTTGACTGCGCCCTCATCGCCCAAGCCAAACACGAAAACCTTACTTTGCTGAGTCGTGATGAGGTCATAGGTCAAGCGGCTGAGGTGAAGGTGGTGTGGTAGCTTCGAGTACCTCCCCAAACAAATGCCCCGCCGCGACCGCTTTCCTTACCCATGCCCTGCGTATCCGCCCCCGATTATCTTCTCGGTCATGCGCTAGATGACACCGCCGACAAAACACCGCCAGATTACGCGGATTGTTGTTATGGCAGTCATGGTCTAAGTGCGCCAGCGTCAACACTTCTTTGCTGCCCGTATGCAGATGAACCTGTCCATGCTTGACCCCACACTGTTCACATGCCCAACCGGCTCGAGCTTCCCGCAAGTAGCGTGACCAACGGTGCCAGCCTCGAGGATAGTCGGCGTAAGAAAAGAACTTGCCCATAACTCATTGTACAATTAAAAGCGTAGTTAACAAGTATCCTACAATGCTAAAAAGCCCGTGTGGGACGGGAATCTTATTTGAAACCCACTTGCTGCCGTCGGGAATTAACGAATAAAAAGCAATAAATAAAACCCCAACCGTGAACGTCACGGGCGGGGTGATGGGATGCGAGGTAGATGATGAAAAGTAATGAGGTAGATGATGAAAAGCAATGAAGCAAGATGGGCGCTACTCAAGAAGCGCGTACCAACACGCCTTCGCTAATAGGCCACGTTACTTGGACATGGTCTCCGGGTTGCCAATGCAGCTCCCCTTGGGCGACACTTTGGCGACAGACGAGACTGTGCCCATTGGCGGTTTGCAGCACAACTTTGCGCTCACTACCTAAGTAGATAAGCTCGCTAACCTGAGCAGCTAAGCTGTTGTGCGCGGCGGGTATAGCAGCGTCAGCGCGCAGCAGATACAAGCGCTCTGGACGCACTATCAAGCAATAGGTGCCGGTATCAGCTGGAGCTTGGGCGACAGCAAAGCGAGTATCTTGGCTTTCAAAATAGTCTCCGTGCCACTGGCCACAAAAAATGTTGGATTCACCGATAAAGTCAGCGACAAAACGGCTTTGGGGGCGTTCGTAGAGGTCAGCACCGCTACCGACTTGCTCGAGCTTGCCTTGGTTAAACACGCTGATGCGGTCACTCATCACCAAGGCTTCTTCTTGGTCGTGGGTGACATAGATCATCGTGATATGCAAAGCTTGTTGCAAGCGGCGAATCTCGAGCTGCAACCGTTCGCGCAGCTGTTTGTCTAGTGCGCCTAGCGGTTCGTCCATCAATACCACTTTGGGTTCAAACACCAGTGCCCGTGCTAGCGCTACCCGCTGCTGCTGACCGCCGGAGAGTTGACGTGGTTTTTGCTGGGCGCGGTCGCTGAGGTGTACGCGCTCGAGGGCTTCGTGTACCCGCTGTTGCCGGATGCGTTTGGGTACGCCGCGCATCTTCAGCGGGAAGGCGATATTATCTGCCGCGCTCATGTGAGGAAACAGGGCATAATTTTGAAACACCATGCCGATATCGCGCTTGTGAGGCGGGTCACGGACAATGTTCCCATCGATGCGCAGTTCTCCTCGGCTTTGTTGCAAAAAGCCGGCGATAATTTTCAGGGTGGTGGTTTTGCCTGAACCGCTCGGTCCTAAAAACGTCATGAATTCTCCGGCGCGAATGTCTAGATTGACACCGTCGACAGCGCGAATATTCCCGTAGTGCATAGCGATGTCATGCAGGCTGACGCTGTGGCTAGCTCGAGCTTGACTCATGCTGTTTGCCGCTGCCGTAACCACAAGCCGAGTGCGAAGATAAGTGTGGTGAGAAGCGTAAGTAAGGTGGCTGCGGCGGCGATAGTAGGGTCAAGTTCGGTGCGCAGTTGCCCCCACATAACGATAGGCAAGGTACGCAGGCGAGGACTGGTCAGAAAAATCGCCACCACGATTTCATCCCAGGAAGTGATAAAAGCAAACAGCGCTCCGGCAAGCATGCCAGGCATGATGAGCGGTAGGGTGACATAGGCAAAACAGCGCAGCGGTCCTGCGCCTAAATTGGCGGCGGCTAGCTCGAGCGTACGGTCAACAGTGCGCAAACTCGCTAAGACATTAATCACCACAAAGGGTAAAGCCAGCACGGTATGGGCAAGCACCAAGCCCCACAGCGACCCTGCGATACGCCAGCGTACAAACACCGCAAAGGTAGCGATAGCAATCAGCACTAAAGGAATAATCATCGGCGAAAGCACCAGTGCCTGCAGGGCGTTTCGCCCCCAAAAACGGCCTCGAGCCAAGCCCAGGGCGGTTAGTGTTCCGAGGATGGTAGCAGCGAGCGCAGTGAGCAAGCCGACACGCAAGCTCGTTTGGGCAGCGTTAAGCCATAAGCTCGAGGTCAGTAAGGTTTCATACCACTGCCAAGAATATCCCGGCGGTGGGAAGCGCAGCGTACGCCCTGAAGAAAGCGACATAGGAATAATCATCAGGCTAGGCCCTAGCAAAAATATCACCAACATCCCACCGTAAGCACGCAACCACAGCGGTAATTTCATCACAGCTCGTCGCCTCCTAATACTGCGTTGATATTAACTACTCGAGCCACGCATGCTAACAGCAGCAGGGTAACCGCTAGCAGCACCACGCCAAGTGCACTGCCCATTCCCCAGTTGCGCACCTGTTGAATCTGCTGCACTACCATATCGCCCATCATGGTTTCACGCGGACTGCCTAGCAACGTAGGGGTGATGTAATAGCCTAGCGCTACGACAAACACCAGCAAACACCCCGCGTAAACGCCGGATAAGCTCAAGGGCAAAAAGACTTGGCGAAATGCCGCCGCCGGACGCGCTCCCAAACTTTGCGCAGCGCGCAGCAAATCCAAGTCAATGCGCTGCATAACTGCGTAGAGCGGCAGCACCATAAACGGCAATAGCACATGGGTCATACCGATAACCACGCCAGTAAAATTGCGCATCAGCCGCAGGGGACGTGTGATAATCCCTAGCTCGAGCAGCAGGCTATTGATCACCCCTGAGTCTTGCAGCAGCACCGTCCAAGCGTAAGTGCGTACCAAAATGGACGACCAAAACGGAATCAGTACCGCAATCAGTAGCAGTCCTGCCCAGCGCGGTTTGGCTAAGGTCATCAGGTAGGCGTAAGGATAGCCGAGGAGCAAACAGAAAAAAGTCACTGCCAAAGCCATGCGTAAGGTATTGAGCAGCACGCGTAAGTAGGTGCTCGAGTTGGCAATGCGCACAAAGTTGTGCAGCCCCCAACTAGGCTCGCTGATACTACGCTGCAACATGAGCAGCAGCGGATAGAGAAAAAATAGCAGCAAAAAAATTAGCGCAGGCACAACCAACCAAGCCATACGCCGTGATGTTTGTGTCATATGTGCATACTCCTGTAGGACACTTTGTAGTGTATGAATCTTATATTTCGAAGTTTTGCAGGCCTGTTAAGAGCACTTTTGGACACTGTCAGGTGTACTTTTAGACACTGT
>Ga0307978_1003383_pt1 | contig 10863 bp, 12 predicted proteins | sample OrgLakmetage1056_FD_203151 | JGI IMG/M metagenome (GOLD analysis project Ga0307978, IMG submission 203151) | Saline water microbial communities from Organic Lake, Antarctica - #1056 | ecosystem: Environmental > Aquatic > Non-marine Saline and Alkaline > Saline | place: Antarctica: Organic Lake...
GTGCACAATTAAAACTCGTAGCCTACTTCGATCCAGTATTGGCGGCCAAGGCTAAACAACTGCGTGCCAGCTTCAAAACGCATGATATTTTCGCTGTCGGTCACGTTTATGATATCAGCACGAATATAGGGTGCCCCGAAATCGGTTTTAAATCGATAAAGTAAGCTCAAATCCCAACTAAATGCAGAACCTTGGTCTTGCACCTCATAAGTATCCAATCCGGTTTGTTCATCACTGCCAGTTCGGTTTAAATATTGAAATCCATCGGTGAGGGTAAATGTGTTACTGATGGACATAGCTTCATCAAAGGCCAGCGTAATTACATCTATTACGGCTGACACCGGGGTAGCAAAGTCGGCAGCGGGCAATTCGGAAATACCGATTTGTTCGCCTTTAAAAATGACTTGTTCATTTGCATCGGTGAATAAATTGCCGTAACCGCCATTAATATATCTGGCATCGGTTTGTTGATCCATCCAAGAGGCACTGGCATTAATAATCCAAGTAGCACTTGCCCAGTCAACTCGCTCTGAGCGCCATGTTAAATCGACTTGCTCTGTTTGGCTCTTTCCAAAGTTTTGATATTAACGTGTCTCGTCATCAGCATTGAAAAAAGTGCGAATTTGGTCTTTCCCATCACGTTTCACAAAAGTAAGACCCAACGTACCAGCAAAATCAGAGTGCAAAAATTGCAGGCTGTATTCATCGTCAAATGGGGTGTCGAGTTGACTGCCCAACCATTCATCAGCTCCCCGGCTTGCAATCAGTGGAGAGTTTGGATCAAAGGCTGTTTCGCGGGTTCTTATGCTTACAAACTTTTTTTCTTCGTCGCGTAAGCGATAGCTCAAAAATGATTTTCCATAGTACCGATTTGCCCCCAGCGTAACTTTAAAAGACTGGTCATCATTCAAATAGCGACCAATGCTAAAACGCGGCGCAGTATTGGTGTTGCCTATAAAGTCATCGTGAGTGACGCGAAAGCCAGCGCGGTAAAATAGACTGTCGTTATCTGCTGTTAGCTCGGCGTATGCTGCCCAGTTAGTCGAAATAAAATCAATATCGCCTGCGGCATAGGTTACTTCGCGGTTAATGTGATGCTCATCGTATGGCACGGCTCCTTGTAAGCCATTTAGTTTTTGGGCGCTATCGGGGAAATGTTGTATGTCGATAAAATCGTTTTCTCGATTTTGCGTCAGGTTCAGTCGACTCAATTCTGCGCCATAAGCAACAGCAGTGGTATCACTTAGAGTAGTAACGAGGTTAACCTCAGTCGTGACTCGCTGCTGCTCACTTTTTAAATCGCCAAAGCTGCCGATAAACGCTTGTTGAGTAAAAAAGTTGCGACCGGTGAAGTTATCTAGTCTGTTAACATCCGAACTTCGCTCATTATTGCTGATGTTAATGGATACAGTGCTTTCTACGCGCGTATTGTCAAAACTATCTCCATAGTTAACGCTTAAGCCTAAACCTTCATTTTGGCTGGTGTAGTCTGAATTTAAGAAATTTATCAGAAAAGTCTCTTGCTCATAGTTACTGTAAGACAAGGTAGTGTATAGGTCGTAGGGTACTTCTAATGCATCAATATGAACCGTAGCGAAACGCGAGTTACTATTTAAAGTGTCGGAGTCTCCCCGTTTGAACACGTTACCTGTCTCTAAGAAATAAGCAAAATCCCCAGGGATCGCTAAACCGGTAGTGCGCTTTTGGGTAATTTCAGAACTCTTTTCACTAAAACCGACAAAAACGCCGAAATTCCCTATTCGTGTTGCACCTGATATAGATGTTTCTGATTTGTCGAAATTCGGTTGGAATTCTCCGGGTGTTCCTGTGACTATCTGGGCAGCACCTTCACCAAATTCCGTCAATAAGTCTTCATCAATATGAAATTCGGTCCAGCTATCTTTAGTTATGCGGTGGCTAATGCCAAACTCGTTTTGCCCTGAATAGGAGCGCGTTTTTGCTTTTACCACACCGCCAGTAAAGCCGCCTTCGACGGCAGAAATATTAGTGTCGAGAATTTCAATGCTGTCGATAAAACGCGGATCAATAAACACCGCCTGCGAATGTCCTTCAGTTTGTGTGCGGCTGGGCGTTTGTCCAGGGAGTACTTTTTGGGCTGGGTCTAACAGACTATCAATACTGGCATTATCTAACTGAATGTTATTTTGATACGGCGCAGCGCCCCTGATAGAAAATTCTGCAGGTCTTATGTCTCCTTGTCGATTACTCGAACTCGCCGTATTATCCACCCTAACTGAGGGCAGGAAACTCAGCGCTTCACTTAAATCAGAGCGTCGGCTTGTTCTGATCTCTATGGGCAATAACGTATTTAAATCAGCAGTCTGCGTGCTGTCTTCGACCTTGGTGACTTCGAGCTCTTGAATGTCGTTTGTTGATGATGAGCTAGTAGATTGAGTCAATACCTCTGCGCTAGCGTAAGTAGATGCTGTGGTTAAGCAGCCAAAGAGGGCTAATAGTCCCAGGGAAATCGGATTGAGTTTTTTGTGTGTTGCCTTGTGCATGAGCTTCCTATACAGTGTTTTGAATAGTAATGGTAATCGTTCGTATTAATAATAACAGCATGGTCATTCGAGTCAATAACATTAATGATAATCATTCGTATTTATAGGTATTTGATTGTAAACATCTAATTACAAACCTAGGAAGGTATGCAAAAGAAAATATTCGCCACCACCACAAAACTGCAGAGCAGCACTAAACAATGTCAGTTTATTTTATTTATTGTATGTTGGGCCAGCATGACTGTGCCATTAGTACTAAGAGCTCAGACCCCAGAAACCTTAGACAAACTGAGCGAACAATGGCTGTCTATTGAGCAACAATCTAGGCAGCTAAACAGACAGTGGATAGTTAATCAGCCTTTATTGTCCCAGCGTATACAGTTGCTTGAAGCAGAGTTAGCGCAACTCAACATGGTCATTACAGAAAGCCAAAGCGAGGGGGATGGGGTGCAAGATGAGCGTGAGTCTTTGCTCGCCGAACAAAACGAACTTGAACAAAGCCAAATGCGTTTAACCCCCGTTCTTAGTAAAATAGAGCAGGTTCTAGTTAAGCTGAGTGAGCAACTGCCCCCGCCGGTTGCCGTTGTTTGGCAAGATATTGAATACAGCCGCCTTAACAGAAATGCACAAGCACCTAGCACCCAAATCGACAATACTGCCGATTTGAAAGAAATTTTACAACGGTTGAGCAGCCTCAATGAATTTAATCAACGCGTTACATTGAATAAATCAACCATTCTTGTCACCGCGAATGAAGGAAACCCAGCGTCGCTGGCCAAGCAACAAAAGCTGGCCGTTACACAGCTTTATTTGGGCAGCAGCTATGCGTGGTTTGTAAGTGAAGATGGCAGCAAAACTGGCTATGGGAATGCGCAGCAAGGCCAGTGGCTATGGCGGATAGATAATAGTTTACGTAGTGCTGATATTAAGCAAGCAATCGCTATTTACAACAATAAGCAATTGCCTGATTACGTACAATTGCCTGTCAGTTTATCTCCACAATTACCTCTTAAAGTAAGTGAAACTCAAGCTACAAGGCGGCAGCAGGCTAAACTATGAAGAAAAAGCTAAGTTATAGACGCTTTACCGGTTTTTTGCTGCTTATATGTGCTTCCCTTATGGCGTTTACACAATTTGCGCATGGCCAAACAGCCTCTGCGCAAAAGGCATTTGGCCCAGAGCAGTTTTTGTTAAATAAAATTGATACTGCCACACAGCAACTCAATAGCACTGAAGATAGAATACTGCGCCAACAGTTAGTCTTATTTAAGCGATTAAATACCCTTGAAGAGCAGGTAAATGAGGCTCGAGCGCTAACAACTGTGGCGCGCAGGGCAGCAGATGAGAGGACCATTAGCTTAGCGACTATTCAGAAACGACTTGCACAATGGCAAGAGCAACAAAGCTATCAAGTCAATTTAATCGACCGCTATTTACAGCAATCAGGACTGTCATTCACGCGCGCGCGTGAGCTCAGTCTAACGCAAAAACTCGATAAAATTCTGGCAGATAGTCAGCAGCAGCAAACGTATATTGCGCCCAACTGGCAAGCAAAAGACGTGCTTTTTCCAGACGGCAGCATACAAACTCAACAGACTCTGACTTTGGGCCCGATTACGCTGATTTTTGCTGACACAGCACCAAACGCTGAAACGCAAGCAGGGCTAGCGCAAATCAACCAAGAGTATCTTGAAATTACGCAAGTATTTAGTAGTGCAGCAACGGACCAAATTTCACAGCTGATGACACAAGGTCAGGGTCTTATCAGCTTCGATCCAACGCTTGGTAAAGCTGAGCTAAGCGCGCAAACAAAAACGTCAACTGTCGATTACGTAAAGCGCGGCGGTGTATGGGCACTGGTCATTTTACTCGCCGCATTAGCGTCAATTTCGATGGTAGTATTTAAAGCCTTCACTTTATTTAGACTTCCCAAATTAGCTTACTCACGCACTGCAAATAATCATAACCTTGAAGATTTAAGCACAACTGAACAGGCTCTTGTCGCAGCAATAAAAAATACACCTGATAAAGAGCAGCAGGAAGAAGCCTTATTTGGTCAACTTCAATCTCTAAAGTACAGGCTTAACAAAGGTTTAACGGTTATTACAGTAACGGCAAGCGTTGCGCCTTTACTGGGTTTATTGGGCACGGTATCGGGCATGATTGAAACCTTTCGGCAAATGGCGGCTTTTGGTTCAAGCGATCCAGAAGTGGTATCGGGCGGCATTGGGCAGGCCTTGATCACGACTGAATTAGGTTTAGTGGTGGCAATACCGTCTTTAATACTGGGCGCTGTATTATCACGCAGAGCTAAAAACTACTATGACCAAGCAGAGCGATTTGCGGTTGAAGCTATTAATAATCCGGCCTGGCAGAGTAACTCTCAGCGCGGCGCCTTAAAAACTCAAACCGTGGCATCGAGTCAATCAGTCGGCGTGCTTGATGCAGACACACTTAAAGGTGAATATGACTGAACTCATACGTATGCCGCTTGCTTGGATATTGTTTACACTGGCACTTGCCGCTTACACGCATTTGTTTGTGCTGTGGATAAGCCACAAGCAACGCTGCGCTGAGCATCACAATGAATCGCACTGTTTCAAAAAACTGTCGATGGTTTCGCAGGTTATTATTAATGCACTTCCGCTGATAGGATTACTTGGCACGGTAATGGGCATACAAAATAGTTTTTCAGCGCTGGTCTATGACTCAGCGGAGAGCTATGCGGTGACGCTAGGCATTAGCAGGGCTATGCTAACTACCTTATTGGGATTGTCTTTGGCTATCCCCGGCTGGTTACTGTTAGCTAAAGTGAAGTCGGTTTATCAGTACACACAGCTGTCGCAAGGCACTATTACAAGCAAAGCATTATTATGAGCAAAGCACTAACATGAGCATTATTAATAAATTAAAACAACAGCAAGAAGAGGCATTCACCGGCATCGACATGTCACCTTTGCTAGACGTCGTATTTATACTGCTCATCTTTTTTATTGTGTCAACTGTGTTTGTCAGCGAAACCGGTGTAGAAGTAGATAAGCCGCAGTCGATTAGCGCCGATCAGCTTGAAAAGACCGCCATCCTAATTGCCATTACTCAACAAGGTAATGTGATATATGACGGCGCACAAATCGGGGTTAGCGGCGTGCGTCGCACTGTAGAGCAGTTACTTAGCAGAGACGAACGCCCCGTAGTCATACAAACAGATAAGAGGGTGCCTGCCGAGCTATTGGTAGAGGTTATCGACCAAGCTAAACTTGGCGGTAGCGCCAGTATTAGCATCGCTACCGTGCAAAAATAGTATGTTTTCTGACCATAAATTAGGCAGTAAAGAGAGGCTCTGCGCATGGGCCACGCGGCTTATGAAAACGCCCTATTCAATTTATATATGCTCATTCTTACTAAGTGTCAGTTTAGTGCTGTGCATTGTTGCCTTACTTATTTTTATTTTGCAGCCGAGCAGCAGCGTACATGAAAGCCTTGTGGTTAGAGAGATAAATACACCCTATATACCGCCGCCACCACCTAAAATGATGACCAAATCTTTGCAGACCAGCGATATTCAGCTCAATGTGACGGGCGCTGGCGCAATCGTCAAACCCTTACTTTTACAGACAATGCCCATTGTCAGCTTTGACATAACGGATGCACCTATTCTGCCCTCTCCTGAACTGACCATAAAAATGCCCGAAATCAACTGGCTAGGCTATGGTTTAAATGAACTTGACCAAGTTCCGCGACTACTAAGCGATGCTAAAATTAATGTTCCGGCCGACTTAAAACGCCAAAATTTAAGACCGATAACAGTTAAATTAGAGGTCTCGATTGACATCAGCGGGTCAGTATCACTCATTCGTATAAAGCTTAACCCATATCCCGAACTCAGATTTGAAATTGAACAAATGGTAAAACGCGCGCGCTTTACTGCGCCGCAAAAAGCTGGCGAAAAAGTCAAAGCACGATTTATATGGCCATTAGAGGTACAACTGTAATATGAAAAAAACGCGACTACTGCTTATATTTTTAGGCTTGCTGCTCAGCAGCATGCCAGCATTCGCACGAGACATTAAAAGCGAGCTTGGCGTTCAAAATAACGTTTGGGCGCTCGCTATTGAAAACTTAGCCGCACCGCAAGACGAACAAGGTGTTACCAGTCTGCAGCGTGACTTATTAACATCAATACGTGTTGATGTTGAAAACAAACGTTATCAAGCAGCCATTGAGCAATTAGAAGAATATCAAGCTAACAATTCCAATGAGCCACCAAGCGCTATTATAATGGGTTTGTACGGTCAATTGTTGTTGGCAGAAGACCGTGCAGATGAGGCCGTAAATGTTCTGCTAGCCGCTCATGATGTGCAAGCGAATGATATGGTTATTTTGCAAAATTTAGCCACGGCTTATCTGTTGCAAAACAATCTGAACGAAGCCCAAATATACATAGCAAAAAGTATTCAATTAGGCCTCAACAACGCGCAAGTATATGGCCAGCTTGGCTACATCAACCTTCAAACCGCGCTGCCCATGAGTGCCATTGCAGCCTATCAAAAAGCCTTGATGTTTGAACCGCAAAATAAGCAGTGGGCGAGAGGGTTATTGCTTGCGCTAATTTATGCGCAATCGCATAGCGAAGCCAGCGCCTTAATTGACCAACTCCTAAGTGATTCACCACAAGACGCACAGCTTTGGCTACAGCGTGCGCAACTGAGCCTCGATTTAAAGCGCGACACCCAAGCAATTACTAGTTTAGAAACCGCTATATTACTGGGGCAGAAAAGTAGAAGTATTTTTATGCAACTTGCCCTATTGCACCTTAAGTCGGGCAGCCCCGAGCGCACAGTCGACATTGTTAGCCTCTACATGCCGCAATTTTTTGAAGGCGATGAGCAAGGTATCACTTTTGAGCAAATTAACGCCATCGCCTTATCGTTTATGGATAACCGAGACTGGTTGCAGTTGAACAGATTACTGACGTTGTTGAAACAGCAATCGCTGGGTAGGTCGCAGCAGGCGGCTGTGTATTTCATCGAGGCTAATATTAATCGCATGCAAGGCAGGTTCGATGCGGCCATAGTCGCTTACGTCAAACTACTTGAAGTATCGCCAAGCAATGGCCGAGCACTGCTTGAGCTGGCCGGTATTTATGAGCAAAAAGACCAGCAAACCAAAGCTGAAATGCTGTATCAGCGGGCCATCACATTTGATGAGTTTGAGGAACCTGCACGCATAGGCTTAGCGCAGATTGCGATTAACCGCAAAGACTTTGCGCTTGCTTTACGCTTACTTAAACAGGTGTATAACAAAAACCCCGGCTTAGCAGAGATATCGAACAATATCCAAGTGCTTGAGAATATTGTAAAAAATAGCTAGCTGCGCCGGCCACGAAAGCCTTGCTCACGTCAACGGTATTTGCACACTGTTAGCAACAATTTCATATACCACGCCGGGTTTGATGCTGTCGCTATTTGACTGTAAATCAGAGTTGAAGTGTTCAGCTTGCTTTTGCGTGATTTCCTTTTGAATTAGCTGACCAGCAAGGATTACCGTTTTACCGCTGCTATCGGTTGGAACAAAAAAACTATAATCTTTAAAGGACACACGAATAATATGTTCGTTTTGCTGCGCAATAAAAAAACACCCTTTCTTTTGGCACACTTTTGATATCTTAGTTTCAAGCTGAAACGACTTGCCTACATACTCTGTTGAGTCCTCAGCTAAAGTACTTAAGCTCACCATTGGCAAGTCAGTATTCAATATAATGCCAAAGGTTTCGCTGGTCGCGTTTGTTGCCACGGGTTCTGACAACCGCAGGGGTTCGGCGACTAAACTTGTTGTAATGAATAGGGTAACAAAAGCGGGTAAAATAAATTTCATAGCATCTCCTAGTGAGTATAAAGTGAGGGTAGAATACGAACATATTCTATGCACCTGATATTAATCTTGTTTCACCAAATGTTTTTAAAGGCTTAATATTGCAAGTTGCTGAATGGCTATTCATGCCGGTCAAACATCACAATACTTAACTAGGGCTTATCAGTCACACGAGGCGCCGCTGACCAAAGCGTTCGATGCCGCGAGGTATTTTTCACCGCTAGTTGAAATTACGTCTGCATTGATGCGCTCAGATGCGAGGTGCACCTGTTCTAAATCTTCAGCCATTTCAGTAAGATCGTTACTGATTTGTTTTAACGCATTTTCGAGTGTATACGTGAGTTCATGGATTTTCACCATGTCTTCAACTGTGGGTGATGGCTGATTGACCAAACGGCTAATTTTGTCGTTGTATAGCTGCAGATTGCAAAGTGCCGCAGACAAATTAGGAGAATCAAGAGATGCAAAATGTTGATATTTGTCATCTGCATGAGAGGCAAAGGACGTCATTAAGCATAACGCCCCTATAACTATAATTTTTTTCATTATCTTTCCTTTTTATTAATCAACATGATTTTATTTATATGGCCGAACTGTGAATAAGCTTTGTTATATCTGAGCAGCGCTCTGTATGCTTAGCCTTTGCATATCCTAAGGCATCTTTTTGCAAAGCACATGATATTTCGCTCGCTGTATAGCCGAGCTAAATTATGACAACTCGTTACTGCAGCTGCCGCTGATTTTTTGAATAATGAGTATTGGCAAGGAGCTTAATAACTTCAGCAATTACCAACTGGTAATGATGTAGCACACGTATATTTTGATTACGATTAGAGCAAGTATTACTCATTGAAGCGTGTGCTTCTAAGCAGCAAATTGCTCTTTCATGCCCTTCCATATAAATACATTCAGATGTATTTATATCCAAAGATTGTAAGGATAAGCAATGAAACAAATAAATGCAAATGATAATTATTACTATTACCATTAATTGCATCCACGATGAGGTTAATAAGTGAGTTTTACCTTTCAATTGTGTCTTTTATCACAATATCTGGGGCCATCGTTAGTTGCATTGACCAGTCAATGTTTGCTCTCAGTTTGGCAATATTTGAATAGAACTTTGATGGTTTGTGGTGGTGATAAAAAGGATAGAAGATGAAAATCTGATTGATTTACACCGCTCCACACTTTATAAAGTAAGGTAACAAGAACATAGGCTTATTGGGATATATTGAGTCATGAAAATTAGCACTGAAATTAACTCTCCATGTATTGGCGCTTGCGGGCTTGATGCAAAAGACATTTGTATGGGCTGTTTTCGTTCAATAGATGAAATACTGGTGTGGGGCAATGCAAGTAATGAAGACCGCTTGTTGGTCCTTGAGCATGCATTAAAGCGGCGAAGCGAGTCTGAATAAATTTACATTTATTCAGTCAAAAACGCCGATGATTAGGTGACGTTTTAAAAATAGACGCCGTAAATTGGCGCTGAGTGCACTTTTTGTCCACTTGTAGCTGCAGTTATATTGCGATGTTGATAATTCTGGCAACGTATTTCCCCCTCAGTTGCAACAGCACTTATTAGATGTCGGTACTCAGAGACGTCAACGAGATATCCACGCAATAACTAGCGAACTTGTCCTAATCGGCGCAATCAAACAAGCCTTTTACAACATTGCTTAAGGATTGGCTTTTTCCTGTCCAAACCAATTAAGGATCATTGCGGACTCACTCCCATGATTTGACCTTAAAACGAATCAAGGACGTGAATAATCATAATGGATTGTATTGATTCGAATTGATGCAAGGAAACTGCTCGCTTGATTGCGATAATTCCTCACATAAATGATTTCGTTTTTTAAATACTTCTTCGAAGTTTCCTTTGAGGACTCAATTAGTTCCGTATAAGCTTTTGCATTTATTAGCATTTGGTTGGGGTCTTATTAGTAATGAAAATACATATTCAAAGGCAAGCTAAACGTCTACAAAATAGAAGGAAGATCAGATTGGACTTCTCAGGTTTTGCTAGACACTTTTAACAATTACAATGTAACTTCAACTAGAGGTGTCTATGAGCAAACGCAAACGGTATTGAGGATTCAAGCCAACAAAGAAATACTCTTTTCTATCATGTGTGATGGTGTTTTAAATTTCAATGTTTTTCTTGGGCGCTCATTTAATTAAGTTGCAACCTCGTTTAGTCGTGCTTGGCTACGAGGAGATAAATCTGTTTTTTTTGGGGAAGTATTGTCGAATAAGGCTATTAGTATTTTCATTTGTGCCTCGCTACCATGGACATTCAGGATCGCAGAAGTAAACGGGCATACCAAACTCTTTAGTAAGAACGCTATGTTTAGCCAATTCCATACCTCTGTCCCAAGTCAAAGACTTTCGAAACTCCGTAGGCATTTGTCTAAATATAGCTAGCAGTGCATCGTTAACAGAACCAGCATCATTTTACGCCTTG
>Ga0307978_1003385_pt1 | contig 10861 bp, 2 predicted proteins | sample OrgLakmetage1056_FD_203151 | JGI IMG/M metagenome (GOLD analysis project Ga0307978, IMG submission 203151) | Saline water microbial communities from Organic Lake, Antarctica - #1056 | ecosystem: Environmental > Aquatic > Non-marine Saline and Alkaline > Saline | place: Antarctica: Organic Lake...
CTGGCGTATGTGCTGATATAAGCAAAAATGCGGTTCCCTATTCAGCAGTCAGAACGATCATACATGGGGGAAACGTGGAACATCAAAGAATAATTTTATCAGCTGACAGCGGAACAATGGAGTCAGTGCCCACATTTTCCTTGACATTTACCAGTGGTACTATGGAAATAATAACAACACCATGCATGGAATGGGGTACCCGGAATATGAAATTGTACGAGACTTTGAATGGAGCTTTTGGGGAGGACGCTTTTACAGTAGGGAGTGGTGGTATTGTATCGATAGGTCTAAATTCATATGTGATCGAAGCGTCTGACTTTGTTGGAGGCAATGTTTTGATTGACGATGAGCTTCAGGTGGAGAACTCGTGTATTTGTAAAGTGATAAGAATTGGAACTGATGGCAAAACAATTACAGTCACGGCATTAGCCAGTTGCAGTGGATTCCCAGGATCAAAAGTTTTGATGCTTCCCGATACAAAAATTATTGAAGAATTCTCTCAAAGAATTCCTCCAAAACCTGCAGTTACAAGAATGCATCTATCCTCGCAGGTGTCTATATCAGACTCTAGGGGCACATTCAAGCTAGAATTTAGCTTAAGGGGGGAGATACACCATACCCAATGTCTGCCATATGGTATTTCAGCAAATGCGATGCAATCAGAGCTGAATGGTATCTTTGACTTTAATGGGGATGGTGTAATTGACCACAATGATGTAAACCATGTGCTTGTGCGTAGGCGTGGCGATGGTAGTGTAAGATCAGGTTATGGTTATACCTACACATTTGAGAGCACAGGTTCGAAATCCGTTGCAGGTGTTAGCAATGTTTTGGGTACCTTTTCTCCAAAAGTCAAAGTGTTGGGATTAGGAAGCACTGTTGGTTGTGTTAATGTTGGTGTGATAGAGAAAGTCGTGACATCCTCAGGAACTACAACACACCAAAGTATTTCAATTGAAAACATTGACGTTACTCAATACCCTTTGCGTGCTGGAAGTCGCATAAAAATTGATGGATCATCTGTTGATAAGATGTACACTGTCTCGAGGGTGCACCAAACATCTTCTACTATCGAGTTATTGGAACCTTTTCAAGGATTATCTCAAGCAAATAGTGCATCCATCTTGGAAATCATAGGCTCTACTCCTCACATCTCGATAGAGATAGTAACTGATGGTTCGAATGAATACGAATATGACATTTATTTTATTGGATCATATTGGCATGATGTTCCACTAGTTGCGATAAATCGTTTCGGAGATGGAACCTGTGAAGGTGATGCGGGATACGCTATTGGTGGTATGAACAGAAATATGGACGTGTCTACAATTCAAAATGGAGGTGGGATGATCAATTCAATACAATATGCATTTGATACATCAGTGCGCATATCTGGGAGAAGCGAAATAACAATGATTCCACCTATTTTTACAGTTAGAGAGGAATCTTCACTTATTTTGAACGTTGTATCCAAAGATGACGATAATGAATCACTGTGGTCGTCCGGCCGGCCATCATTCAAGATCATAAAAAATAGTATTGGCACAAAATGCATATATTATGATAGCAGTGAAAGAGATTTCGAAGAGGCCTTATCAATCTTTTGTTCAGACCCCCAAGATCCATGTGCAACAGTCACACGATCTCAAAATGCATCAAATGCTCCAAATGGATTTGTGCACACGATCTATTTCCAAGGCATTGCCGGTATATTTCCCTTCACAATAGATACTGCTGATCCTGAATGCGATGCCTTTGATACTGTCTCTGGCGAACAAGGACTTCTTGAGTATGTTCAAAAAGCGACCAATCCACGCACCAAAATGGACGCCAATAAGCTTCATCTTGGATTAAGCAGTGACTCGTCTAAGGCGGCTCGTTGGCCTAATAATAGCCAAGTTGCATTGAGTTTGTTAAAGATTTCTGGGACTCGCTGGACAATCCGATTTGATAATTACCTTGGGGATGTTCCTTCCTTGACTGGTATTAGTCACCTCCACTCATTAAATTCAAAGGTATCAACAAAAGACAATTTTGTGTCTGGATCGAATCCTAAGAGTGGAGTCATTTCATCTCTTCAAACTGGACTATCATCGTTTGCTCGAATTTACGCCTCCAACGGTATTGGTCGCAGCAATTATAGTGGTATAGTGAGTGCAATCCCAGGATCTTCACCACCGGCTATTAAATATGCATCCGCACATCATGCACTCTATACAAACGAAGTCCAATCTATTTCTATAGTTGCGACGCATATCAATGAAGTACAAAGAGTTGCTACCAATGCAATTCCAATACCAGAAGTACAAGAGCTAATCGTTCGCGGAGATGTCGTTGGCGGAACACACCAAGGATCATTCTCTTTGAGATTTCCTCAGGAGCAAGTAGTTACATTTACTTCTGGAAGTACAGTAACAGGAGGGTCATTTTACCTTGAATTGGTTTACATTGATCTGGAAGCATCAATTACGAAGAATGATGGAACATTTGTGACGCAGTCATTGAAAACTCCTTGTATTCCGTTTGGAGCATCTGCTCAATTGGTGAAACAATATTTGGAAGAAGATGCTCTTTCAAACCCTCTTGGTAAAGGTTCGGTGGAGACATCACGTTCTGGAGACGGAAGCTTCTCATCTTCTTTTGGATACGAGTATCAGATTAAATTTGTTGGTGGTAATGTGCGGGGGTACATGAGGCAGTTGACAACAGACTTCACACTCGCTGGCTTTGACGCCATGGGCGGTCTCACTTGTACTTCATTTGATTCTCTCACAAATGATGCTATGGTTCAAATCGTGGTCTTGAATGAGGGGAAGACAATGGGAACAGACACCTCCCGTGCGCAAATAGCTATCATGGCTGATGAAATCGTCGAGACAGGTCAATTTTTAATCTCAGTAACACATCTTGGGCGGACATTGGAAACGGAATGCTTAGCCTGGAATGTGGAACCCTCTTTGATTTCCGACGCCCTTCAGGACCTCACCAATGTCGATTCTGTGCAGGTTCATCGAAGAGGAAATGGATCACTTTCCAACAGTGACGGGGCTATTAAGGATAAAATAGTGGGCACTGCATTTGTAGTAGGTGAAACCCTTGATTCTATTGAAGTGCAAGGAGGTGGTATGCCAATTGCAATCAATGAAATCCTAAGACTTGGCGATCGCTTACAACTTTCAAGCCAAAAAGGCAATAAATTTTATACTATCATATCTGTAGATACCCTGAGAGCTAAGCTAGACGATATCGTCGAAATAGATTCGGAGCCATTTGAGGTCACAACGCATTCCAATTATGAATACATGATATATTTCGATGGCCAGGGAATGCATGCAAATAATGATGGGGAGTCCTCGTTCAAACCAAGTGTTCATGTTTCTGTGTCGACAGGGAGCTGCGATCCTTTTCAGACATTTATTGACAATGTGTTAAAAGTCACGTCAAACCTGAAGACACGCGTCTTTATTAAATATAGTAATGACGGAGGAGATACTCTTACATCTGGATATGATGAAAGCTCTGATTTGATTGGATCAAACCTAATGCAAGCCGTGCCCTTTTTAACAAGCATAGTATCAACAGTTGAAAGTATTATGTCTGGAGAAGGGATTATCACCTACACAATGACATTTGGATCTGATAATGGTGATCTTGATGAATTAGTTTGCAATTCAAATTCGGATTTTTCTTTATGGAACGGACACTGTCAGGTTAATACTATCATGGATGGAAATGTGATTTCAGGTAACTTTTACCTCGGAACTTCAGAGGCTATTTCCCACAACGCTTCAGCAGAAGATATGGAACTGGCACTTGCATCGATCCCTGGCATAAGTGATGTGGTAGTTTCAAGAAATAATCTGAGTCACCAAGGCTCTTACGAGTGGATGATCACATATATTGGCAAACCCGGTAATTGCGACGAGTTGAGTGTGTCAAATTCTCTCTCTGGAAAAAATGTATCAGTTAGCCTCACAGAGTATAGAAGAGGTAACGAAGTCGAGGGCTCGTTTCAACTTTTGTACGGCGAAACGATAAGTGGTCCTATTCTATATGACGTCGATGCTCAAGCCCTAAAACTTGCAATTGAGAAAATGGAAGTCTTTGATACAGTTCTAGTGAATGAGAGCAATACAAATCCCGAAGCGGGCAAGACTTTTCATGTTACCTTTGTCGATCATAATCTTGGAGATATAAACCTCCTACAATCCACCACTAACGATCTTGTTGGAGTTGGAGCTTCAGTTTCCATTCGAGAGGAAGTAAAGGGGAGCTTGGACACACCAAATTCTATACATGTCAGTTTTTTACCACCTACAGGTTGCTCACAATCGCAAGTACAAAATGGTAGCTGTGGTAATGCAATCACCGCGATTGAAGCTGAAATTCACTCTTCTGCTGATGATATTGATAATGTTCAAACAAAGACTCTTCTTTCAGATCGAACTATTCAACTTATTAAAATACATTCGAGTCCATCAAGTGCATCCGCAACTCATCGACCATTAAGTGGTACATTTCGACTAAGTTACAATGGCATGGGAACTTCTGAGCTGCCATATAACTGCAATGCGATGGAAATGAGAAATCAAATTGAGTCCTTTCCAGACATTGAGACCGTGAGTGCTAGTAGAGACTACAGTTCGAAATTTCTTGATGACGTTTGTGTGAATATTGAGATCGGTTCTTCAGTAGTCCAGTGTAGTGATTTATGTTCTTGCAATTTTGCTACTTTGGGTTTAACAGGTAATGATTTAGTTGACCTGGGGGGGAAATGGTTCCGGGTTTCATCGTCATATGATGGGGAACAGAATGAGTTCCAATTATCGAATGTTTTGAATTCTCTCAATCTGGTTGTATATGAGGGTTCTGAGTCTTTGCAAAACTTCCCGATAAAAGTAGGGACTGGAGGATATGAGTGGACAATTACCTTTCACGCATGGAAGAGAGAACTACAAATGCTTACAAGCCCAACACACAATCTATACCCAGTTGAGTCTACGATTCATATTGATTTGCAGGATTGTATCAAATGTCTTGTTTATCATAATCTACACGAATGGAGCAATTACGTTGTTCGACTTCGGACCCAAAATGAGTTTGGTTGGAGTGAGTATACAGAACCCGTGCCTGTGATGACGAAGAGCTTACCGAATGCTCCAACTGATGTTACAGTCACAGTCTTATCCGGGACATGTATACAGGTGTCAATTCCTCCCCTGAATACAATTGCTGGTCTAGAGGCAGAAGATATTTCAAGCTTTGTGGTTGAATGGGATACATATTCAGACTTCCGGTCAAATCGACCTCCAAGAGAAATAGAATCATGTTCTTCGCCGTCGAATGGACACTGCGAGTTTCAACCAGGCGGAGAAACCCTACCAATCCAATACGAAGTTTGTCATCTATTGTCATCGATTCAGTATTTTTTTCGCATGGCATCAAAGAATTCTGTGAAGGTTCAGTCTATTTACAGCCCAGGCGGTCAAATGGAAAACTTCAGGTGGTCTGCAACACATTCTATCATTGCTCAAGACCAAGCACCAGATCCTCCAACAATATTCTCAACTGTTCCTCTAGGACAACATATGATACAAATTCTTATTCAGCCCCCTTTGTGGGATGGCGGGCAACCAATCAGTTCATATTTTGTGGAATGGGACGATTCTCAAAACTTTGCTTCTGCTCAGACTTTGGAAATCGGTGTTGACGACTTAAGATCACTTGAAAACTCGGCTCTGTTGGTGTATAACCTTCAGCCATCGGTCCCTCAACTTTCTTCTTGGAAAGTATACAATATAAGGCTCAAAGTGTCCAACATTGTAGGCAGTAGTGAAACGACAGCCCCTGTGTCGATTACTTTAAAATCTCCACCAAAGCCTCCCAAAAAAGGACTTCTTTCCACTGCTTCACACAGTACTGAACCGATCACGTCTGCAACAGTATCATGGGATCAACCACTATCGATCCTACCAAATGAATATATACATGGTTACATTGTCGAATGGTGGACAACGGACAAATCTCCCGAAATCCAGATCGTAAAGTTACAATATACGTCGACACTGGAGAATACCATCTTCTCCTTAAGTTTCAGTACGTCTCCGACCCTAAAAAGAGGCACATCGATGATGCCTTGGGATGCTTCAGAAAGTTTGGTAAGGAGAGAGCTAATGAATTTGGGCTGGGAAGAATCCAACGACAATAGAATGATTGATAATATTCAAGTGTCCAAATCATTACAAACAAGCGGACATTATTGGACGATTACATTCGGCCAAAATGAGCATGGGTTGAACTACGGAGACGTGGTGACTTTGTCAGGTCAAGTCTCTAGTAATGGTGATACTGGTTTACCAAAATTGAGTATCTCCACAGTTAAGGATGGACAGCGCCCACATGGACAAGCAGAAATTCAGATACTACAGATTTATGGGACAGGTGATCTTTTCGGTTGTTATCGTTTAAGTTTTGGCAACGAGAACATGTCTACATACATTACTAGCAATGCTACTGCGCAAGATATTGAGGTAGCCCTGGAACAACTTCTCCTAATCCGAGATGTCGATGTTTCACAGAAAGATGATATTGATCAATCACTTGTCGGGACGTCAGGTGATTTGATTCATTATTATGAAATAACTTTTGTCTCAAATGTTGGTAATGTTAATGCACTCACGGTGGAGGCTAGTACCCTTCAAACATCCAACAATGATGTTTCAGTTGTGGTTACTGACGGAGATAATGAGTTAGATAGTGGTGGATTGAAAATGACAAGTTCTAGCATTGGTGAAAAACCGGTTGGATATAAGACCTCTGTGCTGTTACATCCATCCACAACGAAATACAATATTGCTGGATTGGCCACAGGCAAGGAGTATGTTGTTGCCATCTCCGCGATGAATAATGATCACGGTTTTAGTGAAAGAATGCTTCCAACTCCATCATCAATAGTGCCCCCTAAACAAATTCCTCAAATGCCTCAAAATATGAACCTTGCTGTGAACCCTGGAGTAAGCGACAGTCTTCTAATTACCTACGATGCTCCAAGCAGCGACGGGGGTGATACTATATCGCGTTATCGCATTGAATTAGACCCAACTTCATCCTTCGACAATCCAATTGTTCAAGATGTGATTTGTCCCGAGCACAATAAGCGTACTGTTTGGAAAGTGGAAACCAAGTCCATTAATGGAGGTATAATTGATGGTGGCAGTTTTTCTTTACTTTTGTCTGCTAATGGAATGTCAGGTGCTTCTGACGAGATCCCATATAATGCTGTCGCGTTGGCCCAAAACGAAACAGGTACAACTGACTGGTTCAATACAACTGATTTTATGGTTTCCACCGGTAGTCCTTCTATTTTGACTTCACCTCCTCTCAGCTTAGAAGGGAGGGTGTTTGTTGGTGATCGTGTGAGCTTTACAGATCAAATTGAAAGATACAAGCTGTACAGAGTCTCGGTTGTACTTGGGAGCACATTGACACTTTCAGAAGTCTACTCCGGTGTCGACGGACCACAAAAGATGGCTAGACACTATGGAGGTCGAGGAGATCCTTCTTCGTCACGAGTTTATTGCGAGTATGAAGAAAATCTCTGCGATATTAACACAGTGCGACAGAGTGGGAGTATGGAGAAGAAAATCCAAATGCGCACAGACATTGTGAAAGGTGAGATCTTTGTTGACAGAGACGGTCCATCTGTGTCCAACGAGTTCATTTGGAGAATTACTTTTATGGATAATCCTTTACCTAGCGATTTTGAAGTTAAAGTCAATACTGAAAGTTTAACAACGGTGGATAATATTGGTACTGCATCAGTTGTAACAACATTAATGATTGTTGGTGAGAGATATAATACATGCGTAGGAACTCATGTGGTCCCCACATATGGAGGTCTGATAAAGGGACTGCAATATCACTCGCGTGTTGCAGCAATTAATACAGTTGGCTATTCTTCAATTGAGAAAAGTGTGAGTCCTCAAGCTCCAATGGTTGTTCCGGGACCACCAACCAGTGTCAGTTTAAATGTTGTGTCAGATATGGAACTTCGAATTATGTTCGCTTCGCCAGTTGACAACGGAGGTGATGCGATCACCAAATATCTGATTGAATGGGATACATCAAACATGTTTGAAAACCCCGAATCGTCCACAGTCGAATATCTCGACGGTGGATCTCCCTTCTTCAAAACTATTGGCGGATTGACCATGGGCGAATTTAAATACTTCAGAGTCAAAGCTTGGAATAGCCAAGGATACGGAAGTCCTCAAAACTCTTCTCCGTCATCTCTCAACCCCCACGAGCCACCAGCACAACCATCAAATGTTAGGCTTGGGGTTACAAGTGAATCAATGCTTACAGTTGGCTGGACAATTCCATTGAGTAATGGGGGTGATAAGATCAAGACTTATCGTGTAGAGTGGGATACTAGAGCGACCTTTACTTCTTCAAACAGTCCTCCTCACAAGGGATATGTTGATGTTGATGCGGACAATGTCTCGAGCTACACAATCAATCTGCTCTCTCCGAAAAAGGTCTACTTTGTTCGTATTTTTGCTTTCAATAATGCTGGATCAGGGGAACCAGGAGTATCAGATCCTCTTTATGCATCTCCTTCAAACCAAGTTCCAGGCAAGGTGATGTCATTAAGAGTACATCAATCATCAAGTAATGGATCACTAGATATTCACTGGCAACGACCTTTGATTCCCCACCACGAAATTCCTTGCTCAGGCACAAATGATAATGTATTAGAATGCCCAACTCGTTTTGGTGGCAGCATCCAATCCAGTGACGGAGGTGAAGAAATTGTGGAATATGAAGTTGAGTTCAATGAAAGAGATGACTTTAGTGGAAGTGATGGAGGACGCAAAATTGTTTATGGTACATTCACTACAATTAATCATCTCACGACTGGTCGAATGTACTTTATAAGAGTTCTCGCAAGGAATATTATAGGCTCAGGCGCCTATACTGTGGAACAGATCAGTGCGACAGCGCCGTGAAAAAATACAGTATATTGCATAGAAATAGGTGTACATTGATTCTGTGATGTGGCCTACGCGAGAGGATTTGAAGTGCAATTTGGGGAGAGCGACTGGAAAAATCAATTTTGGTGGTCAAGTATAATCAATAGCAAACCATCCATAACATTCGCATATTATTTACACAAGTAAATAGATACAATAGTGCTCTCTAAATAGAGCAACTAGATCTCCAGTTGCCGAGTCGCGATCCTTTTTCACACACTATTAGGAAAATAGGCAATATAGTCTTAGTTTGAGAAGGATCGCGACTGGCTGCAAAATACTAGAATGTGAAGGGTGAATGGTGAATGGTGAATGGGTGCTGTGGCAATGATGGGTGTTGGGTGTAGTTTGTAGTTTGGTGTGTTTTTGGTGTTGTTCATTGAAAGTGTTGCAAGTACCGTACCAGGTTGAGGATTCTATCATAGTTTCCATTAGGTTATGTAATACTTGAAAAAAAGAAAAATTACCTCTCGTTTTAGCTCGTTTTAGACACATCAATACGCACACCATACACACCAATCCGCAAATCATCTGACACGAAGGAACCAAAGACTACACCAATTTGCAATCTAGTTTAGTTTCAGAGATGGGAAGGAAACCGCTTTTTCTTGCGGGCAAGGAAAAACTGTTCCGTTATTCAGGAGGGCGGCGCGCGCAAGCAAGGCCGGCGCCGCGACACACACCACTGGTCTTATGTTATTGGTTAAGAGCCCCATCGGTACCTCTATGTACCTATCACCACCTTCTCTTCAATCGCAAGCGCAAGAAGAGAGAAGAACAAAAGGAATTCATGTGCCTTCCTTCACCCTCCACCACCACACCCTTCACCCTTCACCTTTTCATCAGCAGTGTTTCCCCTTGCAACTTGCAACCAAGAACCAATTACAAATACATTGAACATTGAGTAATCTTTAGAGTAACATTGAGAAGAATAAAATTTGATTGAAACAGGAATATTTATTGCCATCCATCTTTATCTATTCAAATGGGCGAAGAAGGGAGCAATCAAGGTGAAAATTCCAGCAATTTGGTTCCTTCTCAGGTAAAATCAAACGCGCAAAACAATCGCAGAGGGAGGACGAGAAGAAAGCCGAAGAAGAAACAAATCAAGGATGCAGACGCCAATGAAAATGTCAATGCCAATGCCAATGAAAATCTTGAAGACGCAAACGCACAAAACAAATCCGGCGACCATGCGACAAAGAAGGCAGCATCCACTGCGAACCAGAAGAAACCGGATGGAACAGATGGCGCTAAAGGCAGCAAGAACGCAAAACAAACAAAGAAAAACAAGAAATCGAACAAACGGAAAAAGTTTCTCTGGAGAAAAGAGATTCCAGAGGGAACAGTCGATCCCATTTCTCTAGAGCCTCTGAATACTTTGTCTTATCCCCCATTTGCCTTAATGATCACTCCGCCATATGATCCTATTCCGGTATGGCCTATTCCAAAAGAGGACAATTCCAAGTCCACAAAGAGTCATGACGCACGAACCAAAAAGTCAGCAGCAAATGTTTCTGTTGATCCTAGGAAGAGAGAGGAGCAGCTAATGTCTGAGCAATGGGGAAACTTGCTGCATGCATCAAATCATAATTACGAATCATCAAAGAACAGCTGCGAGTCTGACTCTAAGTCTGATAGTGAAATCAAAATCGAACAACCAAAGGAAGAAACCAAGCATTTTCATCTTTTTGACGGACGCGTCCTTGCTGTATACTTGGTTTCTACCAATCAATTTATAGATCCTTTGAACCGCAGAGATCTCACTCGAGAAGAAATACAGAACTTGGACTCTTACCTTGCCAAACATTGCCTGAAAAAAATGAGAG
>Ga0307978_1003387_pt1 | contig 10860 bp, 4 predicted proteins | sample OrgLakmetage1056_FD_203151 | JGI IMG/M metagenome (GOLD analysis project Ga0307978, IMG submission 203151) | Saline water microbial communities from Organic Lake, Antarctica - #1056 | ecosystem: Environmental > Aquatic > Non-marine Saline and Alkaline > Saline | place: Antarctica: Organic Lake...
TTTAAACAGCCAAGCACGCACAGGCCAGGCCAGGCCAGGGGGGGGGGGGTCCCCTTTAGTTTTGCTGGCAATATCCTCCTTACGAGACTAGTGGATTCATGAGCAAGGCACCCCCTGTCGCGAGGGCCCTGCACATTCTGCTTTTCTCCTATGTAGGTGAGGGGGCCTTAGTTGTGCTGGACGAGGCTTGGTTCGGCTGCAACTCGGCGTGAACCATCTAGTTTTCTTGTTGTCACTAAATACAAATGGCTCGTTTTAAGCGGTACTCGATTTTAAGTTTGACGCAACATCCTCCAGAAAAGTGTTGCGCGGCCGATGGGTGTTGGGGTGTTGGGAAGCAGCGGGCGCAGCGGGACGGGTTGGACGGGTGGTTGCCAATGGCTACAAAGAGGCCTTAGGCACAAAAGAAGAAGAAGGCAGCGACGCGTGTGTTCGTGTTCGTGGTTGTTGGTGACAGCAATTTTATGGTTTCAGGAAAGATCCAAAAGAAATCATGTTTGGGGCTGGGTGTGGGCGTGTGTGTAGGGTGGGCTGCGCGCAACCAGCTATGTGCAGCACGCATCGTCCACGCGACGCGTGCCTGGTTTGGTTCCCGACCAGACGACAGGTTCAAGGGAGTAAGCGCGTGTGCCAGATTGGCGAATTCCAGCAAAATGCAAAACGACTGTTTGGGTGGGGTACATTTTGGCTGCGAGCTTGGCCATGAGCCGGGCAGAGGTGCGCAACTTGCACGCGGACGTGGCACGGTGGCGGTGAACAATGCGGTTGTTCCAAAAGCGGATCTTGGACTTGTCCAGCAACATACGGTCGGGAACTGCCATGGTCCTTGGGTCCTTGTGTTGATTTCGAAATGTTTGTGTTGATTCGCACGTTTTGTAGGATGCTGTCAATATTATTTGGATGTTGGTTAAAATCAACAATCAAAAAGTGCCACAAAACAAGCGTGTTGAAACCCACACGGAACCCACAAGGAACGCTCGGCAAACCATTCGTGACACAAAAGAGCGTTGAGCAACAAAGCATTATCAGACAGAAGCACTTGTGGCTGAGTGGTAAAGCGTGGAACTATTATTGATATCTCCCTCTTTGCGCTGGCATTGAGCACAGGAATTCCAAGATCCCGGGTTCGAACCCCGTCGGGTGCTTCTTTTTTTTTTGCTTTTGCTGGCTGTGGGTCTGTGGGTCTGTGGCCGTATAAACACACCACGCAACTCAAACTCAAACAGCATTCATTGCAAATGGAGAAACGAACGGCAGAGGCGGCAGAGTTGGAGTTGGAGTTTGAAGACTTTGACGATGTGTATGGTGATCCAGACGAAGCCAGTGGTTTTGGTGGTGGTTTGGGTGGTGCCAGCGGTGACGAGACACGCGAGGAAGCCAAGGAAAGGGTGAGGGCTTCTAAACGAGCCAAAGCAGCGTTGGATCGTGAGTTGGAGCAAGAGCTTGAAAGGGAGACATCGTTGCAATTTGATCAAGAGCCCAATCCAGACAGACAGTGGGATTACGTTGAGTATTCTGATGACAACGACGACGATTGTGGCAACGACGGCAGCGACGACGATGATGATGATGATTGCGGCGACCAAGAGCATTGGTTTGCATTTCACGACGATTCAAGAGAGTGGCATGCATGGAAACGTGGCGAATTCACCCCTGTTGATGCCGGCGATGCCGCCGAAAATGTGCTGGACAAATGGTGCCATCGGTTCCTTGAGTTTTGCATGGTTCAACGTGAAAACCAAGATCCGCAACGAATCATTGACGTGTCGTACATGATGTTGCTGGCGATGCAAGTGGAAATGATGGCGATTTCCTTGGAACATTCAATTGACAACAAAGAAGAAGAAGTCACTTTGTTGTCGGCTTGTTTCAGCCGTACCCCAACGTTGGCAAACGACTTCTTCTTCAAATCAAACGTTGCGTTCGAAACCATTCGCACTGGCACTGGCACTGATGGTTGGTTCGATTACTTGACGTTCACTGGGTTTACAATTCGTAGTCTCATGGACGCTTGGATCAACTTGAGGCACCACTGCGCCGCCGAAGCCCAAGCCGAAGGCCAAGCCGAAGGCGGCGGAGCCGCAGGCCAAGACGCAGACAAAAGGATGGTGGCGCCACAAAGAGTTGCAAGTGACATGTTGACAAAGCTTAGGACAATTCAAGACCTTCCACAAAACAACAACGACCCAAAGTACAAAACGTTGGCCCAAGTTGAACAAGCAAAACGGGCGGCACCTCCCTTAAAACCAGAAAAACCAGAAAAAGTAAAGAAAGGTGCAAGAATGGCCATGCCGATGAGGGCAAGACACAAGCAAAGAGAGTCAGTTCGCCAGCTAAGGGACGAATGCATTGATTGGGCAAAACGAATGGGAAAATTGGACAAAACCGTTCAATTTCAAGTTCGTCGGGGCACAGGCATGTTCAATCCACAAGATTGGAACAAAACGTATTGGACAAGAGCAATGGTTGAAAAGGCAAGACGAATCGTTACCATATTGCCAGAACCACTCAGAATCTATTATCCGTCTCAGTTCAGGCCTCTTCCTTGGTTGTCCATCACTAAGGCTGACTTCAACGATTCATACGTTCCTACAAGAAACAGAAACGAGTTGGACCAAGACCAAGCCGGCGGAGGCGGCGGAGGCGGCGGAGCCGGCGAAGGCGGCGACGTGTCGAACATGACACCCGACGCGATAACGAGAGAAACCGATTTGTACCGCATTTATTCCGGATATTTGCGTCGCTTCCTCAACAACCCTCCAAAAAACCAAGTCACTCGCGAAAAACCAACCGAAGACGTTCTGTACTACAGGTCACGACTTCTCCTAGTTCAAATGCAGATGATGATCTTGGTCAAAGCTTGGAAACAGGCCCACGAACTCGGTTTGCCCTTTGTCCACGTCTCCAGCCATTTCTTCGTTCAAAACTCTCAAAACGCCATTCTCTTCGCTACAAACTGCATGGCACCCTTTGTTCTTCTCAAGTGTTCAGCGTGGACAAAGGAGGCCATCACGTCCGCATGGGCTCATCTCAAACCATCTGGGCCAAGTCAAACAGTCAAGTTCGACCTGCTTCACGTCGCAAGGCTCTTGGATCGATGCATCAGGTACTCGGCACACTTCGAGTCCATTCTCACAAAGGCCAAACAACCCGTTCACGACCCAGCCTACCCAACACACAGAGACATCGCTCAAATCGTTCTAACAGACGCAAAGAACATCGTCGTCCTAGCGCCAAACAGGCCTCAATACCCCGCATCCATGTTCGGCGCCAAGATCAGAGCAAAGAAAACGAGGCGTTATTAATTATTTTTGAGTAAACAACATCCCCCCCCCCCCAATCAAAATGAGGGCACCAACCCTTTTCAAACCGGCCGTTTTCGGACCCGAAACGGACTAGGACCGACAACACCGACACCCCTTTTAACAAAAACGACCATTTTAAACCCCTCGAGACCTTTTCGATAGCGAACCAGCCGCGCGGTTGTGATTCCACTATATTTTTCGGGCTTCTAGGAGGGTTTCCCAAAAACTAGCACCGTCGCGGCTTGGCTGGCGGTGTGGCGGTTAGGGCTGGAGGGGTGCGCCGGCCCTTGCTTGTGGGATAAGCGGATAAACGAGAGCCTAGCGATTGCGAGGCGCAGTGGAGCACGGGGAGCGTGTGGAGTTGAACGGGCGACGCGGTGTCTTGCGTGTTGGCGCGACGCCCCACGCAGCTTTGGCACCGATTTGGGGCACCGACCCTATTCTGACGTTTACGTCGGCACCGCGAAATGGCCTCTGCCTGGCAACGAGAAAGCGGGATGTTGGTTCGAAGCGAGTCGCGATCGAAAAGAGGTGCCACCATAGGTGTTACAAGAACTATCTCAATAAAAATATTGATACTTTATAATATATAAATACATATGTGTGTGTTTTGGTTGACCCCTTTTTTATTTTTGGCCGCTGGCTCGTCTTCTTTTCCGTGGGAATTTCGCCGAAAACGGATGACTTTAGCTGGCTTTCCGCCCAAACTTGTCGATAAAGGTCAAATAATCTCGCCTTTTCGCACTTCGTACTTCTTTGAAGTTCGGTGGGATGTTGAAAAAAGCGCCGGTCCCCCTAACAGGGGTCGTGAGTAGTCATGTTTCACGCCTATGGCGCTCCATATGCGTGTATGACATTTTCTCCTTCGCCTTTTGACCGAGTCGTTGTTGCTTGATCGACCTGACTCCGGCTGAACGGCGGTCTAACCCACGCGTTTGCCCGGGCAAAGCGAGCGAGTTGAGCCGATTGGAGCCTTGGAAAGCCCCGAAACGGACCGATTTGCTTTTTCAGTCGATTTGGACGGGAACATCATCTTTTTGGGATGTTGGCCGAGTTCAGCTGTTTGGGGCTGAGACCCTTTGAAATCGTTGAGCGCGGCGGGGCACGAGCCAAACAAATGCCAACGGGCTGTTTGTGCTATTGTTTGCTCGATCGAAAGGGGATGTTGGCTCGAGCCAAGTCGCGATCGAAAAGAGGTGCCACCATAGGTGTTACAAGAACTATCTCAATAAAAATATTGATACATAATAATATATAAATACATATGTGTGTGTTTTGGTTGACCCCTTTTTTATTTTTGGCCGCTGGCTCGTCTTCTTTTCCGTGGGAATTTCATCAAAAACCATCACTTTTAGCTGGCTTTCCGCCCAAACTTATCGATAAAGGTCAAATAATCTCGCCTATTCGCACTTCGTACTTCTTCGTACTTCATAGGGATGTTGAAAAAAGCGCCGGTCCCCCTAACAGGGGTCGTGAGCGGTCATGTTTCACGTCTATGGCGCTCCATATGCGTGTATGACATTTTCTCCTTCGCCTTTTGGAGCCGAAGCCATGGCCTGACGAGCGGGTCGTGGGCGAAATCGGACGGCAAACTGCATCGATTATGGGGCAAAGCGAGCGAGTTGAGGCCAAAAGCTGCCTGCAAAGCCTTGAAACGAACCGATTTGCTTTTTCAGCCGTTTTGGACGGGAACATCACCTTTTTGGGATGTTGGCCGAGTTCAGCTGTTTGGGGCTGAGACCCTTTTGGTACGGCCGGGGCCGGGGCTCAGAGCTCTGGGCTCGGGTCGCCGACTGTTTGTGCTATTGTTTGCTCGATCGAAAGGGGATGTTGGCTCGAGCCAAGTCGCGATCAAAAAGAGGTGCCACCATAGGTGTAACAAGAACTATCTCAATAAAAATATGGATACATAATAATATATAAATACATATGTGTGTGTTTTGGTTGACCCCTTTTTTATTTTTGAGCGCTGGCTCGTCTTCTTTTCCGTGGGAATTTCGCCAAAAACCATCACTTTTAGCTGGCTTTCCGCCCAACCTTAGCGATAAAGGGCAAATAATCTCGCCTATTCGCACTTTGAAGTTCTTCGTACTTCATTGGGATGTTGAAAAAAGCGCCGGTCCCCCTAGCAGGGGTCGTGAGCGGTCATGTTTCACGCCTATGGCGCTCCATATGCGTGTATGACATTTTCTCTTGCGGCTTTTGCCCCTGACGCCTTGACGCCAGCCAACCCGAAACGTGGCCGAGGGTTGGCCCGTGGCATTTGGTTGGGCAAAGCGAGCGAGTTGAGGCCAACGGCTGCCTGCAAAGCCCCGAAAGGAGCCACTTTGCTTTTTCCGGCGATTTGGACGGGAACATCACCTTTTTGGGATGTTGGCCCGTTGTGGCTCACTGGGGCTCGTACCCTTTGCGGATTCCCACCCGGACCGGAGGATGTTGGCCTGGATGAGCACGACGACGACGGATATGCAAGGACGCGATGGGCGATTGGAAGCGTATAAGACCCTTTGGAGTTAGCAGAGCATTACGATCGCTTCGGTGCTGCCATGGCCGGTAAGGCGCCACGAAAGGAACGTCATGTGATGGACAAGGTTGCACCGCCGGACCTGTTCAAGGCGTTACTAACTCTCGGCCAACAACGAAAGTGGACGAACTATTTTGGTCCAAGTGAAGAGGGTGAAACTGAAGCGATGCGCTCCGAAAAGATTGATTTGGTTGCCACGGTGTCAAAAAGCTGGGGAGACCGCGTCGTCGACGAACGGTTAGCGCCGGCTTTTATCGGTGCCATGAACTCAGCGGTAAAAGCTTACAACGACAAGCAAAAGGTCGCACTTTTTTTGAAATCACCGGCATTCAAGGCCGCGATGCTGGCGGAGGCCAGTTTGTACGTGAGGAGATGTATCGAGCTGGCGGCCGTCATAGACAAGCTTGCGAAATCACAGAAATTGGGAGCGGACGAGAAAACAATGAAGGCGATAGAAAGCATTGTGTATCCGATGTACAACTTGTGCAAAGGAAATTACATCGCGTGCAAGGCGGGCTTCGGCTTAGCCGAAGCCCAAACCCTGGAGACTACTGCAAACTCCAAAGAATCATCCGCGACTGAAAAGGGGCTGTACGCCCTCTCGCTGTTGTTTGCGGATGCCATGTTGCGCGTGACAACGCTCGTGGAGGTGACGAACGTGTTTGCCACAAAACTGCCCGCCGCCGGGACTAAATTTGTATTAAGCGACGACGAACTACTCCTCATCAGCGGAGACGAAGACACTGGCGAACGGCTGGCGACAACGTGGATTGCGACGTTGCGGGCGCTGTGGCTCCGGAGCCTTGCAGCCGCCGCTGGTGCAGTTAGTACAGCTTACGCCGTCGACCCTATGACGATAACGCAGGACGACGACCTAGCCTTCTCGTGGATGACGACCGCCTTAGGCGACTTGTGCAATCGGGTCGCGGCCAAACAGAACACGACCCTCGCGGCTGCTTACGATCATGTGAGGACCACCCGGAAGTTTGACGCTGCCGAATTCAACCTCGATGCGTTTGTTGTGGAAAATGTGGACCCCGCCGCCGCCGCCGACGCCGAGCACAATTACTTGGTGGCCAAATTGGACGAGCTAGTTGGAGCCGGCCGAACCCAAGGTTCGCGAGCGATCCGAAGCCTCGTGTTCCGCGCGCTTGAACAGATGGCAAAAAACAAAATCGGCGAGGGCTTTCAAGGAGCGATGTGGGAGAAACACGAGGACCAAATAAACTCGTTTCACACGTGCGGCACCGATGTTCTTCAAGAGCGGATTGAAGAACTGTTCTGGGCCATAACGACCGAAGTAGTCCAAAAACACGGCCGCGAAGCAATCAGCGACGCCAATATCAGACTGAAAGACTCGAGACAAAGGTTTTACGACATGTACGCGCTGTGTCAACCCGTTGGCGCGAAGGAAGGTAACGGCCCCTCAGAACGCGCAGGTACAGACCTCACAAGCTTGGACGATAGTACATTCGGACCGATGGCGACGTCAGCCTTTGGAGCGGTCGAGAAAAACCAAAAAGCGCTCGCCACTGGGCTGCTTGACGCGATCAAAGCCGTGAACAGAACACTGACGGGCGCCGCCGCCGAAGCCCCGACGGACGGCGGCGGGAGCGGGGCGGCGGCCGACGCCGACGCCGCCGCCGACGCTGAACCGGACGCCGCCGCCAGCGATGCGTTGCGGCTGGGGATGGTAAAGCGCGTGACCGACCTCAACGCGACGGCAACCGGCGTTGTCGAAAAGGCCACGAACCTATCACTAAAACTGTTTAATCTGGTGCGGCTTGAGCGAGGAGGAGTGGAACACAACTTTGAAGACGCTACCGCAATGGCGCTTTTTGACGCGATTGACGTTGCCACCGAGGGCCTGCCTACACTGCCGGCTTTAAACCAGACTGTGCTCGAAGAGTACGAAAAACTCACTGGTGCGCTTGAATTTGAGGCGGGGATGCCGAAAAAAACAACGGACGACACCGACCCCGCCGCTTTTATCGCCTGGTACCAGGAGGCGATGGCGGCCGTTACGAAGAAGGAAACCGGTCTTCGCGAGACGTTGATTGAGCAGCTCAAGACAACTGCCCCGACGATGGTAAGAGACACAGTACTCATCGAGCTCGCCGACGAATCCGGATCCGAATCCGGATCCGACGCCGGATCCGACGCCGACGCCGGTGGCCCGGACGCCGGTGGCTCGGACGCCGGTGGCGGTGGCGGTGGCTCGGACTCGGACGGCCCGAGGGAACACGCCTTTGCCGCCCGCCACCTTCACCTGGTGACGCAGCTGGCCGAACTCGCCGATCAGCGCGAAGAAACGGCCTATGGCGACGCCGACGTGCTCATTTGCAGCGCGTGGCCGTGCAACACCGCGGATCCTCCCACACCCGACAGCGGCGTTGCCATGACCCAACAACAGGTGGTGAACTGGCGCCTAGAACAACTTATGGACAACCACAAGACGGCTCGCAAAACCCTGGTGACGGCCTACACCACGATGTGCAAAGACACACACAACCCGATCGCCGAAGACGACGCCCTTTTACGCGAAGATGGAGCCGTTGGGACGATGTTGGGCGACAACGTTACCGACGTGACCTTTGCCGCGGCGTACGAAGCCCAGCTGACGCGGCTCACTGCCCTCGTCAACGAGCGGACCGCGCTGAGCCTGGAGGTGGCGCGCGAGTTTGTCACTGCCATCGACACGGAACCCCTGCACCAAGCTGAACACACGGACCTGCTGAAATTGGACACGCTCGAAGCATTCAAAGCGGGCTTGGAAGCTTTAAAAGTCTCATTTGCCAGCAGACGCGCGGCCGAGAAAGAAAGGCACGACGGCGGGGGAGCAGAGGCCACCCCACACGCACATCAGACACAAAATCAGCAAACGCAATTGCGCACATTGCTTGAAAAAGGTCTGTATCCAAATTCTGGCCAGGTGGCGACGAGGAAAGGGGACGAATGTGGCGGTCTCGGGTTAACGTTTTGCCGCCTGGTGGACTTGAGCACCAATGAAATCAAACTGTTGCGCGCGGAACTCGACGAAACAAAGCAACAACTCGCTGCCTCGCAAGCAGCGACTAGTGCCGCCGAAACCGAACGCGAACAAGCAACACGAGAGCTTCAAACGGCTCGCGAGGCGTCGGCCAAACAAGACAAGGCCTTGGCAGAACTTAGAAACGTGGTGCAAGCAGTCGCGAGCGAGAGAGATGAATGGAGGACACGCCACGGAGAATTGGCAGTGAACAACGGAAAACTGGAGCAGGTTGCCAGAGGGCACCTGAGTAGGCTAGAGCAGGTTCAAAACGAATTGCGCAGGAGGCCTCTGACGAACCAAGACGGCACTGCTCAGCCTGCACGCGAGTTGCAGAAGGAATTCGCGAGCCTTCGCGAAATGCACCAACAGGCGCTCTGGCAAATTCAACACCTCGAAGAAGAACGTAACAGATATGTTTTGGGCCGCACGCAGAATAGCACGGCGGAACTTGAAACTGTCATAGGCGAATACGACCAGATGTTGCGTGAATTACGAGCAGAGAACGCTGGACTGCAAGACGAGCTGCTACAATTCCTCCACCCCGCTGATTATGTTGGTGACTTGCACGAAGAGCCGCTTTACACTGCTGGCGGCGGCGGCGGCGGCAGATCGACTTGGCCTCAGCATGCGACACACAGTGGGACGGGACGCCCCGGCGGCGGTTTCTCCTACGACGACGGCCGCGCTGCGACTCGCGAAGCGATGCGCCAGACGGCCACAAACGCCGAGATTCAACGCTATGCGGCGAGAGAAGGCAACTCAGCCATGGCGGCTGCTGAATCGGGACGTTTCGGCGACCAACACCACGGAGGCAGCAGCGTGGCAAGCCCTGGCCAAAACTCCCGGGGACCCCAATACAGAGCATCGGACACTGGTTGGAAAGAAGTGCCCCACCGCGTGCCTCAGACGACAATGACCGGACGCCCCATCTTGTTCTTACCACGCCCGCGAGACCATGCCGAGTTGCTGACCACAAAGGCGGATGAACTGGCCCACTTGCTGCAAGTCCGCCTTGACGCAGATTCGGACGCGGGGAGAGAGGATAATCCTGCCCAAAGATCGGACCCGTTTGAAGCACCACGCCCACGAGACCATAATCGAGCGTCCGAAGCCGAAGGGAGGGAACTAGTGGACGCGCAGCGAGCCGAGTTGGAAGCCTCGTTGGCGAGACCGCATGGGAGACCGGGTGGCGGTGTCGGCAGCGACGCTGCCGGGTACGACCGAGACTGCATGTTCATTGACAACGGGAAACGGTACTTCCAGGTAAACGACGAGTGCACCGACCTCTTGCGACGGTTCCGAGCGACGGCCGAAAAAGAGTGGACACGGCTCACTCGTGCCGGCGTCGTGTACTCCGACTTTGATGCGCTTGGCGGCCGGGTGATGAACAAGAACACGGCCGTAGAGTACACGTACGGGACCAGCCAGACGAACGGAGTGCTGCGGCTGCGGCGAACGGAGATGGCCCACCGGATTTCGATCGACCCTGGGCTGACCGTCGTCGATTGCTCGAACGACTCTGACGGGGAAGCATTCAAGGCTCGCCACTACGCCCGACCCGACCAAGCCGAAGCAGCTGCCGCGCTGACGCTGACTACGACGGATTTGCCGTGGCCCGCCTACATTAAGATGGCAACGGCTACAATCAAGCCTGGCGTGTACATCCACATGCCCACCCAAGAAGCGGGCTGGGAGTTTCATGCCTCGTGCGATTCGGCCATGTTCATTGCGGTGAAACGTGTGCTGACAACCGACAACCCCGAACCAGTCCTAGTAGGGGGTAACCGAGTCGAACTTCTCGAAAACTCTGCCGTGCTACGTACAGGTGGGCGTATTATTCAATGCGGCCTCTTTGTCGATGCACCGGGTCAGCTTGATCCGACTGCCAAAGCCGAACCCGAAGCCGAACCCGAAGCCGAACCCGAAGCCGAACCCGAACCCGAAGCCGAACTCGAACCCGCCGTACCCACCATAGCCGAAACCGAAGCAGGAGAAATTGG
>Ga0307978_1003390_pt1 | contig 10854 bp, 5 predicted proteins | sample OrgLakmetage1056_FD_203151 | JGI IMG/M metagenome (GOLD analysis project Ga0307978, IMG submission 203151) | Saline water microbial communities from Organic Lake, Antarctica - #1056 | ecosystem: Environmental > Aquatic > Non-marine Saline and Alkaline > Saline | place: Antarctica: Organic Lake...
CAAATTCTTTTGGTGCTGTACAATTCGACTTGTTGGATTTTCCTATTGGAATACGCTGATGGGGCTGCGAGTACGCAAGATTTTTTCGAGGAGTCCTTTGGAATGTACCTGCCTTGAGTCATCTTACAGTCTTTCGTGACGCCTGGACTTTTGGGGTTGGCCTGGCTTCCATTCACAACGCTGTTGAGGCTGCCGTGACATGTTTTGACTACACGACTAATGGCATCAAGCAAGCCTCTGACGATATAGTCGACGAGGTCCTCAAGAACGAGCGCTATTTACTTGTCCCACACGAGAGATCTCTACTTTTCAAATACTACAAGAGCCACGAGTCCACGATTGGCGTGCAGGATGCCCCCGACTCTACAGCGTTCTCCCATGTAGCGTGAAGCACCCTTAGTGCGTCCCACGTCCCGCATCAGTTGAAAGGAGAGTGGAGGAACTAGTGAATTGTATGGTGCTCATTATATGTAACAATTTATAATGCAACTTTGGCTGAGACTAACAACTAGTACACTACGTACATTAGAGGCAATCCAACAGAGCGGCCGGCGTGGCCCGGGGCAAGATCAACAGTCTCCTCTGTCTTCTGTCTACTATATATTGACACTGCACCACCATGCTTAGGGCTCGAGCGCACATACCCAGGTAGGTACTGTAAGGTGCACAAGTGCGCGACGCTCCGCGGCGTGACCACTACTGTAGTACTTGTACTATCGTATGGTAGAAACCACAATACAAGCACGCTCGTCCATCCAAGGGGATTACCTGGTCCATCGTACATCACGATTTCGTGTTCTAGCTTATTTACAAAATTCGAAATTCGAAATCTTTGCTTTACTATTCTGACGAAGATCTGTCGATCGACTGACTCATAAACTCATCAGATTGTTCGCTGCACCATGGCGATGATTCCTACAGTAGCATATATCCTATCAACGCTTCACTATCCCACTACCATCGACATTTCATTGGAGTAAGATTCAATCAGGGCATCAGTGACCTCTGCATCCTGATATCATCATCATGGGCGACATTGCCAAGAGACTCGGGCAGATTGCGGCCAAATCCTTGGAATCCGAATCGGCCAACATTCTAAAGACTGCAGCCGCCAACAAGACGTCTTTGAGCAAGGCTCTGGATGCCACCTTGAAACAGGGACACGATATGAAAACGTTTGGCTTGGGAACTCTGGCCAGTATGGCCAGTCGTGAACGTTATGCGAGGTTCACCGGAAGCATGTACGCCGTGTATCGAACTATGGAAGTCGAGTTGGATGCCACCGTGGCGTTCTCGGAACCTGTGGCGACCGTATGGAAGCCCTACGGATCCATCTTGCGACGAAGCGAGAGACTTCAACAGGACTGGCTCGACGTGGCTCCTTCCACGTCTCTGGTAGATCTCTCTCAAGAATCGTCTTGGACTCCAGCTACGCTTGCCTACGTGGAGGGCATCCGCGAGGCGGCAGAGAATGATCGTCGAGACGCCGGTGGTCGATTGCTGGGTCACTTGTATTGTCGCTACTTTGCCGACTTGTTTGGTGGTCAAGTGCTGGCGACGCCTTACCGAGTGGCTCTGGGACTTGGTACCAACACTCCGAGGCATTACGAGTTTGACTTTGCTGACGGTACTCGTCGAACATTGATCGAAGGCGTTTATGGATCCATTAACGAGGCTGCGACGCACTTGACTGCAGACCAACAAGACGCAGTGGCGCAAGAATCCATGAAAGCCTTTCAACACAATGTACATGTCTATTCAGAGGATGGAGGAATCTACCGTGACAGTTTTCGGGGAGGCTGGAATATGGTGACTGGGCTCTTGGTCGACCGATTCCGGTCTGGACAAGCAAGCAAAGAGGCTTGATTGCAATCAACACAATATAGACAGTACGATAACAGACCTGCAACTCTAGCTTCATTCATATATCCCATCGGTGGTACCATCTTCTACTTTTCAAGCCAGCACCTCTAGTTGCGTCAAACTGCCGGTAAACGCAGACATGTGGATCGATGGGTTTGGACCAGACTCTAGTTGCGTCAAACTGCCGGTAAACGCAGACATGCGGATCGATGAGTTTGGACCGGACTTAGAGATAATAAACGGCCGAAAGCTCACAAAAAGCGATCAATCACTCGAATCAGCGTATCATGTGGGCCTCCGCGGTGTCGAAAGAAGAGTTTCGATCATTGTGGACAAGATATCCGCCTACGACAGACGAACAAGCTGGTCTTCGAGATCTGTGTCTGAATGAGTCGATGGGGAAATACATTCAGAGAATCAGGGGGTTCATTGGAACAGGATCTATCAACAGGACCTTGACAAGACTCCTCGAAGCTTGTTGGTGCACCGAGAAGTCGAGCTCGCTAATGTGATCTTTCGATCCCATCGCCGCGCGCTCTTGTGGGGATGGACAGCGGGTGCCGTTGCTTTGGTGTATTGTCTTGTACTAACAGACAGGAGTATTGCAAAGGGAAAGAGTTCTTCTGAGGCGCTTCACAACTATCCTTTCCTGTTTCATGTTCGGTTTGGAGGCACTCTTCGGCTTGGATTTGCTTCCGTTTATAAGGTTGCTGAACGATTCTGGGACCACGCATTGCATGGTGGTAGAAAGCAAGCCATAAACGATATCCTTCGGAATGAACGAATGCTACTGGTCCCTCCAGAAGGATCTCCTCTCACGAAATACTACAAGCAACCAGAATCCATTATAGGAGTTGGAGATGCTTCCTGGTTCTATATTTGGCTTCCTGCTCGCTTGCAATGAGCAAGGCTTGATTTCGATAACGTAATACCTATTTACTTATTCCTGCAAATTACCCGTCAACTTTCCAAGCCACATTGCCAGTATGGATTCGCTGCAATAGTCGCCACAGCGACCTCCTGCTGCATTACAGCTCCAGCAGGATGATTGCCGTCGATAGCAGTCGTGACGTGGAACGAGTCCCCTGCTGGCCTGCTCCAGGCGGCATCCCGAGCGCATGCACCCAACCTTGGCGGGCTTTGTTGAAGCAGGCGAGACAGTGGAACGAAAAGTTTGGGATCTTGGCGGGGCCACAATTGTTGACTACACGTCGTTACGCCTCGCCAAGACTGTGGCGTGCAAACAAGCTCATTGTCGGCCGTGGCTGGTGACAGTAGCGGAGCCACCGTTATCGTGTCTTCAAACACAACATATTGGATTTGCCTGACAAAGCTAGACATGGGAGAGTCTGGTCGCAGGTGGGCAGCACGGACGGTCTGGAATGGAAGGATGTTTAAGGGTTGGCTGCAAGCGCGACTGCGTTGGCGGAGCTATGAGATCGGCTTTTTTCGAATCGATGATCTCGCTCCCGGCGTGGGAGTCTTTGGGTTACGATTAACTTTCGCAAGTTGAACATGCGGCTTGTCGTCATGCATGCTATGGGGTTGAAGAGTAAGTGTGATTGGAGTTGGAGAGCTTTTGCGTCGCAGCGTGGGACTTGGTGGGAGTAGTCCTTGCTTGGCGTGGGAGTAGTCCTTGCTTGGCGTGGGAGTAGTCCTTGCTTGGCGTGGGACTACTTTCCATTTCCGCCAGTAAGAAATATTGTAAAAATAGAGTATAGAGGGTCACAAAGGTTTTCGTTGTTCTTGACAAGACATCAATAGTACCTTTAAATGGCATGGAGTAAGTCTTGTGTGGACTTGTGACTTGTGACCCTCTATTTATGGAAAACCCCAACCCAAGGACTCCCACGGCGACACACCATGGATGACATAAAGTAAAGTGATGTCCGATGACTTACCAGTAGAAGTCTACGATACCAGGTACTGTAGGCCTGCCCAAGGGAGGTTCAAGTGCACATCCAAAGGGAACGCTTCTGATGGGCGAACGCCCTATCCTCCCTCCCTGGGTTCACTTTTTCACCTGGGGATCCTATTCAGTCGATCCTGTTACAAGTTACAACCTGAAACAACAAAAAAGAAAAGTAAACTCGCAATGGCGCCGTTTGCACCAATCGCTGAAGAGGACCAGAGCAGCAGCACCGGGGACTTGCCCCTTGTGAAAGATGCTATCAAGAACGCGATCGATAGTCTCTACGTTTACGAGGCCCCTTTGACTAACCCCGACAAGGTCATGGCCATGCAGGGCTGGAACAAAGTCCTCGCGTTCAAGACTGCCTTCTCCGAGTCGCTTTGGATCTACTGGAGAATCCTGGTTGCTACCGATACCACTCTCGATACCGCCAAGCAGGCTGTCCAGTGTGTTGAGCGTAACGAGGATCCGCTAGCGCAGTGCATGTTGGATCGCGGGACCGAAGCGGAAGATCTTCTCATGGGCCTCATTGACGGTGCTATCCGCACTCTTTGTCCTATGCACCAGATCGTACAGCGCGAGTCTTATCGTCCCATCCAGGAAGATCTTCACTTGCAACGCTCGAAAGATGACATTCTGATGCTCGAATGCGAAACAGTTGACGACTATCTCAAGCTTTTTGCTCGTTGTGGAGTTGAGCCCAATCACTGGGTCCTCTTTTGCGAGGCCTTTATCTGGTGTTTGCAGACTCACACGCCCTACGCTAAGGACGACGACAAGGAGGATATTGAACGTGGCCTCGACGGTGCCATGGCTCGAGCCATTGCACAGCTTGTTGCCTTGCCAGCCATCAAAGCCTACAAGGAAATGACCGACATTGCCGAGAATCCGCTATACAAGGAGGCTGTCCCGCGACTCTGGGCCAGACTCACCCCGGACGATCGCTTGGACTTTGGCGAACGCTTCTACCGCAAGCTCTTGACGGATCATCCGATTCTTTTGGATTACTTCTCCAAGACGGACATGGACTCGTTGGCCGTCCACTTTGTGGGATCGCTCGACCTTGTCGTTACGGCTGCAACCGAGCTTGCCTGCACCAATGGCGAATTTCGTCAGACCTTGCGAACACTCGGAAACCTTCATCGCATGATGGGTGTCCCAACGTACGCCTTTGCGTTGGTTGGTGCGACTCTTATTGAGTGCCTGGAGCCCCTGTTGGAACGCGAAGAGGAATTGAGCAAGAACTGGGTCACCTCAGTGACGGCCAGTCAGCTCCGTGCTGCTTTCATCTTCTTGTACGGTGAAGTCGTCTCCATGGTATACTTCCCGATGTACAAGCAAGAGAAGATGGTCAAGGAAGCGCAGGAATTCTACGAGATGCTCCAAGCCGAGTTCCATTGGAGCGATGCCGAACTCTCCAGACGCATGCAACAAGTCGAGCAGGAGATTGGCGCCTCTGGAACCTACACGCAGACTTCCAAGGAGCTCGAAATGGGCGCACGGTTGGCTTGGCGAAACTCGGCCAAGTGCATTGGACGCATTTCGTGGAACACCCTCCAGGTTCGCGACTGCAGGCATGTCAGTACCCCGGCACAGATCTTTCAAGAAGTCGAAGAGCACCTCAAGATCGCAACCGCTGGTACCAACATCCAGTCGGTCATGACAGTGTTCCAGCCCCAAGATCCCAACGAGCCTCTTGGAACTCGATTCTGGTCGAGCCAGTGCGTTCGTTACGCGGCTTATCAGGACGACGCAAGTGGTAATATCTTGGGCGATCCTGCCAACTTGGAGCTCACCGAGTACCTTATCAAGAGACGCTACTGGACTCCACCAACTCGAAGAGGTGCCTTTGATGTTCTACCGCTGGTACTCAAAGTACCGGGTAGGAAGAAGCCTTACATTCATGAGCTCCCCAAGGAATGCGTGTTCGAGGTGAGCATCGAGCACCCGAGCAGACCAGAGTTGACATCGCTTGGGTACCGCTGGACGACAGTTCCCGCGATCTCCAACTTCAAGATGAACCTCGGTGGTGTACTCTACCAGAACATGCCATTCAATGGATGGTTCATGACTACCGAGATTGTTCGAAACTTGATGGAGCGGTACGATGCTGGTCCATCGATCTGTAATGCGATGGGGATTGACATGACATCCGACCCCACGTGGCGCGTGCAAGCCTCCACCGAGCTCGAGAAAGCGGTTCTACATTCATTCCAGAAGGCAGGGTACACGATCGTTGACCCACATTCCGTCGGGCAGCAGTTTTGCACGCATGTCCAGCGAGAGCGAGAGCAGTTCGGACGAGAATGCCCAGCGCAGTGGAGTTGGATTGGCGGCCTTACTGGTCCGACCAATCCCACCTGGCACTTGGAAATGCGCGACTTTCTTGTGAAGCCACAGTACGAGTATTGTGCGGACGGTCTATTGCTCCATACCAGTGTCGATCAAAGGAATGATTGGTCCATGCATTCAATACGTTCTTCACAGTCTGGTCCTTCAAGCTTCTCTGCTGACGACGACTCTCCCCGTCGTGCGTCGTCACGAAGCTGCATCACAGCTCCCCGGGTGTTGATCGCCTACGGATCCGAGACCGGAACCTCCGAAGCTGTTGCGCGACGGTTGAAGCGGCAGTTCAAGGTGTTGAATCCGATCCTGATGACACTGAATGAAGCGAAAGGGCTCGACATTATCAGTCGTCGTCACATTACACACTTGATCTGTGTCTGCTCAACCTTTGGCATGGGAAGCGCCCCGTCCAATGCGAACATGTTCCTAGAAACGACCATATCCAACACAAAGGCTACGAAGTTCGCCGTTTTGGCTCTGGGTTCGACCATTTATCCGGACTTTTGCAATGCCGGAATCAAGCTTGATAGAACGCTCGGCGATTCGGGAATGGAGAGATTTGCGACACTCACCACGGCGGACTCGGCTGGAGGAGCGGACGATACAATCGAGTATTGGTTGCATCTCATCAAGAATCGCATCCTTCCACCCAGTCTCGATCTCATGGTGTGGCAAGACGACCTTTCGACAGAGCCCCCAGTCAACCAATTCGTTTGGGGAGAAGAAGACGACGAGGAAGCCGAGAAGGAAGAAGCCTCAGATCCACAGACCGGCTCCTCCCTCTGCCTTTCAAACGAAGAATTGCTCACGAAAGGCGACCAAGACTCACGTTCGATCCGGAAGATCGAGTTTGAAGTTCCCGAAGGAAGCTCGTATGAGAGTGGCGATCACCTTTCGGTGAAACCCATGAATTCCGACGCGATTACTACGCGATTCTTGAAGTGCTTCCAGAAGGAACTTGTCGGCTACTCGCAAGAGTCGGAGGCCAATTTTGGAAGTGAGGTGACTGGAACGTCTTGGTGGCGTACTTTCAGGCACGGAAGCGAGACTCCTATTAAAGAAGATGCCGGGGACTATGACGCAATCTTTGAGCGCCAGTGCAGAAAGACTTTCGAGATCGAGTGCATCGAGGGCGATATTGTGAACCCCGCGGATGTTGTCTTCGAGACGCCGACTTGCCTCTTCGACGTTGTGAAGACACACCTGGATCTCAGTATCAACCACAAGGACGTGGTGGAGTTGCTGAAGCTTTTGCAGACGCGTCTCGATCGCATGCTAAACATTCTTGGAGAAGAGGAGAGATGTATCGGGAAGCAGCCGATTGTCGCCGAGTTCATTAGCCTGAGCTCCCCGATCGTCGAAGACTCATCGAACGACAAAACCCAGTTCATTGAAACCATGGTAGCTCGATTCCCCACCATGGTCAACTTGCTGGAGCATTTCCGAGCACTTTTCTTGGAAGATTTCGTCGCCCAGAACTTTGATATCAAAGGCATCGCCCCAGCTTTGAGACTTCCAGATGTCCTCGTGATTATGCCAAGACTACAGGCACGCTACTACTCTGTCTCTTCTTCGGCTCAAACAAGCCCAGACAAGATTTGCATTACCATGGGTGTCCTCAAGACGACCACCAGCAGACGCGTGCCGATCGAGGGTGTGTGCTCGCACTACCTTGCTGGACTTCGACCTGGAATCGACAGGGCCACAATTCAGGTTGTGAAGTCTTCCTTCCGACTCCCAGAAGACAAGACATCTCCTCTCATCTTGGTGGGAGCTGGTACGGGCGTTTCGCCAATGATGGGTTTCATGGAAGACCGTCAACTGGACCGACAGGACGGCCACGAGACCGGGGACATCAATCTCTTCTTTGGATGTCGAACCGACAACGACTTTATCTACAAGGACATCATCACGAAGTACGACAGCGACAGTCTTCTCAGCTTGCACTTGGCGCTTTCGCGAGTGTCCAATAACGGGCCCAAGACGTACGTCCAGAATCGGCTTGCCGACATGGGCTTGGCCGTTTCTGAGCTTCTCATGAACAACGACACCCATTACTACGTCTGTGGAGACGCTCGTATGGCCGACTCTTGCTTTGAAGCATGCGTCGAATTGTTGCGCAATCACCAGACGATGAGTCGAGTGAGGGCCGTGAAACATCTCCGCGATATGCGCGTTGCAGGTCGCTGGCAGACGGATGTGTGGGGTATCGTATCTCACTACGACGAATCCAAGAAGGTGGTCGAAGCTAACGTCAAGAAAGCGGCAAAGATTTGGTTGACCCACTTCAAAGGTGGTGACAAGTAAAACCAAAGCCGGCTGTTGTTGCCAGGTCACCGAATCAGACCGTATCAATAGCAAAAAAGACAAGAGGCTCACTAAGAATACATAAATAAGAAGATACATTGCAATGCACTTTGAATCTGCAATTATAGCTCTAACTTTTAAGATCAAAGAGGACGGGAGCTTCCGCAACGGCTAAATAAAGCTGAGCAACGGGAGCTGTAGACAATTTAAAAAAAGGCTTGACACTCTATACTCGTTACGGATGCGGCTGCAGAGCTAGACTACGTGGTAGCACGATCTTGTTTTCCGACAAGTCTGACGGGCTCTTGCATTTGCTCATCGTAAATTAGATAATCTGCTACGAACCCACACTTACATGAACGCAAAGGCCGTCCAACGAGAGTAGCTAGAGCAAACCTTGCGAGCCGTGGGATTTGAGATTGTCTCTGACTTCTGACGAGGATTCCTCAACAACATTGCGAGATTGCTTTTCCTAAAAGCTGAAGCGCAGCCACGGGTATTTGTAAACTGGCAGCGTCACTTTCAGGCGCAAAATTAAGTCACCACGAGAGAACTGATTATTTTCATTCCATTATAAGCGGGGGCCGAATTCAAAGGAGAGTTGGAGATGCTTCTATCTTTGGCTTACTGCTAGCTCGAAATGAGCCAGGGGATTTTGATTGGGCACTGTGTAGCGCCTATTTCTAATTCCTTTTAACTTACCATTCTACTTTCTAAGCCACGTTTCCAGTAGCGTACGTGCCAACACACCCTTCGGAGGGATCAAAAGCTCGAGCCTTGGGTTCGCTGCAATAGCTGCCGCAGCAACCTCGTGCTGCATGACAGCTCCAGGCACTGTCGTAGCAACCTGCACTTGAGCTCGATCAAACCACTCCGCCGACACGAGCTCGTTCATATCAATGTTCAATGGCTGCGTCTCGTCAGCAGTCACAGTAAATCCAATCATGGTACTCTGTGGAAACGGCCACGGCTGTGTGGCCACATAATTGACTGAATCCAAGTCGATGCGAATACCCGTCTCTTCATAGACTTCCCTGGCTACAGCTCGTTCCATTGTCTCACCTGCTTCAACAAAGCCCGCCAAGGCCGTGTGCATGCGTTCGGGATGCCGCTTGGAACGGGCCAACAGGACTCGTTGCCCGTCACGACTGCTTACGACGGCAATCATGCTGGGATCTTGGCGGGGCCACGATTGTTGACTACACGCCGTGCACTTGCGACTGGTGCCTCCGTCCAATAGTGTCGTTGCGCCTCCACACGCCGGACAAAAGGGCGCCCGGCGTTGCCACTGAGCCAAGGCTGTGGCGTGCAAAACAAGTTCGTTGTCGGCCGTGGCTGGTGACAGTAGCGGAGCCACCGTCCTCGTGTCTTGAAATACAGTGACGCGATCTTCAAAATCGTTGCCTTGTTGCACATTATGGATCGCTTGCTGAATGGTTGTAGCGGACTCGTTGTCTTGCAATAGCAAGTCGACCCCAAAGACGGCTTGCTGACCGTCCAAGAGACCCAAAAATGTCGTTTGTTTTTTTGCTCCTGTCGTGGCGCAGACACGTTCAACTTGGTCCAGAGGTAAAAAGGCCAAACGCCGGTCTTGACTGACGCTGTTATTGCCATTACTGGTACCGCTATCGGGGACATTACCAAAGAGAGCCAAGTTCTTGTGCAGAACCAAGTATAGCGCTGCGGGCGCTAGCGCCGCGAGTGCGACCGAGTCGGTTCGCATGTGCGTTGCACGGTCCAGCAGCGGCACGTTCAATTTTGCAGAGTCTGCAGCAGCCAGTGGGGGTAATGATAATGGTAATGGTGGGTCCTCTGTATCACTACCGTGCAACTGGAGAACCGCCGTGAGTGCCAGCGCGGCAGCTTGATCGGCAAACCAGCGCATGTTGCCCTGCCGATCGGCCGATGCACTCTCCACGATTTGTTGCTGAACCAATTCTACCGCACCCGTCGACGGGTTGCGCGCCGCCACGGCCACGACGGCAAAGCCAGTGTGCAAATCGGCAGGTCGAAAGGTGGGTCCCGCTGCGCCTGCTTCCGCTATGCAAAAGTCGGTTCCTGTTTCTCGACAAAACGCTAGAGCCGTTTCACGCGTCCAGTGCACCTTGCTTTGTATATAGGCATCCTTTTCACTGCTGCTACTTTTGGTTGAACGATTGGTGCCGTCATTCTTATTTGGCAATACGGCTTTCGGAGGGTGCAACAGTGTTTGATGCAAGGTTTCGTCATTGAGCAAAAATGGCTTGGCCTTGGCCGTGTTGTAGGCGACACTACCACCCCAGTAGACCCTGGAGGAACCGGCTTGCGCCATGATGGACGCGCTGATCGTTCCTCCACAGCAGCTTTCAACGACGGACACGACGGCCTTTTGCTTTTGAAGGGCTTTCACGAGCTGCGCGTATACTGGAGACGTAAGCGATGGCATT
>Ga0307978_1003395_pt1 | contig 10844 bp, 6 predicted proteins | sample OrgLakmetage1056_FD_203151 | JGI IMG/M metagenome (GOLD analysis project Ga0307978, IMG submission 203151) | Saline water microbial communities from Organic Lake, Antarctica - #1056 | ecosystem: Environmental > Aquatic > Non-marine Saline and Alkaline > Saline | place: Antarctica: Organic Lake...
GATCCATTGTAGCCTCCAAACACCCAGAGACTATCATTGTACACGACAGCCACGTGACAGAACCGATGCTGAGGCTGCTCGCGACGGGTGGTATTGACTGGACGCCATCGAGCTGGACTGGTCGAGTTGTCGGGTAGCTGCAATTCGTGCAAATCATTCATGGCCGACCCGCTGCTTCCTCCAAAAACGTACATGCTATTGCTGTGGATGACACTCACGTGGCTGTCGCGTGGAATGGGCGGAGTCCCCTCGGTCACCAACGAGGACCACGTGCTCGTGTCAAAGTCAAAGACGTGGGTATCTGACAAGTGCCTCGTTCCATCATGTCCACCGTAAAGAATCATTTGGTTCTTGTGCACAACCGCCGTGGCACGGTATCGAGCACGGGGTCGTCGACCAGCCGCAGGCACCGCGCTCCATCGCGACAAGGCAATATCAAACTCGTGGAGATCCGACTTGTAAGAGCCGTCGTAACCTCCGTAAAAATACGCCGAGTGTCCGTGAACCACGGCTGCATGAGAATGCCGGGGCGATGGCGCTCGTCCTTGCAAGGCCACGACTTCTCGCCAAGTCATGGTGGAAAAATCAAAGGCCCAAAAGTCGGAAATCCGCGACGTGCCGTCAAATCCTCCGTGGACGTATACCGAGTTTCCAAACGCCAAGGACACGTGACGATCACGCGGACTCGGTGGGTGCGTCGAGTGAGCCGAGGGTAGAACGGGCGACCATCGTTTTTCGGCAAAGGAATAAGCGTGAAAGGTATTGACCCGCTCTGCACCCGAGTAGCCGCCAAAGATATAGAGCGATCCATTCAATAGAGCCGCCGCGTGCAGCGACCGAGCCGAAGGCGGGACACTGGCCACTCCTGGCTCCACGTGCGACCAGCCGCTGCCTGTCGTGGGAATGTTTGGATCGTCGCCCATTTCTCGTTCCGGTGCGGTCGCATTGATATCGTTCAACAAGGATACGGCAGATCGTCCGACGCCACTACCGTCCACGTTAAAGGGTCGGATATTGATAGCTCTATGCGCTGCTACTACCGGAGAGCTGGCTCGTTGCTGATAACTGGGTACGGCAGAGTGTGCTTGTTGGCGCAAAAGGGATTGTCGATTCGCAGTAGCAGTCGCAGCTGTTGCTGTGGAAGAGGATGAGACAGAGGCTACTACTACTGCAGTTGCTGCTGCTTCTGCTGCCAGGCCCAATCGAACGGAAGCAGAAGCCATGTAGCGTGCGACTGCAGGTGCTGGTGGCGGGCGATCCACTGCATCACGTGCATCGCTGGGTGCAAGGGAATGGGCGTGTTGTTGTGCAAAAGAGAGGGAAGGATCCGATGCCGAGCGATGGACTGCTCCCGCCGCAGTTGTTACTGTTCCAGCAGTCTCTTCTTCAGCGGCGCCGTTGGTATCGTCTTCGTTGGGAGCGGGGTCTTCGTCCATGATCGCTTGTTTCCTACAGTGTGGAGTGTGGAGAGAGCAGTGCGGCGAGTCGAGCCTTGAAAGAATTGACGATTGTCGGTTGACAGGTGACGAGTAAGGGCGGTGTCATCGTCGCTAAAACGGACATTGAGATTCAATCTAATCACGGATAGGATTTGCCAGAATGAGATCTGAAACGGACGCGCTTTTGTCGCTGCGACATTAAAATGGCGGGCGGCGCATGGCTCGCGTTTCGGTTCGACAACGGAACAAGGACAAAAGGACCTTGTTGCATTGACCCAAAGGTAAGGGTTACCGGTATAGTCTACGTAGTCTACTTGCTTTCAGTGAAGCGTCCGATCACAACGAAAGAATGATGGAGCCCGACTTTAACGATGACGATCTGATTGACGATTACATTGAGGATTCGTTCGAGCCTCCTCCTGGATACGAGGATGATTTCTTGGAGGAAATGATGATGGACCACGGTAGTGGACCGGCTGCCACTGCTTCTACCAAGGCGATTACTAGTAAGAGCACGAGTGGAGTGGAAGCTGCGACCAATGGCGCAGACTTGATGGAGGAGGAGGAGCTAGACGAGGAGGATGTTAATATCAATGTTGCACAGGTAGAGACATCACCCACTGACATTCGAGAGGTCTACGACAAGCGACGTGACGTACACAAGAGCATCTATGCCTTTGAACGGTACGTACTAGTTAGACTCGACTCCATGACTCGCTTCTTCGATTGGTACATGCCCACACTCACCCGACCTTTTAAAACTGCAACACAATATTCATTCAGGTACAATCCTCAAAACACAAACTGGGGGACAACCTCTGGCAACAACGGCTCACCCAACAACACGATGCGCGCCAAGGAATGGAAAACGTCCAAAACTGCAACAGCAGACAACTCGTCCAAGATCTGGGAAGGAATGGACACGGATCGCCCATCGCTCACCAGAACCTTGGTGGCGAATCGACCCAAAGCCACGGCGCCTGACGCGCAATTGCTCCACTTTCTCGCTACAAAGCACAGTCGTCCTAAAAAAATCGAACTGCCAAAGCATCGCATGCTCCACAATCCCGTGGCTGGCAATGCGAGTCTTCCCATGACGCTGGGAGACGGCACTCGCGTTCACGTGCGAGTTCGCAAGCCGTCAGAAAGCACCAAAAAGGCGAGTGTCGGTGCCAGTAATATGCACGCCCTCGGAACGCCCATTGCGGAACTCATGTTTCGTGTCCAAGCGATTCGTCGCAAACAAGCGCATGAGCGGCAGGAGCAAGTTCAATGCGAGCTACTACAGGGAAATGACAAGAACGACACGTCGAGGGGTGCAACAGAAATCGAGGACAAGCTCTGGGTGGACAAGCACGCTCCCTCTTCCTTTGCCCACTTGCTTTCCGACGAACGGACGAACCGCGAAGTTGTTCGCGCTCTCCGAGCCTGGGACCCGTATGTCTTTCACCGCGAACCTCCAAAGCGACCAGACTTTGGCTATCGACTCCCTCAGCAAGACAACAACAACAAGCAGGCGGAGCATGCTGCTACCAAAGAAACGGATACCAAGGGAGCACCGGCACCCAAGGCATCCAAAGATCGCCGTCCGGACGAAATGTCGCGTGTCATTCTCTTGTCGGGCCCTCCAGGTGTCGGTAAGACAACGCTGGCTCATATTATTGCTCTTCACGCTGGGTACCGCCCATTGGAGGTGAACGGATCGGACGAACGGTCGGCCTCGATCTTGACGGAACGCCTCGTCCGGGCCATGGAGTCGACCACGTTGAATGTCGCTCTCATGCAAGGTGGTGGCGAGGGATCCAAGCCCAAGCCCAACTGTCTCATTCTCGACGAAATTGATGGCGCCGATGCCAAGGATGCGGTTCAGTCGCTGGTGAATATCATTCGAGCGGAGATTCCCGCGAAAGGGTCCAAGGGAAAGAACAAGACCACCTATCTCCGCCGCCCCATTATTTTTATTTGCAACAATAAGTATGCACCAGCGTTGCGGGCATTGCTTCCGTTTGCCAAGCAATTCAATGTCTTTCCTCCGTCTCCGCACAGACTGGTGGCTCGACTCCGTTCTGTTTTGGGTGCCGAAAAAATGTCTGTATTTGGAGGCAGCTCATTGTTGAATCAACTTGTTGCTTCAACGTGTGGAGATATTCGCTCCTGTCTTTACACTCTTCAGTTTGCTTCGTCCAGAGCCAGGGAACTAGCGTCCCTCGAGCGTCACAGTCGGGATAGAGGAGAAGCTTTGCGAGACAGTTCGGTGGTTGACATTTCGCAGTCTCTCGGTAGCGCGCTCAATGGAGACGGCATGAAGGACCAGAGGAATGATGTTGCCGGCACGATTACGACTATCTTTCGCAAGAAGAAGGAGAAAGCATTTGGTGAATTGTTTGGTGCGGGCAAGGACACCAGATCGAGCACTGTACGGGTGCTGGACTCTGTCGAGGTACGTTGGTACTTATGGAATAAGCGATTTTCTCTTTCGCCTCTTCCATCTCACATGAATCCCGTTTCTTCCTCGACAGAGCTTTGGTGACAACTCGCGGATGTTGGATTGTTTGTTCATGAATATTCTCCGCGTGTCGTACATTGATCCAACGTTCGATAGATGCGCTGCTGCTCACGAGTGGTTATCCAGTTCCGACGTCTACCGCACCAGCCACGCATTGGAGCGTCTTCATATTCCTTCTTCGGCGGCTGCCGTGCACTTTTTGTGCCGCGTGGAGCAGCGTCCGGATCTAACCTACACAACCCGGTATCTGTCGGACGGTCGGTACCAGCAAGAGGCTAATTTTGCTCTAACCCAAAAGTTTGTTGAGGGCCTTTCCCCGCAAGCTCGTGGCAGTCGCTGCGTGAACTTGCTTGCAACCGAGACGATTCCATACGCTCTGTGGATCCTTTCTGCCGGAGAAGGAAGCAGTTCCCTGGACCGAGCTGCATCCTCAATGGATATTCTGAGCAAGGGAGAACGACGCTCTCTTGATATGCACGTCTCGACTCTTCAGTCTTTGGGACTTACTTACGTGGCAGCTGTGGAAGAGAACGCTCGCAAAGATTACGGTGCGAGTACGCTTGCCATGAACATTCGTCTTGAACCTCCGATCGAGCGCCTTGTACAGTTTGTCGATTTGAACCTTTCCAAAGAACAGAAAAGACACGAAATCCCACCTGCGGTATGAATCAATGCCTGTGTTTGCCGATGCCTGTGTTACTACCCCTACGACTCCCCTCACTTCATCATTCCTTTTCCATATAGATGAAAGAAGTTCTTGCTCAACGGGCAGCTCACGAAAGGATGCGCGCCCGGGAACAAGAATCGGTCGAGGCCACTGCGAAAGCGGCTGCGTCGAAAGTCAGCAGTAAACCATCCGCAGTTACTTCGCAGGATGAAAATATTCCGCATTCTAGCAAAAAACGTGCCGGCCAAGCAGAAAAGGAAACCGCTTTACCTCCCGCCAAGCGCCCCAAGGCATCCATGACGGCTCAAAACTTTTTGGGTATCGGCGCCAAGAAGGCCAAGGAAGCTCGCTCTGCTCGGACTGCGGCACGTGTTGGAGTGAATCGTTCTCAAAAGAACAAGGCGTCTCATACTGGGAGTGGGGTGCCCTTTCCGCAAGTGATTCGGCTGAAGTACGTCAAGGGCTTTACCCAAGCTGTCCGAACCCCTTGCCGCTTGGAAGACCTCCAGTAATCTGTGACCAAAAAGAAAAGTCTCTATAGCGCGTCCATTGAATATGCAGTACTTCAAAGAACTGTGTCTGTGAACTGTGAAAGCACATCTTGTGGTTCACGACAAGGAGCGCATTTGTTCCTTCCCGACTTTAAAGGCAATATTCCGGTCTGAAATGGAAAAGTTACCTTTACTAGCCCAATGCCCCGGTCTTGGAGCACCAGCAGGTTGTCTCCGTAATCCCTCGGGAACTTAGCAAGCTTAACTCGTGATCTTCGTTTCGGAATGGGGAGGAGTTTAGGTTGGAAATTGTATGGCTGATCGTGGTCTCCTTACAATAGTGGTAATCTTCCATATGCCAGGGAGGAGCAAAGAGCGGGGCGACCCTGGAGAAAGGTATAGGCTACTGGTTAAAAAATACGAGACTAGTGAAGGAAGATAATCGAACCTATGACTTGCCCAGTCCTACCTTGTACAGCACCTTAGGCAGCACTATGTTAAAACATTGCCAAGACCGATTGACTCCCTCCTTCGTATCGAACAAACTTTGAAAAGGCAGTGGAAGAAGTACAAAGACCGATAGCTCAATGGAAGCATTGTTGCGCGGGGAACTTTTCGAAAACGATGGGGATGAACCGCGCTACGCAATTGACATGACGACGACCACGATACAAAAGGATAGCCGGAGTAAGAGCCGGATAGATTTACCGCACAGCAGGATGAGACCCGAGAAGAGCTGCTGTACCTGCCACGAACCGTTCGTGGACGCATTCCCCTGTCGATCGTCAATGAGGCTTACATGAACATTGAAGAAGTTGTCCGTAAACCACGGATCAAGCTGCTGCATCGGCTGCTGAACCGGAACCGACGGACCAACCGTGGGTTTTGGAACAACAGCTACGTCAGCCCTGCGCCTGTTTCCGTAATGGAGAGAGTACCGCTCGGCCAACTATTCATATCTGTACGGTAGCAACTACGGACATCATAGATACAATGTGTACGATAACATCGTTTCTATACTACTGTTTAGCCATCGTCCTCTGCTCGCGTAGGCTCAAAAGAAGCAATCCCACGCGGCTTTCGGTCGAGTTGAAGTTGATCCAGCTTGAACGCCCTGCAACTCATGCCATTGAAAGGCAACTGAGAAGCCTCAGACAAGTCCTGCTTGAGCAACTCGTCTTCGGCAAAGTAGTGGAAAAAGGACCCTTCCTCTTCTATGGAACGCTCCGATCCTTGAAACTCAACCCGGACTGCCATGCCAAGATCCACTTGTTCAGCACAGCAGCAAGTCGGATCAACATCGCACTTCTCCCAAGTCTCCACAACGACACCTTGCCTTTCGCGGAGATTCTCGCCTGCCTTGACGACATCATCCACAACTCTGACCGCATCCCCTATCCGAAACCAGTAGCTAGCAGAAGCATCCCGCATTACAATGGATGCGCATCCAGATTCAGCGTGTGATGCAGACGCAATGGTGCGGTGCATTCGTATCTGCTGCCCAGCAAACATTGACCGCGAGGTAAACGCCCAACAAGTGCTCGTTAGAAGAATGGACGGTAGGAGTAAGAGAACCACTGATTCGCCAATCATGGTCGGGCTGAACGGACAGGCTTTACGGAGATATACTGTTATCGAGTAGCGACCATCATGCAATACATCATGGTCGCGATGATGCTGTCGCAGCCAACAGCAACCGTTGGGTGACGTCATTCAGATAACAAAAGCCTTAACCTTAGTATTGCTTAATCCTTCCAGACCGAGCTAGAGTAGTAGACACCTATCCACACTACCGGTAGTCTAGCTAGTAGCGTCCTCTGTGTAGTGATAGAATAGAGGATGGAAGAGAGTGAGTCGACAATAACAGACAACAGAAGCGAGCATACATGCGGTGAATAAACACGGCTCCGATCTCAAAGATTGTTACTTCCAATGTGCCTTGGCACGTCAAGAACAATTTTTTTCGTCATGGCCATGGTGCCGCGCCCACAACAACGCATTCAACATCAGAACCACAGGATACGGTCCCCATCGAGACAAGCCCTACGGAGGGTTTGAAAAGTAAAGTATATGTTTTCCTCATTTGTTCGTCGTTGTTGTGTGCGCACGCGAGACTCCGTCAATGCAAAATGCTCGCAGACAAAATGTAACTTACCTTGTATCATAGCAGCGATGAGCAGCCATTCCGACTAAGGAAAGGCATTCTCAATCGTTGCGCGTCCATTCCGTGCACCAAGCAACGCAGCAGCGTGCTCTCGGACAGCCGCTTGCATGATTGCAAAGACAGCACGACTTCCTTCCATGGCTGCCTCCAAAACACGTTCCATTACGTCAAAGCTCGGCAATCGGGCTTCACACTGCGCCAAGACGATGGTGCCCCGTTGCGGCAAGAGTGCACAAGGTAGATAGACTGCTGGTTGGCCCGCATTCAAAGACTCTTCCCGACGATTAAGATCGACCAGAGTTTGGTCCGAGTTACCCCCAGAGTAACCGGCCGAGCAGGCACAGACAAAGTCCTTCATGGGGATGCCCGCATCCATCAAGGCGAGTGTCGCAGCATTAATAGCGGCACAGAGTCGACCTCCATCATCGGCCAGGATACAAACGGAAATCTCGATACGCGATTTGGGGTAGAGTTGAAGCAAGACGGCTGCTTCCATGGCGCGTTTCAACATGTGAGCTGTTTCAATGAGTCTTCGATCCGTGTTAGGGTTGGTAACGCGTCTGTCAGCGGATGGAGCAAACGGAGCAGTCTTGACGGTCACGTCGAGAATGGCTCGATCTGGGAGTTCTTCTGAACGACGGAGACATTCGACAGGACCACGAACTGTTGCCAACGCTACTGTCAGACCCATCTCCACCATGGCGCTTCCAGCGATGGAGCCTCCCGACTTGATAGGGCCCATCTGAACATTTACGCGACGGATCTCTTGGGGTTTGCGCCCATCGTTGCGAAGATTGGAGAGCGCCAAGAGATCCGTGCGGCGAATGGAGCTCATCGTTTATAGTCCTTTTTTCTGGAGGAGTAGACCTTTATCTTCGGCACGGGTTCATACTGGGATTCCCTGCTTGCTACTTGCCTGTCTCTGGGGGTTGTTACTTGGTACGGCACGAGGGGTATGATTATTCCCTCTATCCATTGTATGGTGATGATGATCGGTGGATGAAAAAGATGAGGGGAGAATCGGTGGCTGTGAGTTCGGGACAGCGAAGGGGCCATCCAAGATTCCTGATTCCCAAAGTCTATGAATAGTTATTTGTTTGGCTTGTGGGCACGGTGCAATCGCAACCAGGACCTATGCCCAGTCTATACATATCCTTCCTGCTAGCTAGTCTATGTAATTAGACAAAAGGATCTGGGGCCCACTTGGATGACTCGTGTTTAAAGGCCCCGTCGTACTACGATGATGTTGAGGTAGTAGCCGCTACTACGTAGTAATACAAATGAAATGGCTGTTGTTGGGCGGGTAGGCCACCATGCTGCCTACTAAGAGTCGCTAGCTCTAGTAGCTAGTTAGTAAGTCTAGTTAGTTAGTTAGTTAGTTAGTCAAGTTAGTTAGTTAGTTAGTCTAGTTAGTTAGTTAGTTACTTATAGCTACTACTATTGGTTATAGAGCTAGCGCATACAACACGTTGTAGTACATACTAATGGTTTTCATTGCACCTCTTTACGTCGTACTGACGAAATGACGGAAACATGGAAACACGAACTGTCTGCCAAGAAATTGGTGACGGAAAAAATACGAGAGATATCCACGCCAAGAAGCAAAAACAATTGACCGACTGTCGACAGTGGAGATGCACCATTTCTTGTCAAGGAATGATGCCCAAGCTTAGCTAACGAGGAGAGAGAGAGAACGTGAATATTGAAAAAGTCTCGGTTACTGCACTTGGAAAGAAGAATTGGTAACGAGCTCCATGAATGTAAACTGAAATGGTCTTCGTTATATTTTATTAATACGACTTCTGGAACATCCGAATTGTGTATTGGGGTTTCCGTCGTCTCTCGCTCTCACTCTAGCTCCAGAGTGGCCAAGTGTCCCATCAAGCTTAGAGCAGTCTGTTGCATGTCCTTGGACGCCATCTTGATATCCTTGACATTGTTCGAGGTCACAAGCATGTTGCTCACCGCCTGGATAGCTCCTGCCTTGATAGAAAGTTCAACGCTATTGCGGTTCTCTTGCACCAACTTGATCAAGCAGGAGCACGCTCCAAAGCAAATCGACGCATCTCTGGGAAAGGCTTGAATGGCCGCCACGAGGGCTTGGATACCACCCGCCTCTGTACATAGACTGCTCGTTTCTTCGTCCATGTCGTATTCGGTAAAGCACGACGACGATACCAACAGGTCGTTCAAGGCCCAGCACGCAACGAATTGGACCCCTTGGTTGCCAGGAAAGTGCAACATGGCATTCACCAACGCGGCAATGCCCCCGGTAGCCACGATTTCTGCTTTGCTTTCTTCGTGGTCCAAAACCATGTCCGCAATCACATCGCACGCATTCAGCTGAATCTGGACTGCATCAGGATACTTGTTCATGGCGCGCACCACAGCGAGACAACCACCGGCCCAAATCAAACGATTCTTTTCTTGTTGTGACGCACGATTCTTGAAGGTGTACATGATTTGACTGATAGCCACCAAAGCGCAGGCGGCTCCGTCGCAGCTGTTACAGCGCAATAATTCTTCAACCAACTCCTTCAAGTACCCAAGACTCTTTCCTTGCTTTGGGGGGGTCTTCGTATGGGGGTAGTGATCTTGATCGACAATGGCAGGTACAGCCCAGTCACTATCGACCTGGTCGAACGAACAGCCAAAGCTGCACGAGTCTTGCTGAGAGGATGCCAGGGACCCTCCATCAAGGTCGTGCTTGTCCTTGTCTGTATCGGGGCTTGTCGTGCATTCCCATGTATCCTGCACAACCCCGGCATTCACTGGAATGACGGCAGGTTTGTCAACAACAGCATCGTCGTGGCGTGGTTCGGTTGTGGAAGGAAAGGTCCACTTCTTTGGGCTCTTGGGAAATGTCCAAGGAATCTTGATGGTATTCGACGCTGCCGCCGGTAAATACGGAGGGGCTTTCTTGTAGTTCTTTTGAGCGGTTCCTTGCGGATGAAGCCAGTCCATGTGCTTGACAGTCTCTTGCTTTTGAATGGTAACAAACTGCATGATGGATGAGGTCTGAGAGTGATGGATGGATGGATGTTTGTTTGTGTTGTTGTAAAACAAGGTGCGGTCTTTTAGGATTGTGAGGTTCAAAGTCAAAGGGAGGTACAGCAATCAGTCAAAAGCGTTACTCGGTCGCTAGTTTCTCTGTAGCTTTCTACGAGAGGCGCCATGATCGGTTTCGACCGCGTTGCCTTCACGTTGCAGGTGCGTTGCAGGTGCGTTTCATTGCCGTTTCGCCGGACATTTGGAGGACTCTCCTGATCGTTCGAGATAGTCATTATGGAACAAGAGAGGAAGTTTCCGAAGCGTCGTGGCGATGCTCCAAGCGCTTGCCGGTACCTGGTACGGTACTCTCCATGGTGATTTGATTGATGAGAAATGAGAATATTGAATATTGGCTCGTTCGTTGAAAACGCTTTAACGATGACCGCTATTCATCATTCATTTCATGGCTTTTGATTGGCTGAAAAAGATTCACGTTGCTTTCTGGACTTCTTCTAAACAAGATTTGTCAAAGTCATTTCGTTCGTATCGGTGTATAAATAAATACAGGACCAAAGGCGGGTCTTTC
>Ga0307978_1003397_pt1 | contig 10842 bp, 6 predicted proteins | sample OrgLakmetage1056_FD_203151 | JGI IMG/M metagenome (GOLD analysis project Ga0307978, IMG submission 203151) | Saline water microbial communities from Organic Lake, Antarctica - #1056 | ecosystem: Environmental > Aquatic > Non-marine Saline and Alkaline > Saline | place: Antarctica: Organic Lake...
CCGCAATCATATTGCCCTTCACCAAACGATCCGCTAACGCTAGTGTCATTCTCTCTGCTGCGTGTCATTCTCTCTGCTGCACGTTCCTTCATTCCATTCCATTCCACTCGAACCTCTCCCACTACTCCATCATGTATGGCGCCACCCGCTACCCATTGACACGGGTCGTCTCTCGCCACTGCTGCGCAAAGGCTTGCACTGCTACTAACAGCAGCATGTTCCTGTCGCGGCGCGGAAACGCCACGGCCGCCTTGAGTGCAAAGGGCAGCAAAGGTCAGATGGTTACGCACAGAACCAGCAAAAAGCAAGAGCAAAAGATGAAAATGTCTGGTTCTATTCATACAAATGGTCGCACAGTTTACCTCAACGGGAGTTTTCTCCCCGAGCAAGACGCTCGGATCTCCGTCTTCGATCGAGGCTTTCTGTTTGCCGACGCCGTATACGAAGTTAGCAGTGTCTTGCAAGGTAAGCTGCTCGACTTTGATGGCCACGTGAAGCGATTGGAACGGTCCTTGGAAGCCATACAGATGCCCATGCCGTTAACGGCAGACGCATTCCTACAAATACACCGACGACTCATTGCAGAAAACTCCTTGGAAGAAGGAGTGGTTTACCTGCAAATCACTCGGGGAAATGCTGGCGACCGCAACTTTTTACCAACGCCCCAAGCAGAAGCGACGGTCGTGTTGTTTACGCAAAAAATGCAGCTAGTGGAAAATCCCAAGGCCAAGACGGGAATTCGGGTGGTATCGATTCCGGACCAGCGCTGGAAACGTTGTGATATCAAGACGACGCAACTACTTTACCAATCACTCAGCAAAATGAATGCCAAGGCGTTGGGCGTGGACGATGCATGGATGTTGGATTCTCACGACAATGTCACGGAAGGCACTTCCAACAATGCCTTTCTAGTTCTCGCCGACGGAACAATCGTTACGAAGTCCATTACTGGGACAGACATTTTGCACGGCATTACCAGGGCAGCTGTGGTTCGCGTGGCTGCTGAAATGGACATGCAGCTGCAGGAACGTGCGTTTTCCCTCAAGGAAGTGCACACGGCGACCGAGGCATTTAGCACGTCAGCTTCATCCTTTGTCATGCCCGTCGTAGAACTGGATGGCGTCCAAATTGGTGACGGTAAACCTGGGCCAGTCGCCTGCAGATTGCGTGAAATTTACATTCAAGAGAGTCTCAAACGAGCCGTGTAATGTAAATGCCTGTATGGCTCGAAGTGAGCGCAGACGGCCAACAGTTTCTCGTACTTTCATGTCGTATCGGGTAGCGCCAGTAGCAACATAGCGTGGGTCAGAGATTCTTTGGAGCAAGCGATAGTTTTCACTCCCCTTGAGAGGAGACTAAGCATGTTGGAAGCAACCAACGCGAACTGTAACGATCAACCTTTCGCTTAGTCGAATCTTATACTAGAGAAAAGTCCTTATGAATGTTGTTGGTTGTGTTTGTATGGAAAACTTGATCTGAGGAGTAATGAGTAGTCTACTAGTCTAGCTAGCAGAATCGTATAAATGCATACGGAATGTCCATGTTCCTTGACCTAGCTAGCCGCAGACGGTGTAGACTTTGCGCTCCCCTCTGTGGCGCCAATATCCGCTTCTTCTTCTTCGTCGCCGTCAACGTCGGGTGCAACGAGCGTCAGACACGGACCACACCGCAGGCCAGCCTTGTGGTCATCGATACGAGTTGTTACCAAGGCGGCAACTACACTGCTGGCAGTACCAGCAAAAAAGCAGGCGGCCAATCCAGCCACGGCATCATTGCCCGAGTATTCATTGATTTCGCCACCCACATATGTATAGAGCAATCCACTTCCAAGCGTCCCAAATAAACGACCCAAGGCATTGCTCATGTAATAAAAACCAACGGACACGGCCCTGTTTTGATTGCAAGGTAGAATAGGGATGAGAGCATGAGAGACCGAGTTCTTACTTGTATCGTTGAATAATCGTCGGGGACGTCGTACTTACACTTTCTCTTTGCTGGCATAGTTGACTACCAAAAATGAATGAATCGAAGAGTTAACGGCAAAGATGACGGCAAAGATGATGATGATGAGCATGAGAAATACCGTCATGAACGTGGTATCGTTGTCTGCAAAAGGATCACTAAACTGGACGACAAAGGCAGCAACGAGTGTGGGAATGCAATTCACCATGCCCCACACAACTTCGGTCAGCTTGTTGGGTGGCGTTTGCCTGAGTGGTCCCGTCACAAGCTGCGGTGTCCACGATTGCACCTGCCCATACAGGATAATGTAGCCACCCAAAAAGGCACCAACCGCTACTCGGTTCAAAGACATACCGCCGCAGCCGCCCCCAATATTGACAGCCTCGCACAACATGCTGATCTCCCCGCAAATGGCCCCTGAGCCGCAGTCTTCGTTACTGAGACACATATCCACACCCAAACCCTCACACGAAGGACTCCGAAGAAAAAAGGGCAACGGCACTTCAAACCAAAAGTCTCGGCTGGCAAACAGAAAGAGTCGCGCCAGACTGAGGACATTCAGGTTGGCATTGTCCAACTTGAAGACATCCCGCCAAGAGGCGTTCTTTGTTTTGGCCATTCCCAAGTTACTGTCCAACCCCATAATAGCCCATGGCATTGCAAGTAGGATAAGCGCCATCATGGACAAGAGCGCCGTCTCGTAGGACACTTGCAAAAGGGCGCTGCCCAGAAAGTAACCAACACCCTTTAAACTATTCTTCCACCCTGTCAAGAGACTCACCAGCTTGAAGAGTTGAGTATCTTGGTCGTCAGGAGTCACCAGTTTGGTGACAGTCTTGCCACCCAACTTGGTCAAGTCCTTGGCGACTCCGGCAAACATTTGTGCAATCGTCACGTAAATAATAGCAGTCGTCTTGTCCCAATCGTCTTGCCAGCCAAACAAAAGTCCGTAGGACAAAAGTTGGAGACAAAGACCACTCACAAGCGTCAACTTGATTCCCCACTTGGCTCCCATGAAGCCAGCCGCCAGATTAGTAAAAACACCTGCCAGCTCGTAGAGAGTGAACATAATGGAGACTTCGAGCGCCGAAAAGTTCTTGTTATATGCGTGTAATAAGACAATCAAGCGAATTGCTCCATCTGTAATTGTAAAGAGTAGATAACTGACACTGATAATGACAAAGGGACGCAGCGCTTGACTAGTAGCAGCTTGGTAAAAGCTCCTGTGTTCCGCGGGTGCTTGCGGTGAATCTTGTGATGAATCTTCTACTGGTTCTTCTTCTTGGATGGCCTTGGCCGCTTCATCGACCGGAGTTACAACAGGGGGTGTCACGTCTACTGGTTCTGCCATTGTCATCGTTGATATTGCTAACTCGGGTTATGCACTGAATGGGAATGAGCAGAATAATATTATGACCCATGATGAAGCGAAGCGATTTTTCGTGGTTGTCAGCGAAAAAAAGTGAGCAAAATCGGGAAGTTTGCAATGGTTGTGTTCTTCGGAATCTGGGGTACCGGTACGATCGGGCTCCGCTCGCGCTCGTCGCTCCGTCCGCTCCCGGCAATGATGGTGGTCGATATCTAGGTCTATCACATATAGCGAGCGCGATGTAGAGATGGCTATAGCCATCTCTCAAGTGGACTACTGTACGGATCAGCGGTAATTCTATATAGCTGCCTGGTTCACTAGGATGAGTCCAAGTCTAAAAGCGATCGAACTAGGCGGTGCTCGACCAGCCATGCACCAAGCAATCGCCGCAGAGAGCCCTATTCCAAAGATACAGTCCGGAACGGACGCCAGCTGGCGGACTGACTGACGTTATACGACGACAATCAGAGGCATTCAAAAGTTATCAAGCAAGCACGATTGTAGAAGCAATATAGTAGGTAGAGCATCTCCAATAGGTTGAACATTCCGACAATCAATCCTTATAGCTGAGACGACTCTAGACTGGAATGATATTCTAGCTAGGTCGCACATCATCGCATATACCAAAATCACAAACCGTTTAACAATCTACATTCCTTGGTTAACAATTTACATTCCTTGGTTGACAATTTACATTCCATGGTACGCTTTATGTTTCTTCCACAACCATGCACACCAGTACTGCCAAATATATATATTTATACGCAAGTCGCTGTCTGTCTCTCCACTAATTGAAACCCACCTCCTTTTGATCCTTCAAGGCATCCAGCTGACGGCGAAGTTGCTTGATTTGCAAACACGCCGTTTCCCGCAGTTCCTTACTTTTACTGCTAGACGCAGACAAGCGGGCATCCTCGAGCCAGTCGGTAAACCGCAAGACGGCTTGTTCCAAGGCCGCATCGGCCGTTTGAAACTCTTCCTGAAACGAGACCGCGTCGGTAGCTTCGGCGCAGTCGGCAATGCAGAGGCGGACTTCTTCAAGTTGATTCTGTTATACGAATGTTAACAATGGTTGCGTGTGTGTGTGAGAGAGAGATTGCATGCATGCATGCATTTGGAGTGTCGTGTCGTGTATTTATATATATATATATATTCGCTTGACATACCTGTACCGATTCCAGAGCCTGTTGCTGGGCCGTAATCTTTTCGCTACTGCTGCTGTCGGCGGACGACGACATTGACATTTGATCCTCCAGCATGCGCTGAATCGCCGTTCGTACCAGATCGGTGCTCGGATGGACGGGCTCTGATTTGGTGGACGCGGCGGCGGCCGTGGCGTTTCCGCGCCGCAACAGGAACATGCTGCTGCTAGTAGTACGAGCCTTGGTGGAGTGGCGAGAGATGACGCGCGTCAATGAGTAGCGGGTGGCGCCATACATGATGAAGTAGACTGGAATAGGTTTGAGTGTAATGGAATGAAGGAAAGTGCAGAGAGAATGACACTACCGTCAGCGGATCGGTTGGTGAAGGGCAATGTGATTGCGGCGAGGCGGCGACCACTCGTTCGAGCACGTTCCGCGTTCTGCGGGACATCTAGAAACCCGGATACAGTATTACTCTACAAATTGAAAACTGTCGCTTTTGTGATGTCCCGAGGGTAATCCTCAGCGGTCCAAAAGACACCTGATAAATGATAAGGTAACGTCAAGAGTTTAATCCTACCTAGAGCGCTGAAGTTTGACACTTTTTTTTCAAAAATTTACTTATGGATTCGCAATGATGACTTGGCGCCTCTATCCGTCCCTGCTGGTCTCTACTGTTTACCGTACGGTACCCGCGCTGGTATTTGTTTCAGAGGACGATGGACATCCATTCTCCACACAAAAATCATTTTCGTGACGTACGAGTAGAGGCTAGCTGGAAGATTGAGAACACGGCACTGCTCACTGCCTATCCTTCTTCCCCGCAAGTCGCGAGCTAGTAGCTACTGTAGCTCCATTGATTCGTTCCGTTTCCGCATTCCGCATGCAGCTCTTGTCTCGACCCGCCGCCCTCCAAGGCATCATGTTGAGTCTCTTTTCCTGTTCCTCCGTCCTCAAGGACACTACCAACAAAGCTATTCATGTAAATCATCAACCCAAGAAAGGTGTCTGCCAATACCACCCACCGCCGCCTCCTTCCATAGGAGTCGCGTACGCCGACGACGACACGGTCTTTGGAGAGATTCTCCGCGGCGAATGTCCCTGCGTCTCCCTGCAAGAGTCTGTCGACTTGCTCGCGTTCGAGGATATTCATCCAAGAGCCCCTCTCCACGCGCTCATTATTCCCAAGCGATTCATTCGAAGCGTCTTTGACTTGCAGCCCGCTTCCAATGCTGCTGCTGCTGCTATTGATGGCAAGAATCCAGACAAGAACGACGACGTGGGTCTCTTGCTGGAAATGCAAGAAATGGCCGTCCAATTGGTTCGCGAACGGTACCCCGTCGCGTATGCAGCGGGTGACTACATGCTCTGCTTTCACATTCCACCCTGCAACTCGGTGAATCACTTGCATTTGCACGTCTTGGCTCCGGCCAGCGCCATGGGATTTTACGACAAGTACATCAAGTACCGGGCGGGAACGCGGTGGTGTACGCTGTTGCAGTCCGTCTTGGAGCGGGCCGTGGCGGGTCAGGCGGTGGTTCCCTACCAGCGACCCGTCAACAGTAGTAGCCACCAGCAGAAACCCCTGATTTGACTTGTACGAACAACAATAGAATACAAAATGTATAACAGCAGCCGCAACGACTGTTACAACAATACTGTCTCTGTTTATAAGTCTTTCTTGAGACAGCTTACATAGCTAACTAATAGCGTAGCCATTCGATTCAATTGGCCGCATTGCTTATCCCTGACGATCGCGCACTATGTATGCATGCTTGTGACGTGCTGCCATAACCCGCCTTGCATGGACGGGCTGGAGACTACTACCGCAGATAATCGGGATACGATACTAGCGGAATGGTTTACATGGCTAACATGGAATGGAATCATAATGTGTAACTTGTTGAAAGATTGTGCGTGTGCTCTACTTTCAATTCCAACAGTGTGTGCAACATGCGACAACAAAAGAGAGTCCTTTGAATCTTGACGAGTCGCACACAACTCACAATCACGGGGAGTCCTTGTCCCAAGCAGCAGCAACAGCACCGTAACGTCCTTGCATGCTAAAGGGATCCTTCGTCTTGCGGAATTCGCCAGGGACAGTAGACCCACGCAATAGACCTTCGGTCGAAAGGTCGGGAAGCTCAGGAATAGCAGGATCGCTGACAGAAGGAGAAGAGTCGCCCGGTTGCTTGTGTTCGTCCAATACACCAGTATCTTCTTCCGGTGGCGGGTCCAAGGCGGCACTCATGGCAACACTGAGCAATTCGTCTTGGCCCATGCTGCTCATCATGGCAGACATGTCACTGATAGTCTTTTTGCGCGATCTTCGTCCGCGGCCGCCACGGCGAGTGGCCTTTTCGACCAAAGCTTGCTGCTGGACCATGTTTTCCTTCAGCAAGGCGGCAATGTCTTTCGAAGAGACTTGCTTGTTGTGGCCGTGACGCATCACCAAACCAGCTTGGATCATTCCCATGCTGGCGTCCGTCTTGCCTTCGGCCTCTTCCTGTTCTTCGCGTTTTGCCAGAATCACCTCGCGGGCGTGAGCAGCCTGCTGTTCTTCGAACCGTTTTGACGCGTCCAACACCGCCAACCGCATCTGCCGGTGCGCGCGATACAACTTGCGATTCACCACAAGAGCCGACTTTGTTGGGTCCTTCAAAGCAGTGTCGATTTTCTTTCTCTGTTGATGTTGGACTGTTTCCGGGAACAGCAGGTCGCGGACAACATCTGCGACCATGACAAGATCTTTTGGATCCGACGGCTCCACGTCACTTCCGTTTTCGTCTCCCACTGAGCGCGAGCGACGACGGGTCATAAGAGGAGGGGGCTTTGGAATCAAGGGAAGACCGGGAAGCATGAGGCTCTCAAGCTTCACCTTGTCAGACATTAAGTCGTTCGATACGCGGCGTCCAGATAACGGAGTAACAAAGTCCTGGAACCCGCGCACCGGGGACACTGGCGGGGTCAAAGAAGCCGACGAACCAGGGACACCAGGACCCGAGGACGTGATATCATCGTCTTCGTCCATCGAAAGAGGAGAGTCCATGTCTTCCATATCCAGCATATGTTTGTGCTCCGCGGGGGTCGTAGGAGCCGATCTAGGATGTACAGCAGAAAACATGGGGCGACTTGGAGTGGAATGGCCCGAGCCATTCATTTCCCCATCCGCCATCATGTTGTCGTCCAGAATCGATCCCTCGACTGTGACCTTGCCGCCACTTGGCAACTTAATGATGCCAGGCTCTTCGGTGTCTTCGCTTTCGTCAACAGTGCTGAGCCCTTCAGGCACAACGTGTAACATTGTACTAGCTCCAAGCCGGGAGGAAGCACCGGCTTCCACCTTAGTAACACCAAAGGCAACACTCTTTTGATCAATTGCCGGAGTGTCCTTCGTCTGGCCCTTCATCAATAACAAAAAGTCACCATAGGTGATACGCGCGTGTTGACACTTGACGGCTTTGATAGAGTCGCCCCACATTTCTCGCATAGCATCTTCGCTCTGGAGGGCGTCAGATCCCATCAGGTCCATAATGTCATCGAGAATAATGTACTAGAGACGACAAAAGAAGGCAAGATTTAGTGACTGATCGGCTCGGGTCCAGTATAGAGTTCCTACCTCGTACCGCAAGTCTAGCAAACTTACTCCTTTGTGGTCACTGTCAAGCCGTTCAAACGCGAGCCTCAGATTACGATCGTCTACCTGACACTGGGATAGTCCTGCGGCAATAAACTCGTGCCTGCAGGTGTGGTTGGGTGCAATAATAGGTGAGCAATGATAACAGTGCTGCGTTGAAAATTTGGATCGTCGGCGTAACTTACCAGTGAATACGGGTTTCCGTCTTTCGCACACGCATAGCGTTAAAGATATCTTCAACCTCTTCTTCCGTCAAGGCGCCAAGTGATCCAGCGCCCGCATTCGTCATCAAGACCTGCTTGAGAGCTGCCAAGGAAATCTCGCCAGATCCGTCCGTGTCCATCTTTTCAAACTCGCGGCGCAAATCCTTGATCTGGTCGGGAAGAAGCGTAAAGCTGAGCACTTCGCAGAGCAGCTTGCGCATGTCAGAGAATTCCTTAAAGTTGACAAGTGCCTTGACAACATTGGGATTGAGAATGTTGTCGTTTCCTTTGCGATTTCGGCTGGCCCATTCCTGAAGCCACTTATGTTTCTGTGCCTGTCGAGCCAATGGACGAAACTTGGGGTCTGTTACCAGCATATCGCGGATAAATGACCTTGCCAAGGCACTGGTACTCGCCCAGATATCTTCGGGTTCAAAGGCAAAGGCGCCCTTGAGAATATTGGATCGCACTAGCATCAAGGGTTCCGGTCCTCCACAACCACCAAATGGAGGATCTCCGGACAGCAAAAGGAACGTAATAACGCCAATAGCCCAAATATCACATCGCTCGTCGTAACTACCGCGAATGACCTCTGGAGCAACCGTGTACGGAGTGCCGACAGCTTCATGCTGGACTTCTCCGTAGCGGAAATGCTTGCTCAGTCCAAAGTCAATCATTTTCAACTCGGAGGTCATCTCTGTGCTGGAGAATAAAAAGTTTTCTAGCTTCAGGTCGCGGTGGATGATCCCCTTCGAGTGAAGGTATCGCACTGCTGACAGCATTTGCTTGACCAACCGCGCACACTCCGCTTCGGTATAATGGTAGTCCGGCTGCTCATCCAAACGATCAAAAAGCTCTCCACCCAGACACAGTTCTTGCACCAAATAAATTTCGGAATGGCTCTCGTACACCTCTTCCAAGCGCACAATGTTGGGATGGTCCAACTGGCACATGATAAAAATCTCTTCTCGCAACTGCTTGAGGCCTTCCACCGTGTCTACCAAACCCAAGTCCAAAACCTTGACCGCGTACTTCAAGCCCGTCGCCTTGTGAACCGCCAATCGCACCAGCCCTGAAATGCCTGATCCCAGCACGGGCCCAGTGTGAATTCCATCGTAGACTTCTTCAATCGGTCTGCCAAAGGGCACCTCAATGTGCACCACGTTCTGACGCAAGTCGCCCGCTTCTCTTCGCTCCTCCATCATTTCATCCAACCCGATCTGACTCGTACTGTGCGTCATGAATTTTGGATTACTCGCCTTGCGGTCCAGCATGCCGCTGTCTCCGTGGGAAGATCCGTTCGAGTGGTGCGAACCGTCTTCGGAAAAGTCCTCCGGAGTGGAAGCACCCGACGCGTAGCTCGCAAACCGCGGACGTGGCTGCGATCCCAACGTACTACCCGAATCGGAAGAATACCCCGAGTGGTCTCCGCCTTTGCTACTGCTGGTGCCGTTCTTGATGGCGTGATCGGCGTAGTTGGGAACGTGCGGAGACGCGCGAGAAGCTGCGTGATGAGGTTTGTGGGGAAAAAGCGAACCGTGCGTCGTGTGAGTCGAACCAATTTCCGAGTGAGAGCGATTCTTCCATTCCGACTGCGGGATCAAAAAAACCAAGAAAGGAATGTTTTCAATCGAATCTCAAGCTCAGTCTTGGTAGCATGATGGTGGTTCAACCGAACGAACGCTCGAGGATCGGCCATTGTCGACCCTGATGGATGGGAAGCGTGCGTGTCCCTTTGCAAAACGAAAATGCAAAGCATCACCAATACGAAATTATGCCGAACGAATACAACATTTCAACACGTACCAGCCGAGTTAATGGTCTCACGGTGGTCGACGGCGGGGCTCTGCGCAGGCGGCTTGGGCGGAGCTAGCGCTTTCTGGGCTGGGGGTGCGGCAATGGGAGCCGCTGCTTCGGCACTCTGAGAGCATCCCATGGCTGCGTTTACAGTAGTATGGTAATAAAGAGCATCAAAAGGCAAGGCCGATCCAAGCTCGTGAAGCTTTCCTCTTTCGAAGTTTTGTGGAGTCTGGCATTTTGAAACGCGGAAAGAGCTCTTCTGGATATCGCGCGGTCCCGGATAGATGCGAACTCGTTCGTCCTTCGTCGCGGGTCAGAAATTCGAAAATGTCCGAGCTCGACCGGACCGGGACCGGACTGCGTACCGTACTTATTACATACGACTAGTAGTCGGGAATCCTAATGGAGTCCCGGAAGTTAGTGTCGGGAATCCTAATGGAGTCCCGGAAGTTAGTCACGTTATATCTAACGTTGCTGAAACGGATGCTGTGTCCAAGGAACGATTCTCCCGTTATAGCACGGTTTCATTCTCGTTGGACTCGCCAATTGGTGGAGTTTCCACGGTCCATAACCATCGTTCCTCCAAAGTTCAATTTCCTGTGAAATCCTGTACACTTGGCTTGAATAGCCAAGCGCCGGGGTCGTAAATCGTAATCTAAAAGCTCACTTATTTTGTTTACTGTCGTTATTCAACTTATTGGTCTTTTACGCTTATCAAGGTTCATCATG
>Ga0307978_1003401_pt1 | contig 10837 bp, 12 predicted proteins | sample OrgLakmetage1056_FD_203151 | JGI IMG/M metagenome (GOLD analysis project Ga0307978, IMG submission 203151) | Saline water microbial communities from Organic Lake, Antarctica - #1056 | ecosystem: Environmental > Aquatic > Non-marine Saline and Alkaline > Saline | place: Antarctica: Organic Lake...
TGGGCTGGACGATGAGCCAATCGTTTATATCTGGGCTGACGGCGTCCACAGCGGCTTGCGCGGAACCGACGACAAACTCTGCGCCCTCGTGATTGTTGGCGTGACAGCCCGTGGCAAGAAGCGGTTCTTGGCAATTGAGGACGGGGTTCGCGAGTCCACCCAAAGCTGGCGTGAGGTTCTGCTCAACCTCAAAGATAGAGGCATGAACGCGCCCAAACTGGCTGTCGGGGACGGCGCAATGGGGTTCTGGGCTGCCATGGATGAGGTCTACCCCACGACCCGCCAGCAGCGGTGCTGGCAACACAAGACGATGAACGTGCTCAACTGCCTGCCCAAACTGTCTCAGCCAAAGGCTAAAGCTGCCATACACAATATCCATTGCCCGGCAGGGCATTGCGCAGCAATGTCCCGAGAGGGGGGGGCAGGCCGAGACCAAGGACGATGCGGACAAGGCCTTTGATCTGTTCATCAAAACCTACGACCCCAAATACCCCAAGGCGACGCTGTGCCTGCAAAAGGATCGGACCGAACTCATGGCATTCTTCGACTTTCCGGCGCAGCATTGGCAAAGCATCCGCACCAGCAATCCGATTGAATCCGCCTTTGCCACGATCAGGCATCGTACCAAGCGCTCAAAAGGCTGCCTGTCACGCGACGGCATGCTGCATATGATGTTCAAGCTGGGGCAATGCGCTGAACAAAACTGGAGAAAACTACGCGGCTTTGACTATCTCGCCAAAGTTATCACAGGCGTCACGTTCAAAGACGGAATTGAAGCCACAAACCCAGACCAAATCGCCGCATGACCGACAAGCCTCAAACACCAGATTTGACAATAACTCAGCCCACACGGATGCTCCAGAATACGCAACCAAGATAACAGCATGACCTGGCACCTGCCAATCCTTCACAATCTGGCGCAAACTGCTTGGCAACACAGGTTATAGATTGTGGAGGATTAGATATAATTACGTGAGGGCACGGGTATCACCGCAGATTGAGATCTCCTGTCCTGAGATCGTTCGGCCCCGTTCACTTGCGATGAACAGCACCTGATCGGCGATCTGCTGCGGCGTCACGTATTCAGTGATAGAGGTTAGCGAGAAGGCTTCGGCCTCGACCTCGTCAAATTTGAGACCCCGGCTCTGCGCGCGGGATTCCATGACGCGGCGCTGGCGGTCTCCAGCGACGAGGCCCGGCATGATCGCATTAACCCGAATTTTGTCCGGTCCGAGTTCGATGGCCAACGACTTTGTTAGGCCAACTACGCCCCATTTTGCTGCCGCATAAGGTGTGCGACAGGGGAAGCCGACACGCCCTGCTACTGATGAAAGGTTCACGATTGAAGGATTTTGGCTTCGGCGCAGAGCACTCAAGGCCTGCGAGATGGTGATAAATTGGCTGGTCAGGCAGATGGCAAGAGTCCGCTCCCAATGGGCCAGATCAATGTTGCCGATCCCTGCCGTAGGACCAGCAATACCAGCGTTGTTGATCAGGCAATCGAGCCCACCCAAATGCTGGATCGCATCCTCAACGAACTTGCTCAACGCGTCTGCTTCCGCAACATCAACGCGGCGGTTAAACACCCCTCTAGGCAGAGTTTTCAAAGCGTCATCGTCGATGTCGCAGACCGCAACGGTTGCGCCTTCAGCAATAAAACCATCTACGATAGCCCGCCCGATACCAGCGGCACCGCCTGTCACCAGAACTTTTGCTCCGTTGAGGGCAAGGTCCATGTTTGTTTCCTTTCTTTCTATTCGGGGAGGATATTTCGCGACAGGATGAAATCTGTCGCCGACTGAATGTCTTGACTAAGTGCGTCTGCTGCAATGTCCGCTTCGCCGCGCAGCACTGCCCCAATAAAGCGCGCGTGCCATTTTATTGAGGCCGCATGCCGGGTGGTGCGGGATTGTTCACCAAGATCCAGATTGATGAGTGGGCCTGCCTTAAGCCACATGATTGTCACCAGTTCGAGCAGTACTGGAGAATTGGCAGCAGAGTAGATCTGGAAGTGTAAAGCTTTATTAGCACGCACTGCCTCTAGCGTATTGTCGCGGGACAAGGCGCTGCGAAAGATCTGTTCAGCGCTACGCAAGGGTACGCTTGACATGCCGTTGTAGGTGGCGAGCTTGATGGCCCAGCTCTCCAAGTGAATGCGGTTGATGCTCAGGTCGCGGAATTCAGAACGAGTTAGAACTGGTACTATAATCGCGCGTTTGGGTTCAACCTGGAGTGCTCCTCGCGCCGCGAGTCTGCCGATGGCCGCTCGGATCGGCATGACCGACACGCCCAGTTGCTCGGCGAGACCACGCTGGGACATCCGGTCTCCAGGGCGCAAAGCGCCAGACATGAGCATCTCTGAAATCACATCATAGACATGCGCCGTAAGCGAGGATCCATAGCGTGGCGTTGCGGCCTCTGTCATATGATCAACTTTCATCTGTGATCTCAGTTGTTAAATGTTGAATTTATTAAGGTCTTTTCCCATATAACACTACCACTTGACTTATGTCTAATATTTTATAACTGTGATTTAAGTTATCGAGGGATAACAGATTAGATTCGTTATAGAGGGAGGAATATAATATGACTTTAACTGGGAAAATTAACCGACGTTCGATTCTGCGTTCAGGTGGAGTATTGGCAATGGGAGCACTCGCAGCTCCGTCAATCCTGCGCGCCCAAGATGGCCCCATTGTTATTGGGCATCTGACGCCGCGCACTGGCTTTCTTGGTCCGCTGGGCGACTATGCTGTGCGAGGGGCTGATCTTGCGGTCGAGCACATTAACGCAGACGGTGGCATTATGGGCCGTGATCTTCAGATTATTAAGGAGGACTCGGTCAATCCGCAGACCGCTTCCACCAAGGCTGAACGCATGATCGAACGCGACAATGTAGCCGCGATCACTGGTGAGATTTCGTCCTCGTCGACGCTGGCCATTGGGCAGGTCGCAGAGCGCACTGGGACCGTGTTCTTCAATACTGGTGGTAATTCTGACACGCTACGCGGCGCAGACTGCAAACGTCACATGTTCCATGTCGAAACCCAGAACGCGATGTACCTGAACGGTGAGGGATTTCATTTCCTCAACGCCGGACTGGTAGAAGGCAAAAAATGGTATCTTCCCACAGCGGATTACGCCTTTGGCCATGACCTTCTAGAGGGTGCGAAGGCATTTCTAGAACGCCATGGTGGCGAAGTCGTCGGCGACGATCTTGTCTCCACCGACGCCACAGACTTCTCAGCTATTATGCTCAAGATTCGCAGCGCAAAGCCTGATGTGGTGGCGCTGAATCTCGCGGGAACACAGATTACAGGCTTTCTGAAGCAGTACAGCGAATTTGGCTTGGACTTCCCGATTGGTGGCTTTGGCTTCGACACTCAATCGGCGTGGGCCGCTGGGCCACAGAACTTCAGGGGCACTTGGCCCAGTGTCTGGAACCACCGGATCGACAATGATGACAGCAGGGCGTTTACCACAGCCTTCACTGATAAGTATGGTTTGCCACCGGAAAATCAAGCTTGGTCCGACTACACCGCGCTAAAAATTATGGCTAAGGCTATGACCGACATCGGTGGAACAGATTCCAGTGCGCTGATCGAATATCTTGAGGGTGGCACAAAGTTTGACTTGATGAAGAACAGACAGGGCTACTTCAACCCAAGCAACCACCAGCTGCTACAAGAGGTCTATGCAATCACTGCATTGCCCGAATCCGAAACTGAAAACGAGTGGGATATATTCACCACATCAGGGCCGGTGATTGGACCCGAGGAGCCGCTGGAGGCGTTAATCAAGGATGCGGTCGGCGGAACCTGCACCTTCGAAGCCTGATCATGGGTGGAGAGCCAGCCAGACGCCGGGTAACCATGCGTCTGGCCCAAATGATTGTCTGAGGGTAATATGGAAATCGCACTGTTTTTATCACAATTGCTGAACGGTCTTCTAGACGGGTTCTATTACCTGCTGATCGCCTTGGGCCTGTCACTGATCTTTTCGCTTGGCGGGATCGTGAACCTCGCCCACGGTGCGTTTTTTGCGGTCGGTGCTTATATGGCCGTCGTCCTGACACCCTATGTCGGGTTCTTTGGCGCCGTTTTCTTCGGGCCGGTGATCGTAGCGGGGATGGGAGCGGTGACGGAGCGGCTGCTATTCACCAAGTTCTACCGGATTGATCCACTTTACTCCCTGCTGCTGACATTCGGTCTGGCGATGGTGTTGGAACAGAGCATGCGCTGGGTTTTTGGGGCGGCTCCGCTTGCCTATAATATTCCCGACATTCTACGCGGGCAGGTATTTTTTGGTGAATTCATTTATTCACGCTATCGAATCTTCACAATTGTCGTCGCTGTCGTGGTTGTAACGGCGCTTTGGGCGTTGCTCAATCGGACGGCATTCGGGCGTATCGTCAAGGCGGGCATTCAGAACCCAGATATTCTTGGGACACTTGGGATTTCGCTACGGCCTTATTTGTCAGCAGTGGCCGCCATCGGCATTGGCCTCGCAGGTCTTGCAGGCATCTTGATGGCTCCAATTCAGCCGGTACATCCGGCGATGGGAAGTAGCGTGCTCGTCGCAGCCTTCGTCGTGGTGGTGATTGGTGGACTGGGGTCATTCTGGGGCGTGGTCTGGGCGGCTATGTTGGTCGGACTCGTTAAGGGACTGATGGGTGCACTTGATCTGACAGCTTGGTCTCTGGCGTCAATTTACCTTTTGATGTTCCTCGTTTTGCTCATACGTCCGCGTGGGTTGATGGGCGAACGCATCCTCCGGTTTGAGTAATCCTATGCAGCGCATTCACCCTGTCCTAATAGCCATTCCTGCACTGGTGGCTCTGCCCTTTGCTCTAGTTTACATGGGGTTGACTACCACATCAGCCGCTGAGGTCGTGATCTACGCGATGGCGGCAATGGGACTGAACCTATTAGTCGGTTATACTGGCTTAGTGTCCTTCGGGCACGGAGCGTGGTTCGGCCTGGGGGCGTATACAGCGGGAATGGTTGCATTAGCCCTTCCCGGCACGCCATTTTTGCTGCCGGTTCTGGCATCACTTGTCCTCACAATTGTGGTGTCGGCTGGGTTTGGCATTCTGATGCTGCGACGCAGCGGTATCTATTTCTCACTTATGACGTTGGCCCTGTCAGCGCTGGCCTTCACAGTGGCGTTTCGATGGACCGATGTAACGGGTGGCGAAAACGGGCTCGGCGGGATTCAGCGTCCAGTTTGGGGAGCGCTGGACTTGAACAACGGCTGGTCTTTCTACTGGCTGGTTGCTGTCATCGCGCTGCTGGTAATCTTCGTTTTGTGGCGGCTGGTCACCTCGCCGCTGGGCGCGGTGCTGGAGGCAATCCGCGAGAACGAAACCCGCGCCGTTGCACTGGGGTATAACGTGCTGCATTACAAGCTGGCGGCCTTCGTGATGTCGGCCAGCGTTACCGCGCTTGCGGGGTCACTGCTGGTATTCAAAAATCGCCTGACTTCGGCCGAACCGATGTCGGTGATCTTTTCTGGCGAGTTGCTGGCAATAGTCGTTATCGGCGGAATGCGTGGCTATCTTGGACCTGCCCTCGGCGCGCTGTTCTATATTATGTTCCGCGAATACCTTTCAATCTATACCGACAACTGGCTGTTGTGGTTTGGCTTGATCTTCATAGGTTTCGTGTTTTTCGCCCGTGAAGGTCTCGCAGGGATGGGCCGTCAGTTCATCGAGCGCTTCTTCCCTGGCCCCTACACTGGCGCAGCTATGGCTGACCGCAAGACAGAGGTAATGCCGCTGCCGCCGATGTTGAGCGGTAAGGTTGATGGTGGCGCCGTGCTTGAAGTACAGGGGATCGGCAAGTCCTTCGGCGCATTCCGGGCCGTGGACGCAGTGCAATTCAAGGTGATGGACCGCACGTTGCATGCGCTGATCGGACCTAATGGCGCAGGCAAGACGACAACCTTCAATCTGCTGACTGGCATGGTTCCACCGGACGAGGGCACCGTTACGCTGAGCGGCGCAAGCCTAGCAGGCGTTTCACCCAACAAAGCAGCGCAGATGGGGATTGGCCGATCCTTCCAGATTACCAGTTTGTTCCCTGATTTAAGCGTGCGCGAGAACGTGCGCGTCGCGGTTCAGGCCAGCCATAATGGTCGGATGAACCCGTGGCGGTCGGTTAGGCAGTTTGACGAGATTGAGGACGAGACTGGACAGATGCTCCGTTGGGCTGGACTTGCGGGTATCGAGGATGCGCGCGCCTCGTCGCTGTCCTATGGTGGCCAACGCCTGCTGGATTTGGCATTGGCGCTGGCGTCACGCCCGAGTATTCTATTGGCTGACGAACCACTGGCTGGGCTGTCCGCCGTTGAGCGTGAGCGTGTCGGTAATCTTTTGAAACAGGTATCTGAGTCCTTGCCAGTGCTGCTGGTCGAACATGATATCGACCGCGTTTTCCAACTATCAGACTATGTGACCGTGATGAATGAGGGGAAGGTCCTGATTGATGGTACGGTCGCCGAGGTACGGAGCGATGATCAGGTGCGCGAGATCTATATCGGTTCTGGCACCACCGAAGTTGCTGAGATGGCCCACCATGCGGTCGGCGATACGGTTTTGGCCAAGATCGAGGGTATCAATGTTCATTATGGCAAGAGCCATATCCTTCAGGATGTCAGCTTTGATATTCGCGAGGGTGAGATTCTCGCTTTATTGGGCCGCAACGGGGCAGGTAAATCAACCGTGCTAAAAGCACTCCTCGGCATCGCACCAGTCACCACAGGGTCTATTGAACTGGCTGGACAACAACTGGCGGGTCTGGAAACTGCTGCTATTGCCCGCGCCGGTGTCGGGTATGTACCGCAGGGACGGGGCCTGTTTGCGGGCATGACCGTGCGCCAAAATCTGGAGCTGGGGCGAATCCGCCGCCAGACTGGGGCGGGGTCGCACTGGTCTGAGGACGAAATCCTTGAGTTTTTTCCGCGCCTCGGCGAACGGATGGATACCGATGCCGACAGTCTGTCGGGCGGCGAACAGCAGATGGCCGCCGTTGCCCGTGCCCTGTCAGGCGACACACGGCTCTTGCTGTTGGACGAACCGTTCGAGGGGCTGGCCCCAGCGGTGATCGAACAGCTTTTCATCAGTTTTGACAAGTTGCGCGACAAGCTGTCCATCGTAATTGTCGATCACAACCTTGATCTCGCCCTCGCTCTTTCTGATCGCACTGTTGCCCTCGAAACTGGAAAGGTGTTCCACGAGGGTCAGTCGCGTGAGTTGGCACAGGATATCGAACTGCGCCGCAAAGTTCTTTGGCTCTAGGAGACATCGTGTGACAAAAATTGGGATAGTCGGAAATGGGTTGATTGGGCGGTCTTGGGCGCTGGTCTTTGCCCAAGCGGGAATGGACGTTGTGGCATGGGATCCCGATGAGGGGACGCGCGAACGACTGGATGCAGATGTTGCAGCAATGCTACGCAACTCTAATTTGGCCGAGCCTGAGGTCATCGCTGCACGTATCGTTGGTGTGGCAACCCTGGCAGAGGCTCTGGCTGGCGCAGATTTAGTACAGGAGAACGGTCCAGAAAACGTTGAAATCAAGCGCGAGTTATTCGCGCAGATGGACGCCATCGCTGCGCCTGAAACGATTCTTTCATCGTCTAGCTCGGCACTGGTGCCGTCAGTGTTTTGCTCTGGCCTATCTGGCGCCTCGCGCTGTCTCGTTGCGCATCCCGTGAACCCACCGCATCTAGTGCCGGTGGTCGAATTATGCCCCTCTCCCGAAACTGCGCCAGAGGTGATGGACAGGGCCGAGGCGATTTATCGCTGCGCACAGCAAGTTCCAGTACGCTTGACGCGGGAGATTGACGGGTTTGTTCTGAACCGTCTACAAGCTGCCCTCTTGGCCGAAGCGTTGCGGCTGATTTCCGAAGGTGTGGTAGATGTGCAGGGGCTGGACGATACTGTGCGCCACGGGTTGGGACGAAGGTGGGCCTTTATGGGACCACTGGAGACGATCATGTTAAATGCGCCGAACGGAGCCATGGATTATATGGTGCGTTATGGCGGACCAATGGGTCGGCTGGCCGATGACAGTGCGAGAGGGGAGGCATTCTCCGCCAAAGCCGCAGAGATGTTGACCGAAGCGTTTCCCTCCCTGAGCAGTGGTACAGGAATCCGCGACCGGCAAAATTGGCGCGACAGGGAATTAGCGGCGCTTGACGCACATCTTAGTGAAAGACGAACAAAGGACTGAAAAAATGGCGAAGGCACGCAAGATAATCATCACCTGCGCTGTGACGGGCGCAATTCATACCCCGTCAATGTCACCACATCTGCCGGTGACCGCCGAGGAAATTGCGGACGCCGCAATCGCAGCGAGTGAGGCGGGCGCGGCAATCGTGCACCTTCATGCCCGTAATCCTGAAGATGGACGGCCCGATCAGACACCCGATGCGTTCGAGCCGTTCCTACGCGTTATTAAGCAGCGCGCAAGTTGCATCGTGAACATCACGACCGGCGGAGCGCCGACTATGACGATCGAGGAGCGTATCCAGCCTGCGGCCACTTGGAAGCCGGAACTCGCATCATTGAATATGGGCTCGATGAATTTCGGTCTGTTCCCAATGCTGGCACGGTTTGATACCGACCTGAAGCACCAGTGGGAACGGGACTATCTGTCGAATCGGAATATAATCTTCCGTAATACTTTTGGCGATATCGAGCATATTTTGAAGACGCTGAGTTCGAATGGCACGCGGTTCGAGTTCGAGTGTTATGACACTTCGCATCTCTATAACCTGAAATATTTCCTCGATGCCGGGCTGGTCGAGGGGCCGCTATTTATCCAAACAGTTTTCGGGCTTATGGGTGGCATCGGCGCGCATCCCGAGGACGTTGCACACATGAAGCGGACGGCAGACCGCCTGTTTGGCGACAACTACCGCTGGTCGGTTCTGGGCGCTGGCCGCAATCAACTTAACATTGCCGCGATCTCGGCTGCGATGGGGGGGAATGTTCGCGTTGGATTGGAGGACTCTCTTTGGGCTGGGCCTAGCAAGCTTGCAGAGAGCAATGCAGAACAGGTGCGCTCGGTGCGTCAGATCATCGAAGGGCTTGGCCTAGAAGTGGCTACCCCAGACGAAGCGCGTGAGATTTTGGCGTTGAAAGGCGCGGACACTGTCGCTTTCTGAACCGAACGACCAGAATCGCCAAATCTCCCCAACCGCAGGAAGCGTCGATCGCCCCAGCGATGGCCTTCTTGTTGCCCTTTGCCAACAATAAGGTCGTTCCCAAGGCTTCAAACCCGGCCAGCATAGCCTCAATCTCTACCCACGCTTCGGAAAAACGGGTCTGCAGATCCTTTTCTCATCCCGCCAAATCGCGCCCACAATCCGGCCACGGGTTTTGACAACGGTATCTGAAATGGCTGCCGCCCATTCCACAACGCAGATGGCCAGGATGGCCAAGCGACGATCACTAGTGATGTCCCTAAGGCCATCTGTAAAATACTGTTCACCCTGACGGCGCAAGCGCGTGATCCGATGGGTTGGAATGTCATCAAGGACAGCTGGCGTTAATCCGATCCCGTTCAGAAGCTCCAACCGGTCGGGTTGGCGATTGATGTTAGCAGAGTTTCCCCCACTTCGAATTGCCGCAACCAAACGAACCGGCTGATCCGGCCCCATCGGAAGGTTTGTGCGTAGGATTACCCTAAGCGAGAACATTGGGCGAAGTTAATCAGGTTCCCCAATCTCTGGCGGGTCTAATGTGCAATGGTCGGGCGATTTTACGCTCAGCAGCACCAGAATGCCAGTCGAAGTCGCCGGACAGGATGATGTGCTCCCACCCGAGCGGTGACGCATGCGGCAGGAGTGCGGCATCATATAGCGGGCTGGTCTTGGCGAGATGGCTGGCAGCCTTGTCCATGTAAGTCGTGTTCCAGAAGGTGATGGCGGCAATGACGAGATTGAGCGCCATGGCGCGTTTCTGTTGGGCGGCATCAGAGCGATCGCGGATCCTTGGGTCCGTCCCAACAAAGGTACGTGGGGCGACATCGCTAATTGCTTATATGCCTGATGTGACTAGGTTTTTGACGTTTCTGCATCTCCCGAATGTGGTGGTGCTTTAGGCTGTGGATTTCAGGGGAAGGATTCCGAGGGCGTCTCGAAGCTTTTCGTCGGAGAAATCATACTCGCCAAGCATGTTGATGTGCGCCCATGACACCGGCGAATGAGAATGCGCATACGGGGCATGACGAACCTATTCATTGGATGTCCTAAATCGTTCCCTTTCGGACGCCCTGCTCCAACCTGTCCGAAATCTAGCTTGACGTATTAAGGAACATCAATACAATTACGGACACCCATTTCTTAACAAGACTGACCATGTCCCGAACATTTGCATATGCTCGCGTTTCCACAGTTGAGCAGGAAACACAAAACCAGATCGCTGAGATAAAAGCGGCTGGCTTCGCTGTTGAACAACACCGCATCATTGCCGAGACTATTTCTGGCTCAGTTGCGATTGCAAAGCGTCCCGGTTTTTCCCGCCTGCTCGACAAGATGGAGCAAGGCGACGTGTTGATCGTGACGAAGCTTGACCGGCTAGGGCGTGACGCCATCGATGTCTCTAGCACCGTTGCTAAACTCGAAGCCCTAGGTATCCGCGTTCACTGCCTTGCCCTGGGTGGCGTGGATCTTACCAGCTCTGCTGGAAAGCTGACCATGGGCGTGATCAACGCCGTGGCACAGTTCGAACGAGACCTACTTATCGAGCGGACACAATCCGGCCTCGCGCGTGCAAAGGCTGAAGGAAAAACGCTTGGCCGCCCCCCTGCCCTCTCAAACGGAGAGCAAGAAT
>Ga0307978_1003402_pt1 | contig 10837 bp, 5 predicted proteins | sample OrgLakmetage1056_FD_203151 | JGI IMG/M metagenome (GOLD analysis project Ga0307978, IMG submission 203151) | Saline water microbial communities from Organic Lake, Antarctica - #1056 | ecosystem: Environmental > Aquatic > Non-marine Saline and Alkaline > Saline | place: Antarctica: Organic Lake...
ATTAACCATGAACTGCTGCCGTCGTTGCGGGCCTGGTCCTGTCGGATGGCGGACGCCTTTGACGATGCCGACACGAGTCAGTGCAATCTCTTGGCGGCGATTCAGCTATTGGAGGTGAGTCAGTCCAGGTGTGGATGCACTCTGAGATGAAAGATTCCTGCAGGTATTTTGTGTCTCACAATCTCTATTCGGTTTTATTGTGTTCCCTAGGCTGTCGATCGTGGCACGCGAGACCTACAAGTCAAGACGCATTCTTCGTTTGCATCGTACACCCCCTTTGTCGAGCGCACGGTAGAAACACGAAACAAGGCCAAGAGAACCCCCCGAAACAACACCAACGGGTCTCTGGACTCGTCTTCCGGTGACTTGAATATCTCCAGCAACTCTTCTCCTTTTAAAGGCAAACGAGCCACGACATCGAACAGTCCACCGACGGGTAACAGTCGCTCCAACCCGACTCTTTTGGAGCTAAGTCGCCTGAAAGGTGGAGCAACCAAGTCAAAACGACGCGTCCTCGTTGCGACTGGACGAGAAGAGGATAACGTGTACGAAGAAAACGAAGATTGTGTGGAGGAGAAGCTCCGAGAGGCCAAGTGCCTGGACCAGGCTCGTAAGCTTGGATCGGGTCGAAGCAAATCGACTCTTTGCACGTTCAGCTCCATTGGGGGTGCTCAGTTCGTTGCCAAGGAGCTCGTCCAGTGCTTTTCGTCCTCGGCCATGGATCACGACACCCGATTCGAATACTTTTTGCACATGGTCGCTCCCTTTTGTGTAACATTTGGGGTGAGCTACGACGAAGCCTTGTTGGAGTGCACGCTTGAATTGTGTCGTGGCAAGAACGTTTCGGAACGCGCCATCCAAGAGTCGTCGTCTATTGCGCGATGCTGCTCTTCAGTCATTATCAAATGCCAAGCCACGCTCGCAGTCCTCCGATCAGCTTTGCTTTGTGGGTATTCTCCGTCATGGCTGTCCAAGCTGTCTCGTAATGCGATCTCGTGGGCTTCGTGCGACTCTGGGCTTCAGTCAGAGCTGGAGGAAGCCTCGAGGTTGCTTCTCGTAAGTGGTATTGTTTCCAAGTACTGCGGATCTGGTGCTCGGGACCTATTTCGGGTGGACAATCCTCGCCACGCGATTCGCTTGCTTGAGTTTGTCACAAAACACGTGAAGAAAGAGTCTGTCATTTCGGATGCCCTTTCACTTTGCGATGCGTTCACCAACTTGTTGAAGTGCACAGCATCTGCTTGGCTCTTGCAGCAAGCTCTACTTGGCAATGACCCAGAGCTCTGCACAGAGTTGATTCGGAAGCTTTATGAAAGGGATAACTCCCTTGCGTTAGGCGCACTTGTGAAAGCCGTCGCCTACTCGGACCAAGTTCTCGGGGAATGCTCACGGGAAATAGAAACATCGAATGTTTCTGGGCGCGTAATTAGCTGCGAGCAACAAGCAGCAAACACGATCCGCAATATCACTGCGTTCCTTGCCGTGGCCCTGGAACATTCGCGTTCTGTTCCTCGTTATGTTGCAGCCGAGATCGAGTTCCTCTTCGAAGAATTTTCCCTGGAAAGAATGAAGGAAACGTTCTCGCGCCTTGAAGAGCTCCAAAACCACCACAATGTTTTTCTATCGCTGTCTGATCTCTCTTCGTCAAAGACCCTTCTTCAAGTTACGCTGAGACTTCTGAATCCGGTTCTGAAGGCCCATGTTACCAACGACTCTCACCTTCTAAACACAAAGGTCACGGTTGCAAAGAGAGCGTACTCTCTCATGGTGGGACATTCTGGAGGCAGCCACGATGGTATCTGGGTCGCAGCTTGTGCCACTGCTGCCAATGGTCTTATCCGTGAAGGGCACGACGAGAGAGTCATTGACTTTATGGCTCAAGTTGGCCTGCAGACCAAGTCACATGACGACGTCGCAGTGCGAGCGCATCTGTCAGTCGCACTCACACTTTGCTCTCAAGCATCCAACAACATAGATATGGATGCCTCGGAAGAAGGAATGAAGCGAGTCTTGAGAGCGGCATCGCTCCTCCGCGATCAATCATTGGCGATTTCTCCGAACAGGGTGCTCCCAAGCCTTGTCTCTTTCGGGTCGCTCTTGGAGACAGTTGGAGAGGTCTTCACCCGAGCAGACGAAGGAAAGGGCGAAATCATGGACGCATTTCGCCAAGAGTTACAGACAAGTGTCTGGAAACAGAGACTCTCCAGTGATGAGGTTCTTAGCAAGAACCTATTGTGCGTGTCACCGGTGCACAGACCGGCTCTGCATCCCACCTGGTATATCGGAGATGGGCTGCTCCTTCCGCCGACGGAGGTGCTTGTACAGAGCATCGATTATTGTCGAAAGACGCTTGGGGGGCATTCTAAAGTGGAGGATCCAGCCATGGAACTCTATCGTTTCGTGGCTGACAGAGGAGCACGTTCTTTGGCGCTCCGACTCTTGTGCGCTTCCGTCATCATGCACACAAATCGACCCGACTCTCAATTGCAAAGTCAATGGGATTCAAGTTGCGACGATGTCGTCGATGGTATGGGTGATACCGTTAGAGCTCTGGCGGAGCGGAGTATTGGAGGAACGGGTACGGGAATAACAAGCGGTCTTGTCGATTCCCAGCTTGCAGCGTCGTTTCTCCTCTCGTTACCAGTTAAGGTGGCGTTCCACGTCTTCAAGTCGTCTCTACCCACGGCGATCAAAACTCACGATTTCACAAGAGTGTCCACACTTGCCAGCGTCGGAAAGATCGTCAGCTCGCAAAGCCATTCGAATCAGGAGGCGCTTGGCTTCTGTGCTGTCGGTTGGTATAACCAGAACAAGTTTTCCGAACAATGTCACCGTCTTGCGGAAAGAGCCAAGTGGTGGATAATTCTTCGTGAGAACGGAGTCGACTTTGATCCTCAACAGTTTAGTGGTGGTGAAGCCATCAAGCTAACTGGTTTTGATGAGGCTGTGGGGGGTGAGACAAAGTATGCCGCATCGATCATACCGGCATTGGTTGCTGGTCTTTCCCGGGTGCTTAGCACATTCGAAGTTGTTCGCTTGGCGTCTTCGTTTGCGGAGACGTTTAAACTCCAGGGAGATTATGTGATTCAATGCTACATTGAATTCTTACTATCAACTCCGACAGGAATCAGGGATGATGGGAACGCTCGCTCGCTTGACGTACGATTTGACCTCGACCAGTGTGAGCGAACTGCGAAGGCTTTGCTTCGACGGCTGCAGCCTGCCATGAAGCGGTCGGCTGTCCTACGTCGATGCCTTGTGACACTTGAACACTCTCCCAGCTTCGATAGAGACTATGAGCGCTTTTCACTTGTCCTTTCGCTCTACCACGAGGCTCTCATTCACGTTGTCGATGGAGATATCACGGCATCGAATCTCAATGCTGCACCTTTTCAAGCGGAGCTCGAATTGATTGATAGACGCCGTGACGCCCTTGCGATCCTATCGTCCTTCTTTCAGCTTGAGAAGGTTTCGGTCCGGCCAAGCTTCACACGTTTCTTTCCTCTCCTCTCAAAATCATTTAATCACGATAACGAAGCTGACCAACCTCCTCCTCCTTCATGTGGGATTCTGGGAACTGGGCCTTCGAATGGTCGAGCATACTTCGATCCTTTGCGGCCACTGCAAGAGGAGCTGTCATCTTCCCTCGATTTGGGTACAGCAACCGCGCTCGCCCCATTATGTCTTCCCCTAGGTCTACCACAAGGATATATCCATGCACGTGTACTGATGGAACGGTTCAAGAACTCGGCTGTTCGGTCCATGGCCTTTCCGTCTTTCGAGAATGACGTGACTCCTGTATTCAATCGAATTTGTCTTTCGCGTGAAAAGGTGGTACTGGCGGAATGGTGCGCAGATCATTACGTCGATAATGACAACGAGAAACTGAAGTGCTTGGATCTCGCTTTACACTCTTCAATTCAGGCTTCTACCGAAGTGGAGCAACAACGTCATCTCTGCTCTCGCGGGGATGAGAACAGGATTGACGACCTTGAAAATGCTCTTGGGACAGTGAAGCGGATCACGTCTATCAAAGAAGCCCTTAAAGACAGGCTTCGGGTAAAAGCGATAATTCGCTCCTCTGACTCGACGAGTCAAGGTGCTGTCACGGTGGTAACTGAAGAGCTGATTCGCTTATTGGAACTAGAGGTGAAGGAGTCTTTGGAAATGTCACCAGAGCGGCTCGTTGACTTTTTGTTCTCAACCGGATCACGTTTAGCCGCGAAGGCAAGTCTTGATGGCGGAACTGCGTTCTCGACAAGTCAATTCAGACGCTGTGCCGTCGCAGTCCACGCAGCTTGCAACGAAATCGCCGAAGAGCATTCTCATATCCACTGCAGTCAGCGAGCGAATCGCTTCGCCCGTACCTGGCTTTTTTATGGGGACGGCAACGCAAACCTTTCTACGACTACCGACAAGCCCTCTATCGTCCAACCTGTTCAGCCGACTGGTCTAATGGACATTCAGGAGGAAGTCGAAGACACTACTGTTGATTTTGTTATGGATATGAGCGATCTTCAAGGGGGGAGCGACGGCTGGGTTGGGAATGCAGAGTCCAGGTCGGTCACTGGTCCGCTGGACAAAGAGCGATACACATCAGAGGAAGAGCCCTCTGCTCTGAAAGAGGGTGCATCGCGAGAGATTTCCGAGTATTTCAGTCAACGTGCAGCTCTTCGTATCGCCTTTGTCATGGGCTTCTGTATCGACGACGATGAGACGCCAGAGGACGAGAACTCGAGTACTCCGTCGAATCGTCCCCAAGCGAACAACAGCGCGAAAAATAGGGGCGGGTTGCTGTCTCGGGTTATCACAAAGCGAGACACTCCTCAAGACAAGAAGGTGCTAGGTATCAGTCGTGAGTTACTCCGAATTGTTTTCGCCAAGCCTGGGGTCTCATCCAGCCACATTTGTCGTTCAAGTTCCTTTGAAATGAACACGTCTATCATGGGTCATCGCAGCTTGGAAGGCCCAAAGACAATCACTTTCGCTATGCGACACCGAGCTCTTCGCGCAGCCTCGATATTGTGTCCCCAGGAAGCGTTGGAGCAAGTAACCAGAGAGGAAGGTTTCCTTCAATCAAGTGCGGGTCGGCCACAGTGCTCACTCCGACAGTGTACCTTTGGCGTCTTTGTCTCCAAAGAGATAGAGGAAATGGGTCTACCTCTCCCTCATTCCGACCTTGGTCAGCTCAGTTCGATGCACTTCCTGTCGTACGCTCGTGCTCTCTGGCGTCACCACCGTGATGGAGATATCAAGGGATCCAAAGGAAGGCTTTTACTGCTGCTTCTTGAGATGAGTTTGAAGGACACCGTGATTGATACTGCCTTTTTGGACTCCTTGCTGAATGAGATGACTCAGATTCATCTACCTCGGACTCTACTCTTGGCAGTCGAGCGAATCTTGCCTTTTGTTGCAAACAAAAAGGCATCGGTCACCCTTTCATCGTTGACTCCGGCACTCGAGACGGCAGCCAAAGCCATTTTGTCTGAGCTTCGTCGTATGAGCATCTCTGAGGATGAAGCTGAGCCAAAAGACATCTTGAGTACCTTGCTGACCGTCCGGCGACTGGGCAACGTCGTTGTTTCCTTGAGCGAGTCTACCGAGGGCAAGCAGCAGCTGCAGCACTTAGTAAGTGCTTTGGACGACATTACTGTAGCTTCAACCAACAAAATACTGATCGCCGGTCTCTCCAAGGTCCAATCACATGCAAGCCGGCAAATGTCATTGTCTCTCTTACCCGATGCGTCCGAAAAGGTCTCTACCGAGGTGGAGACGGGAGTTTAGGTGTAATATCAATGGCAATGATTTCCAAATAGTATACTTGCATCTTTCGTATTCGCGCCCACCTACTATAGTAAAAGATACAGTTGTCTTCCAATGAAGGTCGTTCGGAGCGTTCTCCGTACTTTCAATATTAAGGCGTGTATACTAAACAGGGGTATATTTTGACTCCTCGACTCGCTCGCCCCCTTCCAGATAGATCCAGCGAGACTTCTATGAAGCTATCACGAGGGTTGTCTATAGTCTCTCAAGTAAAGAGGTAATATCAGTAGACATCAGATAGAGCCTTCTGGCGTGTTTACATGTACTACTAGACTAGTAGAGAGCGTGACCGTGGCTTTAGAACCATTTCTTCTTCTTGGGAGGCTCTAATGGTTCCGGAGCTTTCTGTCCAAAGAATCGGTCGCTCGAGTCGTCGTCCCGCACATACCAAAAGTACTGTGCCATGGGAATAATGAAACTTCCCATGATTAGAACAGCAATGAGAGCCGTGTACTTGCCTGGATAAAAAGGAGGAGGAAAAACAGTATGCGTGAGAGGTTACGTCTGCCTCTGGCTCGGAAAGAATCTTGTCTGCTTCCGGTACTGTAAACTATACGCACCTTTTTTGGACTTGGTTTCCTTGGCGGGCTTAAAAGTCGAACGGGCATCGTCACGCTGCTGGATGAGATCGACTTCGTACTCGCCGTACATACCCTCACGGACCACCTTTTCCGCAACCATGTTGCTGGACGAGAAGATGGGTGTGTTGATGGCATCGGCAGGAGGAGCCGTCAAGACGCTACTAGCAATAGTAAAGGCAGCAAAGGCCCCAGTAGCGGCCTTTTTAAGGTCCACGACGGGCTTCTTGGGGGCATCTGTAGCAACGCACGTGTATAGAAACGAACAACTAACAGTGAGAAATAAGGTAAAGGCGATGGGCGATGACTTTTTGCGTCATCGAAAAGAAAACAGAATGGTACGATCTTTACTCCAGAAACGTACTCGGCGCGAAAGCGTCGACGCCGCAAACGGCAAGGAAGACTACGATAAGGATAGTTGGGGACTTCATTGCTCAAGTTACGATTCGTGAGATTGGCAACTTGTAAACAAATAAACAGAATAACATCATGGTTGTCTTCGACCTTCGCTCGAGTTGAAGGTCCGTATCCGCATCCTACGTCAGTGAACTCGACTCAATCGAATCAAACACGAAAAAGCTATGTAGTCTACAAGAAGCGACAAGCTTGCAGCTGTAGTTTCAACATCCTCGTTCTGTCTAGTTTTAGGCTCAACACTCAAAAAGATGCCACTTCCTCGTCCATATCTGGCTCGTCCAACTTGTCCATGGCCGACTTGATCAGCTGGTTTTCCTTCGGATCAAGGTCCATGGCTGTAAGGAAGCACTTCATTGCGGATTCCGTCTTTCCGAGTCGCTTGTACACCTTACCCAGGGCAAAGTGAACTGTCGCTTCACGAGGTGCCGCATCTCGGACCTTGATGAGTTCCTGCAAGGCATCTTGTGGTCGGTGCAGGGCTGAGTAAATCGTTGCGCGTTGAAAGCGGGCTTGGGGATTGCGAGGGTCCAATCGAAAGGCTTCCGACAAGGTATCCAAGGCTTGGTATGCCTTGCCATTGGCGTACTGAGCGATACCCAAGTTGCATTTCAGGACACTACTGGCGGGATGAATCTTGGCAGCCTTTTCAAAGTGAACTTCAGCCAAGTCAAACTTTTCTTGCCGGTGGTAAATGGCCCCCAAGCCGTACCAGGCATTGTAGTGACGAGGATCGGATTTCAAGGCTTGTCGAAAGCAGTTAATGGCCTTGTCAAAGTCTTCGTTGGCCATGTATTCGTATCCCGACAAAGTGTGCGTGTAGGTGAAGTCTGGATCTAGTTGTAGAGATCGACCAAAAAAGACGAGCGCCGTCTCGTGGTCCTTTTGCAAGGAAAAGCAGTTTCCCACCACACACCAAGCTTCAGGTGACAAACGATCCCAGTCCACAACTTTTCGGGCCAAATGAGCCAATTCGACTTCCCTTTTCAGCTGCCAATAGACTGTCGAAAGAAGTTCGACGCCTTCCATACGACCGGGGTCGTGAACTCGCATCGCTTCAAGACACCGTCGGGCCGACGAAAAGTCATTGAGTTCCAAGAACGCCTTGCCCTGCTGGTGCAAGACCCAACCCGTGGTCAACTGACAAACAGGCAACGCTTGGAGGCTCTGTAAGGCATCACGACAGCGGTATCGACAGAGGCGATTGTACGAGAATCCAAAAAGACACAAGAGTTCCAAAATATCTTGTACGCCAGGGGTTTCTGCATCTGGCTTTTCCAAACCATCATCCGTAGTCATCGCTGGAGGTGCTATCATTGTGCTGGGTGGAGGAAGGACAGTGCGATTGGAGGTATGATTTTCCGAACTGCCCGTCGTAAATAGGGAGCGACCCATGCCGTCCGTAGGCCGGGACATGCTGCTTGCGCCCGTGTCAGCGCCAAGTCCGCGAAGATAGCGCATGGACCGCGTCACGCACGTCAAGGACGGCGTCTCCGGTGACGGCGGATAATACAGTCGGGAGGCAACTTCACGGGCGCGGCGCAGGACCACTGGATGTTCGGGGGGCGCTCCACTACCAGCGGCTCTATTCATTTGGGCGGGTGATGGCGTTTCTGCCGGTAGCATGCTAGCATTGACCGGAATGGGCGTGAGACCAGGCGTTTCAAAGTGTACACTCCGGTGGCGCAAGACCGACTGCGACTGTGCAGTACGATAAAAGGACGACGCAGCTGGAGTTTCCATCATCATGGGTTGGAGCGGTGTCTTGGCAGATGCAGCCACCCCCATGGAGGGATTGCCGCCCTGCAAGGCTGCCGGATGCACGCCAAAAACAGTGGGAGCGTCCATATTGACGACCCCCATTTCGGACAAGGCGGTGTAGCTGGTAAACAAAAACGGATCGAGCTGCAATGACATGCGAAAATAGCGCTCAGCGTGCTCTGCACGTTTGACTTGACGACAAATCTTTCCCAACAAGGCTAGTCCAGCCGCACCATTGGGAATCGGACAGGGCTTTGTGAAGAGAGAAAGGGAAATTTGGTTAGAAACGCAAAATGGCGTTGCGGACACAACGCGTCGATATTGATGAGACACCGCGCTTCATCATAATGCAAGCAAGTTCTTAATCCACTTTTGCTGATAGAGTACTCACAGTGGTGGCAAGAATCCAGTCGTCCATACTGGCAATACTCCCATCCTGCGACGGTCGATTCTGTTGCTTGTACGTAACTCGAGCCTGCTTGAGCAGGGCTTCTTCGGCGCGGGCGTAATCCTTCAAGTCAAACGCACAGATGGCAAGCAGATACTGCTGTGCCGCATTCGGCGTAGCTGCCTGTCTACCCAAGAGAACTTGCTGGGCACGGGCCGGTGCATTGGCGCGGTAGTGACAGAGCGCCAGCAAATAGAGGGCCTCTTGGCTGTTATGGTATTGCGCGACGCAGCGTTCGGCCAAGAAGATGGCATTGTCCACCATAAATACCGACAAGTGCTGCTGAATGAGTGAGAGGTACGTAGTTAGACTACCGTTGTCCTGGTTGCTGTTGACAGCAAAGGGTTTTAAAAGAGGGTCGTCGGTGGCCGACTCGTCCGTTTGTGCGAGAGGAGCGCCCATGATTCACTCGTTAAACGCTTTTCAAAGACAAGGACGATATTAGGAGTCTCTGGTAAGGTGTGATAGACAACAAGACGGTCTGATATAGGGAGGTATCTAGGAGGCGTGCAAACACGAGGTTTTATCGCGGCAGTGCCATTGTGGACTCTGGCCTTTTCACTCCGCTTAATACAGTACTTAGCGAACCATCCTTAAGTATAAAACGTGTATGACGTCATAACTCGGTACAAAGTCACTTAAAAGAATTATAATACCGGACTACGTCGTAGAAATGAAACGGCTATGTACGGAATACTCCTAACTTTTTGGCGATCCGCCGTTTCATTCTTATTTACAGTACTTCTTAACCATAATAACCGAACCTCTCTGTTTCAACTTCAATTTGATTGAAGCTACAAGAGCGTTTCTTTAACTCAATCGTACGAACGACACTCTGCAATGGCCAATAATCCCTGCTTCGCTCTGCTCTGGTTGATCCTCCTCGTCTTTGTGGCTTGGCCATTGGCTGGTTTCGCTTGCGGTCTCTGGATCTTTCTTCAGCCGTTGGAAGCCTGTTTTGGATTCATCAAGGACGCCAACACGTGCCTGGAGCAGTACATTACTTGGCCGCGCAAAGTAGGTGAGGCGATTTCCAGCTGCACCTCGGCTTGTCCGAAACCCTAAGAACAACGTCCATGGCACGGCAGTACTAGACGCGCGAAGAGGAGTAAAGAGACGCGGTCGGCTGGCATTCATCCATACAACAAGAGCATACATTAATAATCATCTATTAAAAAAATATTTTATCACCATCGATCATGTAGCTGTAGGATAGTATCTCCTCTAATCTCTAATATTTACAGTACATCAATAAACACTGGTGGTTATCGGTGCAATCACAATCATTCGTGTCTTGGGCTAGCTAGTAGTCTAGTCTATTCGCCCTTTCTGCTGCGGCAGGCTACACTCTTGTGCGCCCAAAGTGGCTGGCTTTGTCTACTACTCTTTGATAAAATGGTTACCACGTGCTGTAAATGTCAGCATCGGTGGTCGGTGGGTACAAGGACTATGTTTTGTCTACTTGCTTGTTCGTACTGTAGGCGAGCTCTACAGTCTGTAGAGCTCCGACTGTAGTACTACTAGCAGAGAAAGAAATGCCAACAACTACTGACGCGTGGGGCTGAAGTGTGTTTGTGTCTGAGTCCGTGTCCGTGTCTCTGTAAAGGCTGTTATTGTGTGTCCATCATCATCATCATCATGGTGGTGCTCTTCAGATACCGCCGTTGCTTATCGATGTGATGCGGTTGTTGAACCTGCCGCGTAACCACTTCCGGGTTACACTCAGATCCCGACCACAGACAAGCCGTATCGCCTAGCTCTCATCTCAACCAACGATCTCACACGACTACAAAGACTACGACCATCTGCCAAC
>Ga0307978_1003407_pt1 | contig 10831 bp, 10 predicted proteins | sample OrgLakmetage1056_FD_203151 | JGI IMG/M metagenome (GOLD analysis project Ga0307978, IMG submission 203151) | Saline water microbial communities from Organic Lake, Antarctica - #1056 | ecosystem: Environmental > Aquatic > Non-marine Saline and Alkaline > Saline | place: Antarctica: Organic Lake...
GAAACCAAGAGGGACCTCTCGACCCTTGATAGTTAATACACAGTTTCACCATAGACCTCGCCCATAACTCTACAACACTTTCTCACGATCGCTTCCTTACTCTACCCTCTGATCTCTAACACGACCATGATGGAAAGGTTCAACGGTAACTCTCCACCTTCAACGTCCCGAAAGAACGGCGAGCTCTCGGCAGCTGCAGACGCTGCCAGAGATGCGCCAGTAGCTGTCGGCATGTCAGCAGAGGGCAAACTGACGGAGGCTCAAGACGGTTCCAAGGACAAGGACCCCGTTACCAAGGGCAAGGCTGCTGCTCCAAAGAAAAAGGGGAAACAGTTTCGTGCCAAAAAGCCCAAGGATATGCCTCGGCGTCCCCTGTCGGCCTACAACATATTCTTCAAGGAGGAGCGAGCTCGTATGATTACAGCGTCCGCCGCGACCAACGCCAACGGCACTGACGCTGATTCAGGCAAGGCCGTTCCCAAGATTGGCTTTGAGACCATGGCCAAGACCGTTGGAAAGCGCTGGAGAGAGCTCTCGGAATCACAGCTTGCACGATACAAGGAGATAGCCAAGACCGATATGGAACGGTACAGACGTGAAATGGATGAGTACCATGTCAACCTGGCCAAGCGCTCTCGCCTTGAAAGTGAAGAAGCCTCGAAACGTCATAAGGAAGCGGCAGCGGCGGCTGCCGCCGCTTCTGCCCCTGCACAGCAACAGGCTGCGGACACGTCGGCCTCGATGGGTCACGGTAACATGTCTCAGATGGATTCTTCGCTTAACGATTATTCGCTGGATCAGATTCTCCGAGCTCAACTCCGTGGAAATCAACAGAACTCGACGCAGATGGGGATGAATTCGCAGATGGTGTACCCTAATCTCACGCAGTTATTTCAGCAACACCAACAGCAACAGGACCCTACCCATCCGGCTGGAATGCAAGGCCTTCAAGGCATGCAGGGAATGTTTGGTATGCAGGGTACGCAGGGTACGCAGGGTATGCAGGGTATGCAGGGTATGCAGGGAATGCAGGGAATGCAGGGAATGATGGGCTCGATGCCTAGCAGAGGACAAGAGTCCAATAACCCCATGAACAACGCCCAGTTGTTTGAAGCTCTGTTGCAGCAGTCGCAAATGGGAGCCGGCAACATGAGCCACCAGATGCAGCAAAACCTCTTCATGCAGCGGCAACAGCAGCAGCAGCAGCAGCAGCAGCAAGGATCCGACACCGCCAACGCGCCGAACGACGCGGGTTATGGAAATGCAGCTGGCGCTTACGGAAGCAATTTTATGCCGTATGGATCAGATCCTTCCGGTCCCCCCGGAGGCAACTAACTGCTTTCAGTTATCCCGAAGGTCCATGAGACGATTTCGGAGTCTCTGTTTTTAGTTAATGTTTATACGTGCGTTCATTTATGCTACTGGAGCCCTTGCGGCGTCGATAATCGATAGCATCTTTATTGGTGCTTAGTATAACCTTTGTAGCTAGCTACTACTTGGTAGACTGCAACATTGCTGACGCTCTATGCAGCAGTAACCGATCAGGAACACACATAGTAAGAGGATTTCTCGGCTGTACCCAAGAGCGAGTTGGTCTCTGTGGCAAGCCGCCCATGGTCCAAGCCGAGAGCCGAGCTCTCAAAGCTCATAGCAACGAGCGAAAAGATAGATGATGACTTTAAACTTTCGATTTTCGCGCGTATATAAAAAACACAAATCACAATTCACAACAGATCGACAGAAACGGCGACGACCATCATTTCCTCACATTGGGAGAATCTGTGCATCATGGCGATCACCACCACACTCATATTCGCCTTTGTGCTGTACTTGGCGTTTCTAGCAGTTTTCCTGTACGTATTCGTGTTTGCGGACCCAGCAACTTCTCCAACAGCTGAGTTCTTGACCGAAACGTTACCAGCTAAGGCCACCAAGCAACTCCAGAAAGTGCTGGGGCCAAAGAGTCTCTCTATTTTGGAGTTCTTCACAGACAGATTACTCATTATCATATACTGCGCGGTAGTCTTTGGAGCATGGAGCATCATTTTCAACTTTGTCTATCCATGGATTGATCGACAAGACTACGTCTCGAGCTGCCACAAGTGGATTGGGTACGCTATCTTTGTCGCTTGTGTAGGAAGCTGGAGGTTGGCGTCGACACGCAGTCCTGGGATTATCACCGCTAAGTCTTTGCATCGATATGATCACTTTCCGTACGACGACTTGTTGTTCGTGGCAAACCGAAAATGCCAAACTACAGGGATTCCACGGGTGGCCAGGTCCAAATTCGATCGACTCAAGTACCAGAAGAATGTTCCCCGGTTCGATCACTTTTGTGGATGGGTATACAACACAATAGGAGAAGAGAACTATCGCTTCTTCTTACTCTTTTTGTTTGTTCACGTCGGTATGTGCGCGTACGGTGCTACCATCGTGGTCTTTCTCTTTCGCGGCCACATTCTCGAGAAGAAATTGGACGAGGTGGTTTTCTTCAATCGACACACTGGGGAAGAAATGAAGGCGAGCTACACTATCATTGTTCAGTACCTTTTCAACACATTCACTTTGGAATCAGCTACTCTTTTGCTCATGGTAGTAATGGGATTCGCTCTTGGTTTGTTTCTCGGATACCACATCTATTTGACTTCGTTGGGCATGACGACGAACGAGTCCTACAAATGGAGCGACGTACGAAAGTGGCACAAGAGTGAGCTGAAACGATACAACGATGCTTTGAAGAAAAGACAACCTATTATCGAAAATTACCAGAAAGTCCAACCGATTGTGGGAGATGGCGACATTACTTGCACTCCCGGTTCTGGACCGAGCACTGGTGCTTCCAATGGCGCACCCGCACCCAACCCAGCGGACGCGGTCCAAGATCCAGGCCCGATGCCCAGGAACATTTACGACCGCGGCTTTATGGAGAACTGGAAAGAGGTCATCTTTCCACTCTCGTTGCAAAAGATAAACTCTGGACCGAATGATGCAACCACGGAAGACCGACCAACGGCTAGTAAAACAAAAGCGACATAGTATCTAGCAGAGACTTGACATTGATTTCAACCAGATCTAACTCTAGAATGATAGCTTTGGATTACGAAAGATGACAAATTTCATTGACGCTCCATGATATCTACCTTCGCCAGAGACCTCGAGCCTCCCGCCCATTCGTTGCATGAGCGCTAGTGCGATATCCAAGCCGATTCCGGTACCAGAAACGGAACGCGTTGCCTCCGCTCGGAACCCACGTTCAAAGATCGCCGAACGGTCCTCTTGTTTGATTCCAGGCCCATTGTCTTCAACAAGGATAGTTACACCTGGTTCAAGATCGCTGCTGTTGGGCGATAGCCGCATGCGTACCTTGGGTGAAGGGTTACGAGAAGAATTTAACCCAGACTTGGGCAAGATAACGTACTTGAATGAATTGTCGAGAACATTACTGACAGCTTCTTGCAAAGCTTGCGGACTTATCGTTACTCCGGGAAGTTCGTCCGATGTTTCGACAACAAACGATATGCCGCGATCGACAGCTATAGCTTGGAAAGCCGATAGGATCGGCTCTAGCACGTCGGCCACAAATGCCATCTCCAATTCCATATTCTCCATCATTGACAATGGCGCTGGGCGACCCTCGTTATTCGGTCGACTCTTCTTGCTTCCCGGCGAGTCTTTGTCAATTTTACTGTCCCGGTAGCGTTGCTCGGCGCCTCCGCCTTGCGCTTTTGTGTTCGGAGAGCTACTGGATGGTGTATCTCGCGCAAACTCCAAGACTTCCCTCTCCCAGGGAAGAAATGGCGCACGCCACCGAACCAACGATTGGTCGTTCGAATTCGAGCTTGAAGGGGTCAGCGACGGAGGACGACTCTCCAAGGAGTCGACAATCGAGTCGACAGGCTTGAGCCGGTCGACAAGGCGGTCACTCTGGACCATTAGATGCTCTGCCAGCTCCAGTAGCTGTGGTGTCAACCTAACGGCATCGTTGTCATCAAAGTCGGCAATGCGACGTTGCAGCAATTTACCGTAGGTACGAAGTGCCTGCAGAGGGTTCTTTACTTGATGAAGGCTATCCGAAAGAGCATCCCGAACTGTTTCACTTTGCAATTGAAGCGCCGCCCTTTCCGAATCCATGGAAAGCGCCAACGAAAGGCTTTGCGCAGCTCTTGCAACCTGTTCGCGATCTCCTTTTGTCCATACACTTTCACCATTCCTTGGACGAGCCACAGAAGGAGACACCAAAAGAACTCCAACTGTCTGAGATCCAGCAAACAGAGGGACCGAGAGTGCAGCGCCACCGTTGCTTGCTTTCAAGTCGCATAATACCTCTTCAACGGCACCAATTCCAGCCATTTTGTCGACACCAGATGATACCATTGGGTATCCAGGTAAAAGTGACGTAGCGTGAGCAAAGCCAGGAAGCTTTGTCAACGTTCGAGGGAGAGTAGGAGCGACTCCCGAGTCAGCCTCGGATGCGATAAAGACTCTCTCGCTACCGGGATGCGGATACAGAACAGCAGGTAAGAACTCTAGCTGCCCTGTGTTTACATTCTCTTGTGGTAGATATAGAGACATTGACTTGATCTTGCTGATTCCTGGTTTTCCCGGCGACGGGAGAGAACTCGCTAACAATTCGAGCTGGGACAGTGCGAGCTGCTGGAAGAGGGGTGATGGCATGACCGGAATCGGTCGGTACTGCTGCATATTTAGTTGATCCGAGCTACCATATATGCTTTCAGCTCCATCAAATGGGTTCGGAAGAGGCATCAGCCAGATGCACTCAGTCGGTTGCCGGCGAAGGCGCCGATAGTGCTGGTACAGAGAACTTGGACTGAAAGCTGATGCATGGTGCGCCAAGAGAGCCAGCGCGACGAGCATCCACTTTCCCGTCCAGCTTTGCAAGTACGACCGGTTCGATATTCTAGCACATCGTGGTGCGACGTATCCCGGCGGCAAACTGGCTGGCCTGGGCTCGATGTGCATGTTCATTCCAACCTTTACGCAACTAATCGACGCAGTTCATTCTGCACCGCCGACCCGTCCTGTAGCGACAAGTAAGTGAAAGCTCAGAGATTTCCTTCCGGAATTAAATACTTCCTATTCTGCCTCGCTAAAAGAGAGACAGGAGATAGACAATTGTGCAGGTCTCTCGAGAGCGGTGCACGGTGCATTGTGCATTCCCATGGTCTTTCGCTCTTAGTCTTAGCCCCTGCCTCGTCATTCCACCTACCCGTACTGGTACTCCAGCATTCGTTTCCAGTTTCCAGCTTTTTCCGCGCCAGCCAATATTCAAGATTCGAAAACCTGGATGCTCTTTCGGACGTATCTAGAAACTAGCGTCTACCGTAGCGCAGCGTCTACCACCGGTACCTGGTACTAAAACCCGGTAATGGTACAGCTCTAGTAGCAGCTAGCTACGTCGTAGCTAGCCACCCCTGTCCCCCATAGCAAGCTATCCACCGTGTACGTGTGTGCCTGTCTATTTTATATTAGCGTTGGAGGCTGAAAGCTTTGACCACTCATCGACGGAGGCGGTGAAATGATGCCCGTACAGCTAGGAATCGGGAGAAGAACTTTTTCGCACGCCTATTTCCTTTCTCCGTCGCAGCTAATGTCTAACTTTGCAATTACAGATTGGATGAAGGACAACGCGAGGATCTGCTTAACAGTTATGAGCAGAGGCTCAATTCAATTTGATTCCGTAACGCATGTCAAAGGAGTGAGCGGCTTGCAAGCCATGCACCTCGAACCAAAGGGGCATCCTGCATCGGATGAGTCCTGCTTACTATTAGACAGTTAGTTAGGCGATACGCGATACGGTACCCATCTACGCGGCAGAAGTGTCAGCTTGCACATTTTTGCCGTGCATGACTGGACAACCAACACACTGCTTGGTATCTTCAAATCCTTTACTCAGTCCATGCTGTTCGACAATCTGCAAGTAGTTTCGCATCTGCTCTCTCTGCTCGGGCGAGAGAGGAGGAAGTCGTGCCTCCCGGTCCTTCTTGCTCCATTTTGCGAATTCCTCTGCTTCTCGGAGTCGCTCGAGACCATCTTTGTGCAGCCGAGTTGAATCATCGACCATGACCGCCCTAGTTAAATTAAAGTACCCCACCTGAGAGTTGAAAGGTAGTTCAATAAGAGAGACGCATTCGAATAAATTCCGATGAGGCAGAATATACGGAGTAACTTACCTTGAAGGCCGACCCCGCGACTATGGCTCCAGCAATGAGGCTCCAAGTTCGTTGCTGCGGCCTAGAGAGCCGTGACCACGAAGAAGACATCTTCGCTTACTGTGCTGGTCTGCTGGACTACGTCGTATAGCTCCTTGCATCAACTGATGATGATGACAGACGCAAGGCCAAGGCCCACAACAAATAGCAAGGCTTTGTCTTTCACCCCCTGACTCGACAAAGTTCTCTTCATGTTTTTGGCGCGAGGAAAGGACAGACGACGATCGAAGACGACCCGGAGCTACCCTTCGTCCTTCGTCCATCATTCTCTTGGTCGTCGAGGTTTTTCTTACTTCATACCATTACCGCCACTGAAACCATTGCTCTATCATAGGCCTCGACATCACGCTCTTGCAGTGCTCCGGAACGATTGCTTAGTCTCACCATGCTGTTCCGAAAGTTTGATCCCCACTCGGACGTTTCTACGTCGACCCAAGTCAAGGCGTCGATTATGAGATCCCTGAAGTCGCAACTGCTGCATTCGCATCCCAACATTACGGAGGAGATCTTGGATACCCTCGTTCCCAAAAAGTCTCCACTGGTGCAATACAAAGTTGGTTCGCACTTGATGCTGTATTGCCGAAGGATCGAAAAGGAAGACGCCAGTCCGTCGGACGAACCCGTCTTTTTCCAACATCGCGACGGGCCCATTTTACCAGCCATTAAACTCGTGCAACAGTATCCCACGTTGGAATTTACACGGGTCACAGTTGACAAAGGCGCAATTCCATACTTGTTGGGTGGAGCCAATGTCATGTGCCCTGGCTTGACCAACAAGGGTGGAATCCTTCCGGAAGATGGTCTGGAACAGGACGAGCATGGATTCGACAAGCCGGGCCTCGAGAAGGGTGCTGGCGTTGTTATTTATGCCGAAGGCAAGGAGCACGCACTGGCTGTCGGAGTCATGACTATGAGCAGTGTCGAAGTGTAAGTAAAGATACCAACAACAACGATAGCTACTGGAAAATGTGCAACAAAGGGCAACTGGAAACTGACACTGTGAACTTTTTCATACCATTCTCTACTATTTTACTGCACACGACCGACAGACGAGCAAAGAACAAGGGCATTGGCATTGAGCTCATGCACTTTCTAGGTGATGGTCTGTATCAGACGAACGTGATATAGAGCGATGTTACCGTTGATGAGCAGTTAGTTACAGCGCTCTTTGCTAGTAGTAGAAATGAGTTTCGAGTTGATGAAAGAACTATAAAGTGTAACCCAACTATCGCTAGCTTTTTTCCTATTTTCGCTTGTTCTTTTGACGATCCAGATATTGAGAAAGGTAGTAAAGCGTACTGGCTTTTCCTTTCTTGCTGTCTTCCATACTGGTGTTCTTGTAGCAATTCTCCATCTCTTTGATATATTTGTAAAGGGGTCGGACGTTGTAGTCGGCCGCCTCCATGGCGTTCGTCACTCTCTCTACCTCTGGCAAACACGGGTTAGTACTCCTGGCGTGTGCTTTCTGTATTCGTAGGGAACAAGCGAGTGAATGAGAGTAGTGGATGCATGGGTTAGTCAGCTGCTTTACGTCTACTGAACAACAAGGCAACCAAACCTGCAACTTGTGGCACTCACCCTGGCAGCGATCCGTAGTTGTTCCAACGTGATTCTGTATTTTAGTGGTGCCATATTACTGAAGCTCTCTATTGAATGGGCGATACGTGAAGGCGCAGGAGGGTATGTACACAAACTGGAGGGCAAGTCGATCTATCACACGGCAGCATTGAAAGCACACAGCGCCATTGTGCGAGTTGCGTGTAACCGAGGAACGTGGTTTTCATTGTAGACTATTCGACGATCTCCATTTTGGGATTCCAAGCTCCGTTTCTGATTTTTTTTAAAGAAACGGTGGTAAACACAAAACAAACACACCATATCACATACCGGCATACCATGGCAATGTCGAACAAGGAAGGAGGCTGGAACAACTAGTAGCTAGCTAGCAGCTTACATTAGTGCTTTGCAGATGCAGCTTCGGTACGGACAGAGTCGGAGAGGATCATGAAACGACTACCTCACGGCTACTCGTACTCTCAACACCACCAAGGGCTGTCTACAACTGGCTACTGCATCGACGACGAAACCTTGTCCTTGCCTTGTTAGTGCTGGTGGTTCTGGTAGGACTTTGGGTCTGTTCCACTTCGGAGCGTAAGAATCTAGCGCTGTTCAGGCAAAGAGGCCTACGTCAGGCTCACAATCTAAACCGCAAGAGGGACTCTTGTCTGTCGACTACAGTCAGCCGCCACCGCTGCCACGGACGGCAGCACCATCCTTCCAACGCTACAAGCTTACCGAAGATTGCGCCCGTAACATATAACTTTCCTGATGCGCACAACACGACACTTCCAGTCTGGATGCAAGACTACATCGAGTTTTACCACAGTCAGCTACATGTTTCTGCTATCACGGGTGAAATCACACTAAAGCCGGACGCGAATTATTTGCTGTGGACCTGTCGTTCGCGCCCTAGCGCAAGCTGTGGAGGGATTGGCGATCGCTTGAATGGTTTTATTGTAAAATGTCTCTTTGTGGCTATCTGTACGAACCGCGTGCTGCTGGTAGATTGGAAATCTTGTTGCAGCCTACACGACTCTGGCCGTGGAACGTGTCTGTCAATGTGCCTCCAGCGTACGGCATTATTCGCACCATTGACAACCGTCAAAACAAATATCAACTGGATCCGTCCCAACTCCCACCACACACCCAAGGGCTGAAGATATGGAGCAAACTATGGCTCTACAAGCCCATTGTACGGCAAACTACCTGCTTGAAAAAGTATTGGAGAGAGCATGGTGGGCTCTACGCCACGACACGGCTGTACCGAACAGCGTTTTGGACACGCTACGGCACGGCTGTACCGAACAGCGTTTTGGACACGTTTTCAATGGAGTCCAGTTATTGTTCAACACACGGCAGAGTTGAAGCATCGAGCTGGCTTGGCACACACATCCTCGTCTACTAGTAGAGTACGCCCTTGCATTGACGTGCATGTTCGAACGGGAAAGGGGGCCAGCTGGGATAATCCGGTCCGACACGCGGGCGAAAGCGACTTGCGACGCTTTTATCTATGTGCGCGTACCTTCCAACAGTGGATTCATGAAATGTGTCCACCACAAGCACCATCAACACAAACCTCCCAACAAAAATCATTGCAGCTACTCAACATGTACGTGGCGTCCGACAATGTACAAGCCAAGGAAACCTCGCAACGATGGGAACCGGAGGATTCTCGTCGTGGGAAGGATGCCAAAGCTACGCGATCTTTTCGCTTTGCCACCGACCTGGAAGTATTTCACGTTGGTAGGAGTAAAATCCTGCTGCCGCGGAGTAGGACGTGTGGCCCGAGCTGTCGACGCTGGCGGACGATGTATGTCTAGTCACAAGCAGGAGCCACTACAGCGTTGGCTATCACCTCAGCAACCCCGATGCTAAGTGTGGTGCAGTGCCGACAACGTTTCTTTTGCCCTCCAAGCCTTGAAAGATGCTGGATGCCCGTCTTACGAGTGATTGTTCTAGCTGGAATAGCCACTAGTCTAGTAGTAAACTACAGCGACAAGCTATCAGCTACTCTAGAGAGCTACTGTATGTATCTATCGTAGACAGGCCATAAAATTCAATACAACTCCTCATACCCTCTCCTCTATGGCAAGTCGCAACCACTTTAGTGTTCATTGTGCAGTACTGTAGCACGGTAGAGACTAGAGAAACATTAAGGCTTGACTGAGAGGGATGATTCTACATCCGTGGTCTACCCGTATCTCCGATTTAACTCTTGGAGGCCCCCCCCCGTAAGCCTATTTACCTTTGACGCCGGCCGACGAGGCCAGCCTGGCATTTTGAAGAAATGAGACATTCCAGTAAAAGACCGGGCCGATTGACATTCTATTCATTTTCATATATTTGTTTGATGATACTCTTGGTATGTATACTGTATAAAGAAAGACTCCTTCCGATCCAATCTTGCGGGAATTTACTGTAGCATAGGAAATGCCTATTTCTCGGCCAAACTCGATATTATTTGCAAAAGCCTCAAAAACCACTAAACCCCTCCCCTCACAATCCGCAAAGCCTTACAATACCGTCAGCAACAAGCTCCCAACAAGCGCATAACAGATTTTCCCGACCCTAACAATGAAACTTCTCCTCCTCCTTATGGCCGTCTTGGCCACCACTGCCTCTGCTATCGAAGTAAACGCTGAAATCACAGGAACCATTTTCGGCGCACAATGTGCCGAAGAACTGCATGAAGGATTCTTCACGAAATGCATCGACGACATTGCTGGATCGCTCGGATTTCGTAATCGTAACCTCCGTGAGGCTTAGCGTGAACTCAAATGCACCCAAAACCACGGGTGCACCAACCCTCCCCCTTACAGTTACTGCTGGTTGAACTGCAGAAATGCTCGCCGCTTGGTTCTCGATGATGCCGACACTAACCGCTTCCTTTCAGTGTTGCAGGAAGGAGAACTCAAAGTGTTGAGAATCCGATATTGGAGAAAGTTCGATCTGGAGGTAGCGGACAGACGTTCGCGTTACCGACCAAGAAAAAAGTGTCCGAACAGATGGAGGTCGCATCTGTTCCGACGTATGCGTCAGTT
>Ga0307978_1003408_pt1 | contig 10829 bp, 8 predicted proteins | sample OrgLakmetage1056_FD_203151 | JGI IMG/M metagenome (GOLD analysis project Ga0307978, IMG submission 203151) | Saline water microbial communities from Organic Lake, Antarctica - #1056 | ecosystem: Environmental > Aquatic > Non-marine Saline and Alkaline > Saline | place: Antarctica: Organic Lake...
TTATCTTTCTCACAAAACAGTATTTCAGGAATTTGCTCAACAAATTATACCACATTCACTAAAAAATCTCTCAACATTCAAGATGAAGCTCAACCTTGCACTATTATTCTCTTCAGCATTTGCGCTCTTCGGCTCTATCCATGCTATCGTGACGGATGACATCAAGGATTGTGATGGCCATCCAGGTAAGACAAAAGAACGTACCTATGATGATTCCTCTTCCGATACAAGTCGTAGGGTTTTGTGTTTCAAGATGAAGAATCTCAACAATACTCTAACTCCTATTCCTTTCCAATCCACAATCTTCAGATCCACATTTTAAAAACTTTCATGGTGTCTATTTTGATTTCCAAAGCGGATGCGACGTTGTCTTAGTGAAAACCGAGCAGATTGAAATTCATACTCGTCTAATTCAGCAGGGTCGATATTCAGCCATTGAAGAGGTTGGGATCAAAATTGGCGATACAACCGTGATCATTAAGAGTGATGGTACAGCAACCGCAAAAAAAAATGGAGTTGTACTTGATTCCTCATCTGGTTCTCTTAACCTTGGTGGTGGATTTATTCTTCAAGAAACTAGTAATGGTTGGAAAGTTGGATTTCCAGAAGTAGACGGGAAAGCGTTTTACCTCTCCATGACTGCTGGCGGCGGAATGGATGGAGAGAACAGCAGTTACATGGCATTCAATATTCATGCGCATAAGTCCCTCTTTGAGGAAAGTGAAGGCCTATGTGGTTCTTGGAATGATGATTCCCCTTCACCAGCTGGATTCGTCGATCGCGAAGGTGACCAAATGCCACTCCCTCCTCTCTACCCAGGATCCTTCTACAGTTACAATGCAACCGCACTTGGAGAAAACTGGCAGGTCAATACTAGTCAAGGCGACAGTGTCATTCTAAGTGCCAAAACGGTATCTGACGACTCTTGGGGTAAGGATACTTGTGTTGGTATGGATATCAATACTCAGAAAAGACATCTCGCACTTGCACCCACAGCAGACTGTCCATTTTGCTTGGAGAATGTTACGAGCATTGTCGGTACCCTCAATTGTCTCTACGATGCTCAAGTTGTGGGCTGCGATGAAGCTAAGACATACCCAGTATACGGAACTGGAAACGACCTCTACAGTAGTGGTAGCGAGGCTGATGTGAATCTTCAGTGCCTTGATATTGCCAGGCTATTAAAAAGCGCAAAGTCCTCCAAGTCCTCCAAGTCCTACAAGTCCTACAAGTCCTACAAGTCGGGAAAGGCCAGCAGGAACCTTCGCTCCAGCAGGAAACTCTTCAAGGCTGATGATAAGGTCAACAAGAAGTGCGAGAACAAGGGAGGTCAATGTGTAGTGTACTGTGATATCACATCTGAGGATTACCAGTGTAAAATGGGACTCTGTGATGTGGATATTGAGTATGATACACCTGTTGATGTTCTCAACTCAGGAAAATACTATACCGCATGCTCCTGCAAGATTCCCAATTAGTGAACGTGGGGGTGATGTACATTCCAGAACAAAAGAAAGATCAGGAAATCATGCAATCCATATTAACGGACAGAACACAAGACAAATGCAAGAGACGATGGATTCAAGCTTCAAGCTTCAAGAAAAATGATGATACAAATATGATACAAATAAATTGAAAATATGCCAGTAACAATAGTAAAAGATAGTAATAATACATGTAAGCATAAACCAAATAATCTTTGGCAGCCGCATAGAGCATGGTAGGGGATGGAAGAATGCATACATGCATACATAGAGCAGGAATAATAGAATAGGAATATAAACAATGACAAAAAGGTGGATGTCAACGTGTCAACATCAATTTCAATTAATTGGGATGAAGTAAAAGCGAAGGCTCCAAAATAATTAAACCGTCCTACGATGCGATGGGCGATGGGGCTCTTTCTCTTTCTCCCTCTTTTTCTCTCTCCTTCTATCAACTCAAAAGTTCCAGACAACATTCACCAATTTCTATTTAATTAGCAAGAAGAAGAAGCAGGAAGCAGGTAAACAATAAAAGCACTAACGCGCATCACTCTACTATTGGTCAGCATCCATATTCCACAAGACTCTGCATACATTTCAAACTCAATCAATCATGAGCACGGCAGCAGATTATAAGGAGTAAGTCCCAGTCGATTTACCTCTCTCGATGCGTCGAATGTTCGAAGCTAGCGGAGTGTAAAAATTACCCCAATCTCATTTTTGGAAATCGATTCATTGGTGGTTTCTTGTCTTTTAATATCTATCTACAGTATGCCATCAATTGACTCACACAATCCTGATTACGTCCCTATCCATCCCTCCGCCTTTTCTTCTTAATCTCTCAGACTTGGAAACAAAGCTTTCGCAGCAAAAGATTTTGACGAAGCAATCAAGGAGTACAGCAATGCCATTAGACTAGATCCCAAGAACCATGTATTCTTCTCCAACAGATCCGCATCCTACGCATCCAAAAAACAATACACTGAAGCAATAGCCGATGCCAAACAATGTATCAAACTTGAACCTTCCTTTATCAAAGGATACTATCGTCTCGCATCTGCTCAAATCGAGACGAATGATCTTGACGGAGTCACGACCACTTGCAAGCAGGGCATGAACGTAGACCCGGACAACAAACAATTGGAAAAACTCATGAGACAGGCAAAGACTCGCAAGGCCAGTGAAAGAGCCGCAAAGAATAAAAAAGTCTCCGCTCCCATGACAATCCCTGCCGATTCAAATGTTTCCAAGGAATTGATGGATTTGCAGGTTCAATACAGAAAGACTGCCAAGGATTATCAGATTGTTCAGGCGTCGATTGGGGCGTGCGAGAAGACATTGAAAGTGAACCAGATCACAATTGGAGAGTTGAATGAGATTCCTCTTGAGGAAGAGAGAAAAATGTACAGAGGTGTTGGAAAGATGTTCATGATGGAGAATAAGGATCAGATCTTTGAGCATTTGAAAGACGAGATCAAGGACAATGAAAAGAAAATTTCAGATTATGAGCAAAAGAAAGAATACTTGGAAAGAAGAATTACTTCTCAGAGACAAAATATCATGGAGTGTGCTGGAGTTAGGTAAAATGTGGCGTGTCCTTTCAATACGGTATTCATGAATGGTAAATGAAATTCAAATCAATGATACGTGATGATCTTGGCGAATTGTGATTTTTGTGGTCACTTGCTGAGTTGATATTATTATTTCATACACTACGTGCAGTAGTTTAATACCAAAGTATAGCAATGCATTAATCTCATTTCTACCTCATCGCTTGAGTCTAAAACATGTTCCATGTATCCTGCGCACTACTGTATATCATGATCGATCGCAATGGTCTTGCAAAGGTGTGCTCTAATGTCGTTTGATAATTTCGCTTGACAGGAAGTTGGAAGTTCTAGAAGGAGCTATTGAGTGTTGATAGTTGATCAGATGAATGCTATCTAAATGGGAATAGGTTGAGCAGATTACTGGATCGATTCAGGTGCATTGGAGATGTATAAATAATATAGACAGACGGTCTGCCGCCACTGCTATCAATGTCAATTATTAATTCTTCTTCAATATCTCGGAACTCGGAACCCAACAAGTTCAATCGTCTCTAGAGAGATAGAGAGCTAGATTATAGATCTAGTTGAAATATTAAGAGAACAAAAATTTGCATTAAATAAAAACAATGCTTACAAGAGTAAGTGCAATTTCCCTCGCAATGTAGATTTTTATTCAACGTTACCTCTCCCTCGATTTTACTACGAGCATTCCAATTCTAACATGAAACCTATGAGTCGCCAGCAGCAGAAGATTCAGCTTCAACCTCATCAATAACCTTTTGAGTTTCTTCCTTGCTCATAATCTTATGTACGCAAGCCCCATCCTTCAAGGTCATGCAAAAAAGCTCCATCTTTTCTGGAGAAGTAGCGGTTGCATCCATGGTTTTATTCAATACTTTGACAGCTAAACGAAGCGCCTCATTGATGTCCGGCATAGCTATCTCCTCTGCGACTCCTTCCACCTTCATCTCCCCTTCCTTCTCTTCCGCAGAGGAAGATCCATATTCATTCTTCAAAAGACTCTTACCAGCTTGATTGTTAGCTCCGATAACGGTAGCTTTCCATCCACTATAATTTCCACTAGGGTCACTTTGATAAAGCTGGAAGCCGTTGTGCTGATCATATCCCGCAAACAGAAATGCAACTCCAAAAGGCCTCAATCCTCCATATTGAGTATACGCTTGTTTGTAGTTACAGACGTGTTCTACGAGTTGTTCGATGGGAATTTCTTCGCAGTACTGGTATTCGTATCGGCCAGCTTTGAGGCGGGCTTGGTCAATGAGGATATTGGCGTCGGCTGTGAGACCGGCGACATTGCATGCTGCATGCTGGCATAGTTTGTATGTTTTTTCAGAGCTCTGTGGGATGATAAAATTTCATTATTGGTCAGTGAAGTGCAATGCAACGGCAGAAAGTAGAGTATCAAAAGGTTTAGTATTGCGTTGTCAGATGTAAAATGGGGGTTGCCACCATAAGTCAGTCATCGCAATAGGATATAAATGATTCACGGTGCGGCTCTCGCTCCCGTGAATCAAGAAAGAGGTTGATCCCGCCTGACATCGCAATTGAAACTACAGACAGATACAAGATAAACTAACCTTGGAAGGAGCTAAAAGACCAGAGGTAACACGCTTCTCACTTGCCATGACAATACCGTCCTTGGCCAATATTCCAACACATGTTCCAGCATTATTGATTGCCTCAATCGCATATTCTACTTGGTGCAATCTTCCCTCAGGAGAAAATGTTGTTGTGGATGAATCGTAACGGCGGGCCATTGTTGCTTTTCAATTAATTTTCTTGACTGTTCAAAGTTTTTATCTAGCGGAGAGACTGTTGTTGTGCTACTTGTTATTACTAGTTATGTCCTTACCGTGGTGTTAGTTTAGCAAGCTCGTAGCAGTGTGGTCTGCTGAATGGATAACTGATGAATTGCTAATCTTTTTCATTGCGTTTCTTTTGGCTTCCATCTTGTATGGACTCCTAACCTACTTATAAGAAGATGAAGTATGATAGAAAGAGGTAAGAGAAAAAGAGAGAAGAGAAGATGGCGCGAAGACCAATAAAATGAATAATGGATGTGACCTCGAAAGTCGGAGAATTGATTGGATGAGATGAGATACATACAGGAGACAACAAAAAATGATTGTTACAACGTATGATATAGGTACATAGAGCTATTACGAAGTGCACCAAATAGGCTAGCTGCTCTGAGTAAAGATATTGTTCTGCATTCCATTGGAACTCAACCAGAAACCTTTGGGGTGGAAGCTAGATTTTGCTGAAAGCATCATTTTTATACCTGTTTTTGCAACAGACAATACAGTTTAGACACGTGTTGTGGTAGCTTTGTACTATATCTATCTCTTCTAAAGTTTCATAATGGCGCTTCACCTACAGAACCATACGCCACCTATTGGCAAACAAAAGAAGAAGTCTTCAAAGTCGGATCGAAAAAGGAGAAAGCGCGAAAGGGAACATGCAGAGGCCGAAGCATTGGCTACGAAGGAGAAGGATACTTCCAAAAGAAAGGTAGAACCTACCACTTCTGTCGAGAAAGCGCCAGAAACGGATGTAGCCGATCAAGTTGTCATGGTCCCCAATGCCTCAATAGATATTGACAATCACGATGCATCGAATGATGTGAAGTTGAAGTTGGTGAATGAGACGGGTATAACTTCACGAAAAATACTGTTCGTGTATCCCAAGAAAGACAAGGCCTCTGTGGATGGCAAACTTGTATCTTATGTTCACTCGAAATTCAGAAAGTCCGCCAATAACAGTAAGTTAGTGGAAGGAAATAATGACGAAGATGCTAATGAGAAAGACAAACAAATGGCGAAAGAGCTCATGAATGATAGCATTGATGATATTCTATTTCCTAAGAAAAAGAAGAGAAAGAATGAATCTGAAAGTATGATGCAGGACAAAAATTTTGACAAGAAGGCTGATTGTGACCAGCATGGCAAGAAGAAAAAGTATAAACTGAGCAAAGAAGATGAAGCTCCACCGAAGAAACGCAAGATCAAGGATAACAAACGAGATGAGGGCACCAAGTCTCCAGAGACTCCCAGGTCTGTAGAAAAATGTCATGATAACAACAAAGAAAAGAAAGAAGTAGATTTAGCATCATCGGCAATAGAACAAAATGATCCACCGATTCGTGGTCGAAGCAGATCTGACTCGCTAAGCGATCCTATGAAAATACGACTTTCTGGTAGAACCGTTGAAGATGCAGTGCAAGATGCATCTGGGAGGAGACCGAGATCCAATTCAACGGATAGCGAATTGAATTTACCGAAACGCGGTTTGTGCGATGAGCGTGTTGTGATTCGGAATTATAAATGGGATTTGGCGGCGTTCAAGCGCACTCCCCCTCGAGGATTCATTAACCTGGGAAACACATGTTTTCTCAATTCAACATTACAATGTTTGTCATATCTTCCGACTTTTTGCCAAAGCGTGGCAATGCTTCCAATGAATGCTGGAAGCGGGCATGGGTCCAAGAGGAAGTCAAACAATGGATTACAAATGACGATGTTTGTGAGAAGCCTCTTGCGTAAAGTGCATGGTTTGGATGGAGAAGTTAAGCAGGCTGCTTTGGCACCAAAGCAAATCGTGAAAGCTCTGTCATTACTTGGCGGAAGTCATCAGGGCTACAAATTTCGCCCTGGTCGTCAGGAAGATGCGCATGAATTCTTGGTCCATTTACTTGATGCAATGAATGATGGCGAACTTAAGGCTGCAGGTACGTTGATCTGAAGTGCATATGCTATTTCCATACCCTCCTCTGATGCTCATTCGTCCATTTTCTCTCGCTCACTTCAGGCATAGATCAAAATAAGAGTGGATGGAGAGATAAGCTTCCAATACCTCGACTAGATGAAACGACTTTAACTCATCGTATGTTTGGTGGGTATCTTAGGTCTCAAGTTCACTGTACAAAGTGCAAATATAAGAGTAACACCTATGATCCATTCCTTGACCTCTCATTGGAGGTCAGCGGTAAAAAAGTGCACAGTTTATACGACGCGTTATCTGAATACACTCGGAAAGAAACTTTAGATGCCGAGAACAAATGGAAATGTTCAGGGTGCAAGAAACGAGTGTGTGCTACAAAGCAACTGACTGTATTTAGGCCACCATTAACGCTTTGTATACAGTTAAAGCGATTCTCATTTGGGAGCAGTTTTGGAGGTTTTATGCATCATCAAGGTTCCAGCCACTTTGCTGGGAAAGGGATGGGTGTTATGAGAGGAGGTTCAAAGGTTCAGAAACAAATAGAATTTCCATCTAACCTGAAATTGCCATTGAGTGATGGCAGGAAGTGTGAGTACGAGCTAACTGGAGTCGTTGTCCATATTGGGGGGAGCGCTACATCAGGCCACTATACAGCATTTGTTCGGCAAATTGGAAAACAAGGACAGCAACAATGGTTGAACATGGACGATTCCTTCGTAGACCCAGTTCATGAAAAGACTGTTCTTCGAAATAAGGATGCGTATGTTCTCTTTTACTGTAGAAAGGAAGTCAAACTCGAATTGCCATCTCCTCCGCCGGTCTCATTCACAGCAGAAGAAGCTGTTAAGGCTGGCCATGCCAAGGCAAAAGCAAAAGCAAAATCCTTGGCGAAATCTACTGCAGATCAAGAAATCGCTGCCTTCGTAAGCTCGTCAAAGAAAACAAATATTGACAAGAATTCCTTTACGGCAGTTACTGATAAAATTGCCAAAAAAGAAGCAAAGCAAGATGAAGAGGCGCACCAGTCGAAACAAAATGGACTTATTAAAAAAGAAAGCCCATCCAAGTCAAAGAGTGATGACTCGAGAGGAGATTCTGGGAGTGGCAGTGAATATCATACTACGGACGAAGAAGAACATTCTAAGATTCCTCCAAAAATCAAAATAGCGAAGAACCACATTTCGAAGATCGGTACTGTTCAGACGAATGCATCTTTGTCCAGCGACCTTGATCAAAACCTTGCTGTGAAAAAAAGTGCGACTCCTCAGAATGCAGCAGTGAAAAAGAAGGAGATTGCACTCGACATGGGGTCCATGGGCCGAGTGAAAGTGATGCTACGGAAGCTAAATAAGAAAAACAAAAGAGCATGGAAGCCATCCACGGCTTCTAAATTTTGCTCCAACGAAGATACTGGGCTTCTAGGGAATAGGGTTGTATCTACATGGGACGATGACAATGCAATCGATGACGCAAAAAGTACCCAGCAAATATCGAAAGAGACAAAACTTCGACAGAAAGTGTTCACGGAGACAAAGCTTGAAGAGAAGGATAGGAAGAGAAAGATGTACCTTAATAATTGGGATGCTGGGTTAGACGCAGGAAAGTTGAAGAAGATAAAAGAGAAGGTGCCAACTTGGGAAGATCAAATGCCAAAGGAAAATCCTTTCCATCGTATACAAGAAGGCATGTTACAGATGAAACATGGTCCTAAAGGCTACCAACAGACATCCATGAAGAAGAGGAAGCGTGCTACAAAGTAGCACCTCAGGACTTCAAATATTTGCTTGCACTTAAATTAATTTTCATTTTTGATCTCCCATTCGCGGTGAGCATTCAATCAACAAATTAGATTGCCACACACCCGGCATTCGTATCACACACGGACTCCTTGACGATGACGGCAGAATCCATCGTGACTGCTGTCTGTGCTAGCGCAGCACCATTCATGCTGCTTCCAGTTTTGAATACGATTGCTGTACTACAGAGGAACACGCCCTCGACATGGGATGTGGTGCCAAGTGTGGTCTGACCAGAGACCTGCCAAAAGATATTCTCCGCCTTGGCACCACCAGAAAGTGTGACTCTTGCACCGCTGCCTACTGTAACATCCCCCGCAATCTGCAAGATCCATACATCCGTTGCGGTACCATTGAAGGTGAGACTGCTGGTGAAATCGACACCTGTCCCCCATTTGTACAAGCCGCGTCCAAGAGTAAAACCCTCAATGTTCCCGGCACCAAGTTCTGTGTAGTCCGGATCAGGGCGGCCTGCAGCATCAACGTATGCAGCCTGCATGTCGAGGACTGCTACGTTTAACATGTTGGGTGTAGGGGATGTATAGTCTGATGCGTACACTCTTCCTGTCACAAGAGAGGATGTGGAGAAAGTGGTATCGCTAGGATCGGTAATCAAGGCGAAACCCGTCATGGCCGCGCCTGTGATAGGACTCGTCCCCATGGCACCAGTCAGACTTGTTGGGCCGGTGGTCGTAACACCAGTTTTTGTCAAAACAACAAACTTTCCTGCAGTGAACAACTCAACGGAAGGTGGCGAAGTGGGAGACTGGTCGAGCTGACGCCTTAGACCACCACCATGGGTCTCCCCCTGCTGAAGGAGGAGCCCCTCTGCCATTGGCACACCCAGTAGCGCCATGACTGCGACTAGCAACGCGGTCGCAATGAGAGGAGTACGATTATTAATTTTGATAGAACTCATTTTTCTTCGTTTGTGAAATTGTGTGCTTTGTAACAATTGATGATGAAAGGATCAAGACTGCACCTGACAATTCCTGATTCTGAAACGAATCATCACAATGTCCCGTTCTGAATTCGTACAATGCGTGATTACCCGGTCCCCATCACGTGCATGTATTACCAACACGAATGCAGTCAGATGTTTCTCCTCCTTCTCGAACGGTACATGTACTAGTAGGTAGTACATAATTATTTTTAATCTGTTTTCCAATCATATATTATGAAATGCCATTGGCATTGCCACGGGTCATTGCATTGAATGCCTTCTTCTTTCGAAGCCAGCCTGGGCGTATTCCAGCAGGGACAGAAACTGAGGTGATTACAAAACCAGGTCATTGCAATAAATGCCTTTAAGATGCTGTGTAAGAGTTGGTATTCGGTATTCAAATAATATTAATGTGTAAACGAATTTGCTAAAACATCACAATTCTGTAATCGAATGGTCATTGCACTGAATACCTTCTTTTTTCGAAGTCAGCTGCAGGTGTCAAAGCGTTTGAATGGGATTACAAAACCAGGTCATTGCAACAAATGCCTTTTGGATGCTGTGTAAACGTACTAAACAAATTTGCTTAAACATCACAATTCTATAATCGAAAACAATCAAAATAAGTATGCCAAAATTCTTGTGTTGCAATATTAACTATCATTTACTCCAGTATTGCTCTCTAGTAGGAAGACAAGTAATATGTAATTATTTTGATGAACCAGTGCTTCATTGCGTACTAATTAGAATGATCACGATGCAGGTTGCGCTACTTGTAAGAGGGTTCGTTTCGTGCAAACAAAATGTTCCAGGACTGCGAACTATTGGAACTATAACATATTTCTAAATCTACGTGTAACATTGAAGCATTTATGATAGCAGAAATTACTCTACTCTATTCGTAACCATATATTTTCATCTGTCCTCAGCGTCTTAGTCGTCGTGCCGCCTCCCATTCGCGGTGAGCATTCAATCAACAAATTAGATTGCCACACACCCGGCATTCGTATCACACACGGACTCCTTGACGATGACGGCAGAATCCATCGTGACTGCTGTCTGTGCTAGCGCAGCACCATTCATGCTGCTTCCAGTTTTGAATGTGATTGCTGTACTACAGAGGAACACGCCCTCGACATGGGATGTGGTGCCAAGATCAGTCTTGCCCGCAATCTGCCAAAAGATATTCTCCGCCTTGGCACCACCAGAAAGTGCGACTCTTGCACCGCTGCCTACTGTGACATCCCCCGCAATCTGCAAGATCCATACATCCGTTGCGGTACCATTGAAGGTGAGACTGCTGGTGAAATCGACA
>Ga0307978_1003416_pt1 | contig 10817 bp, 12 predicted proteins | sample OrgLakmetage1056_FD_203151 | JGI IMG/M metagenome (GOLD analysis project Ga0307978, IMG submission 203151) | Saline water microbial communities from Organic Lake, Antarctica - #1056 | ecosystem: Environmental > Aquatic > Non-marine Saline and Alkaline > Saline | place: Antarctica: Organic Lake...
ACTCTCTTTAAAGCGTATGAAACAGATGTAAGTATCATGCTTCTCATCATGTGGTCTCGATTTCATGCATCGACCACGGAAAAGAAAACCGGTTCTCATCTCAAAACACGTATTTACACTTCAAATAGCCTTCAGCCTTTAGGAAGGAATTTGCATCAAAAGGAAATAACGAAAGCTCGTTGGCGATGGAAATGCTTGAGAAGATCATCGCAGAAACCGCAGAAGACATGCTTGAGCTCGAGCGCGAGGAGAACTTCATTATTTCATGTTACTACGATGCACTTCATCAAGAAGAGCTCGCAGAGGCGAGAGTAATGAATGCGCAGGCTCAAGAAAATGCTGCAGCCACCCAAGTTCGATTAATTGAAGAATTTGATGGTGATTATGAAGCTGACGAGCGCAAGAGAGACTTGAACGTGATCCATGCCAACGAAGAGATTGAAGCATTTGAGAGCCGCATGAAATCCAAGTCTATCATGCATGAGAACGAGTATCTTATTCAAGAGTTTGAAATAAAGAAGCAGCTAGAGGACCTACAGAAGAAAGAGGACAATTTTAAGGCAGACCTTGAAGATGTCAAGAACATTGTGAGAGAGCAATTACGTCAAAAGTGGGATGTTGGGAAAGAGGAGCAACAGTCCTAAGAATTGATAAACATACGCCCGTAAGATTAGATAAATTTATATTTTATTTACTCATGTAAAATAAGCTTGATGAATATGAATAACGACTAAAGCTTGGATCGATGTGAAGGCTCTTGTTTGACGCATATTACTGTATTTCCTCGTCCCTTGTTTTGCTCAAACAACTCGAACGCATCCGCATACTTTTCAAACGGAATGATCCTATCAACCCTGGGCTTGATTGATCCATCTGCAAGATATCCAACCATTTGCTCAACATTCTTTCTATGCTGATGTGGGTTTTCGTTTGCATACCGTGCCCATATAGACCCAACCACTTTGGCTTCCTTAATTAGGAGCAGCCCGGGGCGTATTGGCTTCTGTCCTGCAGTGAAACCAACAAGGCAAATCGTGCCTAGGGGCCTGACACATGACACCAGCGCATCTTCAAATAAATCACCCTGTACGACATCCACAATCGTATCAACCCCACTTTCATGACCTAGTTCTACACACGCAGTCTTGACCTCGTTCTTGAAAATTTTGTAGCTTTCCCTATCTCTCCCATAGCAAAAGACACGATCGGCCCCAACAGACAATGGTAAATTCATTTTTTCTTTCACACTCACCCCTGCAATTACTTTAGCTCCCATGGCTTTTGACAATTCAATAGTCGCCATCCCAACTCCACCACTTGCCCTACGCGAAAATTAAGAAGAGTAATGTAAGCAGCTGATCTATTTTCAAATCACCGCATCCAATGATGCGTTCTTCACTCTTGACTGCACCACTTACCCATCCACTAAAACAAGTGAATTTTCATCAATCTCACCAATAGTTTTCAAAGAATGAAAACTTGCGAAGAAATTTCTTCCCAAGTTGGCACATTCAGAAAGATGAACATTATCAGGAATTTTATATACCGATTCTGCCGATACAAGGGTCTGTTCTGCAAGAGCTCCAGTACCACCGTTTTGAGTAGTAGTTGCATACACTCGATCACCCTTGCTAAAGTTAGATGTAGCACTCTCGATAACGACACCAGTGACATCGAGTCCCGGTATGTAAGGCAATCGCGGTCTTACTTGATACAATCCTTGCGCTTGGAGAGCATCTGGATATTGAATGCCAGCGTAATGCGTTTCAATGATAACATGATTGGGTTCTATTATTGGTTTTGGGATAATATCCATTTGAAGAACACTTCTTAGAGAATTAAAGTTTTTGAGAAGTTGCGGCTTGCCCCCTGAGTTGCTGAAGGCTGCGAATGCATGGCATTGCACTGCTTTCATCATCTTTACAAGTTGTTGTCTAGAGTAAAGAGTGAAGTGAGTATTAGTACACTATAATTCATGTGTAACGTGTATCTAAACGTGTAACGTGTATCTAAACGTGTAACATGTAATCTTTGTGGGTCCTGGTGGGTCGTTGGTGGTTGGTCAGAAAAGTAGTAGGTGTACATAGGTAGTATTGTACTTACTTCGTAGTTCAAGGGTTCGGGTTATGATTCAACAAAAGGCCCATGTGAATTTCGAGTCTGGTCATAATAAAACTAAAATTATAAAGTTCAATGTCTGTCTTCTTTGATTAGGCCATTGCTTAGGAACGGCAAAACGTTCAACATCCACCCATCAATCCAACTTCTTTATAATCATTTTCTATCATTATCTGCATTCCACTTTCTTCCCAATATCTTTTTGTGAGGGGAGATAATTTTTATGGCGAATAGAATGTATGTTAATGTAGCTGGTCTTGTTAAAATAATGTTCATGATCCAAGCTTACTTTTAGTCGCAATAAACTATAGACACGGTCTAATTCGTAGGAAAGCTAAATATCATCATAGATACATAAAATAGCTCAATGACGTATTGTGACTGTCCCGGAAACACTTAACGGAACACAATTATTGTAAGTATTCGGAGGACGTTGCCAAACTGCGGTACTGTATCTAGTAGAATGATCAAGAAGCATTGAACACAATACTGAGAGTAAACATAATTAGCTTTCGAATCGATTCAATCGATTACGTACGACCCAAAGATAAGCTCATCATAAGATAACAAAATGAAGAACATCACGATGAACGTCCTCTACTTGCTAGCAGACGATATGCGTGCTGACTTGGGTTCGTATGGCTTGCCTGTCTTCACTCCAAATATCGATGCACTAGCAGAATCATCTCTACTATTCGACTATGCATACAGCCAAATCTCAGTGTGTTCTCCATCACGGCAGTCGTTCCTAACATCTCTTAGACCTGACAAAAACAAAATTTGGAATTTCCTTGATCATAACCCCAAAGAATCAATGACAACACCTCGGCATTTTCGAGATAACGGATTCCTCACCCTTGGCCTTGGTAAAACATACCACGAAGACTGGGGAGCATGGCACGCTGATTTGAATTGGAATACTACATCTCCAGGTCTTCCCTACTATCCATACCAAAACAATCGCTGCCCAATAACTTCTCATGCGAGAGAGAGTGGCGGACAATGCATCCTGGAAGATGAAAAAATCTATGATTACAGGTTGCGGTTGAAAACAATTGAATACTTGAAACATGCCGGAAAGTTGGCTAAGGATACTGAGAACCCTACTCCATTCTTCATCATGGCTGGATTTCGAGACCCGCACGCACCATGGGCTGCACCTCAAAGATTTTATGACATGTATGATGAAGAACTGATCGATATACCACCGATGGAAGCCCAAACTCTAGGAAATGGTACACCACGGATTGCGTGGTCGAAGGAACTGAATATTCTGGTTCCACCGTATGGAAAAGCATTCCACTATTCATATGATAAACCTCTTCCTGGTTGGGTCTCACGAAATCAACGACGAGCATACTATGCATCAGTTTCCTATGTCGATGAGCACATTGGAGCAATAGTGAAATCACTGAAAAAGGAGGGTCTATATAACTCAACCATCATTGTCTTTCATTCAGATCATGGATATGCGTTAGGAGAGCATGGCTATTGGGAGAAGAAAAGCAACTTTGACATGACCATTCGAGTCCCCCTCCTTATGCACGTTCCAGGTGTAACCGATGTCGAAGGTTACGTTGGTAAAACGAAATCTATTTTTGAGCTTGTGGATGTTCTCCCAACATTATCTGGCCTGCTTGGTCTTCCACCGCTTCTTGATACTGATGGTATGAATTTAGCAGAAGTGGTCCATCTTGGTGGTGCCACAGATAATTCACCTTCAATTGAGAGAAAGGTGGCATATCATCAATTCCCAGCGTGTAATACTCGCAGCTTCAACCATACAAGGACGCAATGTAATAAAGTACCAGCCAAGGATTTCAATTTTATGGGATATTCCATTCGCTCGAAAAGATGGCGGTACACAGTCTGGTATCGATGGATTGGAAATATTCTCTCATCTGACTGGGACGGCGACTTTGCCGATGAGCTTTATGATCACAAAGGCGACGATTCGACCGACTTCGATAAGTGGGAGAATATCAATGTTTCTGCACAAAATCCAGAGGTATGTATAAGGCTCCGTTCTAAAATCGAAAGTTTTTTTCGTAATCGAGAACAGGATTGGATTGCAGCTTCTACGTGATTGATTGTACCCGCCACCGTTGAGAACGATGGTAGAGGAAGAACGGACGAGTTGTGAGTTTGGTTGAAATTTTTTTTGGGTATCAAATAAATTAATTTTGTGTATTTTGTGTATTTTATATTTTGAATCTGGTATTTTTGAATTTGATGCATTGTGTCATCGCATGTTATTATCTCTATGAAGATGTTATGTGGTTTGCACATTGTTGGCAATGACAACACAATTAGAAAAAGGAAAGATGGATGATAGCTGTCTTGTTTTTCATTGTGAAGAAAGTGAGACTGGTCTTCAATTGAGACTAAATGGCCACACAAAAGAACATGCATGTATGTCCGTCCGCTCCCTCTTTTGCGTTGGAAATGTTCTTTGTGGGAGAATGAACGGTGCTGAGTAACCCATAACCCAAGTCGCAAGCATCGTTTTGTTATTTGCTAGTCGCTACGATCACAGGTAAACAAACCTCTTCAGTAATACCAACTAGTAATCTTACACTAAACAAACAAATAAAAAACATCAATGAAGAAACGCATCGCATTCCGTAAACTAGGAAGGACATCATCGCACAGATGGGCCATGCTTCGCAATATGGTGACATCTCTCATCAACCACGAGAGAATTGTCACTACCCTTCCCAAAGCCAAAGAGCTTCGTCGAGTGGCTGAAAAGGTCATTACGCAAGCCAAACAAAACACTCTTCATTCTAGAAGGCAAGCAGACAAGATTATCAGAGAACCGACAGCATTAACAAAGCTCTTCGAAATATTGGGGCCTAGGTACGGGGACCGCGTGGGGGGATACACAAGAATCTTAAAGTTGAGTAAGAATAGGGCTGGAGATAATGCTGAAATGGCCGTTATCGAGTATGTAGATAGGCCAGGTGAAGTACGTGCAGCTCGGCCTCCACAAAGTAGAATTTTTGATGCTTTGGATGATGCCATTGAAGAGGTTGGAATTAAGAGCATAAGGAGATAGGCGTTGTTGTCGTCGTCGTCATGAAAGAACTAATAAATCGCATCATGTCAGCGGTTTAAGATCGAGATCACTTTCTTTTGACGTTGAGCAGCAACAACGATTGCCTTAAATGCATGCATGATCAGTGAAGAAAACAAAATACTGATTCAAGAAAATTATTCTTCATTTGAGTCTAAAGGAATAGAATTTATTGAACCGTAACCATTACTCTTTACCAGATTTTCGCTTGCTTTCTCATTGTTGCGGTCTACAGAAGTAACGTTGCTTTCACCAACAACCACCAGCACCAAACCAACCATGAGTAACCCTCCACCTATCCATGTATTAGTTCCAGGAAGAGATTGCAATCCCAAGTAGTACCCAATGATGCTTCCAATAATTGGTTCCGTTAACATTGCAGTAGTTATAACGAGAGGGGATACATATTTGAGCAAAATATTCAACAAAGTATGTCCGCATATACCAGGGCCAACTGCAAGATAAAGGGCATATAGGAAATACTCTTTAGATAGAAAACCAAAAACAGACTTTTCTGTATAGCCCCTCCAAGTGGTGGGGTCCTCCTCGTCAATAAGAGCAAATACAAGCGACGACAGTGCAGCAGAACCAACCACTGGAAAGACGTAAAGCCATATTGGCAGAAACGACCGAAGTTTCTGTCCAATCACGAGATACGCGCTTACTGCTGCTGCGCCTGCAAATGCAGATGCATCGCCATATAGTGTGGGTTCATGATTTGACTGTATTACATGCTTTCCTGGGACATTAGTCACCTCTGCAACGAATGCATTTTTGTGGACACCGATTAACATGATCACTGCTCCACCTATTCCGGCCAGGGCTCCAAAGGTTTCTTTTGACGATGGTTTTCTCATGATTGGAATGGAAATGGATATTACTCCTAACGCTGATATAATACACTGTCTCTGTCCAAGTGAAAAGAAGAACCAGCTAGCTCCATTGATGCAAATAGGACCCATCGAAACCCAGAGCATGGAATGAGTCAAAGATGTGTATCGCAGTGAATACACCCACATCGAAAAGTGTATGCCAAGAAAGATACCTGATACAGTACAAAGAGCTAGCGAACTTATATATCGCGGAAGCAGGAGTGATGAATGTTCATCTTCTTCAATCTGTTGGCTATTCTTATCAGCATCATTCAAATCCAACCCCCCTTCTACATACAATTGAAGAGAAGCTTCATGAAAATTCGTCATCTTCTTATCTTTGTCACGTCGCCATTCTTTATGCAGTGACCAGATAAATGGAAAAAACTGAACAGTGTTTTGCAAAAAGAGTCTCCAAAATACTGCAAGAAAAGGAGGAACTTCTTTTGTATTTGTAATGATATCGAATACAACGCCAGCTGAAGAGCACATTGTTACTGCGAGGAAAAGACATATTCCAAGAACCAAGGGCGACGGCCCTGATGTCATGGTAATTTTTGTCTTCGTCATATTATGCAGTAAGCATTAAATTAGATATGATCTAGGAACTAGAGAGGAACCTGAAATCACCCTCTCGATGACCAATGACAATTAATAGATAGTTGTCTCACCTTTGTATGCCTCTTATCCTGAATCCTATCTACGCAAGAACAACTGAAACTGGAACAAACGAGGAAGGCAGCATCAAACAACAAACGTAACAAGACACACACCAAACGCACACAATAAGAGAATAATTACATTTCAAATCTGTAATGAGATAAAATAAATCTTATTTTTGAATAAATACAAATATAATAACAGCACCATTGGTGTAGTGGTAACATAAGTGCCTTCCAAGCACTTGCCATGGGTTCGATTCCCGTATGGTGCAGAATATTTTTGCACTGATGCATAGATCTTCTTTTGCACTTTCCCTCCCTTGCAAGAATTAGAAGTCTATCTCTTATCCTCTCTTATCACTATGGTAGCATTCCAGATTTCAAATTTTCTTTAATGTTTACTCTTAATTGAAACCGTGACTCTGAATCAGATCAACACATAATTGCACTTGCACTAGTACACCGCACCAACTTCAACTCTCTTTTGTCCATGACCCAAAATTGTGATGGCGGCTTCTATAATATTCCATCACCTCTATCTCTACCTCCGTACCCACATCCCACATATCCAAGCGAGTGAGAATATGCACTTTCACCCTACATTTGGAATAGACAAACCAAATCTGCACCCACATCCCAACACGAGAGATGATTTATGCGGCAACTCCTCCGCTTTCCCCATACAATTGGAATCCACTAACTGCAGCATTCTGCTCAGCCTTATTCTTCAGGTGCATCCAGTATGCGAGGAGTGCAATGTTGACAGTCACGAGAAAGAACCAAGTCAAGACTTTTCTCTTGAACAGGATCAAGACAATGACGAACAAGATGAGTCCGATAAAAATTCTTGGGATGAACTTCTTATCAACGCCGGATGATTTGATGGCAGCTTCTTCGATCAAGGCATCCTGCTTGGACATCTTCTTCCTCTGAGCAAGGCCTGCCAACAAGAAGAAAATAGCAGAAATGGAAAGAATCCGTTGCCACCATAGGACGATCCACTCGAGTTCTTTTTGGCAGATCGGCGACAAGACCTGTTACAGGTTTCCTTGTAGTAGTTAGCAGAAGAGCATAGCATGGATTCATGCTGATTCATTGATCCGTTGTCATAATAATTTTGATTCTGGTAATTATTGTTGTTGTTGTTGTTGCTATACTGGTTGTAGGTAGTAGCAACGCATGATTTACAATTATCGAAGTTAACTCTGAGGCTAGAGATATCAACTCCCATGTTGTAGGTGGAGGATGCTTGCTGGGTACAGTACTGGTCTGTGTACGACTTAACTTGAAATCCTTTTCCTGTACTTCGACATCCAACCTTCATGTAATACTATAATAAAATAAAGATGACGGAAATGATGTTACATGTTGCAAAATGAGGAAGGGTAAGCTAAAGTTGAATAAAGAAAGGCCATTGCCAACAATTCATTCGTCATGCAGACATGCCATAGTATCGTGTGTAATATAAATCGTGCATGAAACTCACCATCTGATTATTGTAGTAAGTCTGCTGGCATTCGAGATATGCAAAGGCATCTTCATCGACTTCATATTCTGCCCCCTTGGCCTCGTATTCTTTCTCCATCTGTCTGCTATAGGCCTTTACAAAGCTTCCAATGCCCATTTTGTAGGTTCCTCTCGCTTTCTTCTTGCACTGGTTGTGGTTCTTGTTGTAAAGGGTGTAGACAACAACTGGCCCATCGTTACTGTTTGTATCATATTACATCGAGAGAAGTATGGATGTGTCATTAGTATAGTATACAATTTATTACAGTTTTGAATACATATTATTCAACATCAAGACTAATCTGACCGAACCCAACACGACAACAAATGCTTATTTGTACTTACGTTTCAATACACGATTGTGGGTAGATAGCAGATTGGGACCAATCAATATCATCCTGGAAATAGAAGAATCCATCATCATCAGCATCCTCACTATCAGCCAAGATTGATGGGACTAAAGTAGCAAAAGCTAGAAGTGCAGCTAAATATTGATAAAGCTTCATTCTCGTTTCTTGTAGAAATTAGAGCCAAGTTCTTGTCGATATATGCTATGTGCTATACGCTATATGATATATGCTACGTATATATGTACGTATGGATGCAGTAACTACGGATGGGTGATGCTGCTCACTGAATAGGTAGTATTGGTGTGATGGTAGTGAGGCAATAGTATGGTAATAGGACACGTCTTTGGGAGAGAAGGGGAAGAGTTCTGCGCGGCGGTGCGATTATGTATTTAATTAATCAAAGTTTCGTGTTCGCTTTGGTCGTTAAGACAACTAAAAAGATTCAAATTTTGGCGGCATAGCATTTCATATCTCAAGCAATGAAGATTAGCAACGGGAATCGAATGATATATTTAGCTTTTTCGGTTGTAGGAAGAAAATTTCAAATAGTCTCAAATACTGTACTGCAACTAGTACTAGTTGTTGTACGTGGAATAGATAGATAGATGGTATAATAGGACACCATCCACAGCAACACCAACAATAACCAAGAGAAAAATTACCAATTACAATTGCTCTGAAAGTTTGAAGTTGTATCCAAGGTATATTACATAGTAATGCGATACCTACCGATAACCATGACCGTAATCGTATTCATTACATACTACTACTATGTAATCGTAACCATAACCGTGACCAATAGGCAGATAATAAATACAATTCTCGCGACGTTCGTCACAACAGACAGCTTCAAAGCTTCAACAAGAAAAAAGACATGAAATGCATTCTTATGCAACATGAAGAATACCACAACACTTCCATCCCATCCTGTTCCTTCTTATATCCTCTATCCATCATCTGTGCCATCTGCATCAACCCCTCCCTCGCATCGTTACTCGATACCTCCTGCAAAAAAAAGAAACAAGAATCATTATCATCATCCTTTCAATAGCTGAAATTGACATAAAGCTATACATAACATACCATAAGATACAATATTATATATACGATATATACTACTACCTATCATGAGTGATCCTCAGCAGCAACAGCAGCAGCAACAACAGCAGCAACAGCAACAACAGCAGCAGCAACAACAACAACAACAACAATACGGATCAGCACCAGTAACTCAAGTCATGCAACAATCATTGAATGAATCTAGTGGTGAGATGGAAAGAGGACCGGCCAAACGGCTGGCCAAGAAAGGTCAATGGGCTACACCACCAGTTGGTGAATTATTCCCAGCTGCTGCAGCACCTGCTGACACCGTCAACTTAACAACAGGATCTTTTCCAGTACCAAATACTAGCGATGATTATACCAAGGCGCTTCAGGAAGCATATCGCAGGGGTGCAGAAGCAGCAGCTGCTATGTCGCAACCTGCTACCAACGGTAATGGCAATGCCATTGCAGGAACACCGTTGCCATTGCCAGTGCATGCACATACTTCTACCCCTTCCGTGCCTCTACCTGTACTACCTGTACAGCTACCTGTAAATTTACCTGTGCAGCAACCTGTTCAGCAACAAGGTTCCACAAATATGTTGGCTGTTCAATCAGGAGCAGTTTCTACTAATATGGGCGTCCCTACCCCCCTTCAATTCACTTCATCAATGACATCGCCACCACCACCGCAAGAACCTCAAGTTTCAGTACAGGCCGCTTCTCATCCTCATGCACATGTACATGCACATCCTCAGACTAATCTTCCGCAACAACCATTTTATATGAATGTGGATCCTACACCTATTGCCCCAGAAATCGTTTTATCCGCTGCTGCAGTAGGGATTGCTGCATCTGAATCATCAATCACCTCGAATAGAAGTGTGTCGATGCCTGATATGAGTGGTCTCGACAAAGCTGAAGATGAAGAGACAAAAAGGCTAAAGAGATTAGCGAGAAATAGAGCAAGTGCACGATTGAGGCGGCTAAGGAAAAAAAACTTGGTAAGTGTAGAATTTGTGCTTTTGTGTCATGTTGTTTACTGTACTGTGTGTGTTTCTGATCTTTTACTGATCATCACTTCTTATTTTGGTTTCCAATTCATAGGTTGAAAGTTATGAAGCAGAAGTAGGTGTATTAGAATCATCCTTGGCAAAACTGAAAGCACACGAGTGGGGAGTGGGTGCTG
>Ga0307978_1003419_pt1 | contig 10809 bp, 12 predicted proteins | sample OrgLakmetage1056_FD_203151 | JGI IMG/M metagenome (GOLD analysis project Ga0307978, IMG submission 203151) | Saline water microbial communities from Organic Lake, Antarctica - #1056 | ecosystem: Environmental > Aquatic > Non-marine Saline and Alkaline > Saline | place: Antarctica: Organic Lake...
CCGATACAGACTCTTTTTCTTTGTCCATCGCCTAAAAACGTCGGGCCGTGTGGTGGGGATTCACACGCACAAACAACACAATATTTGTTTACATTCATATCCATCCGAGCAGCATCGCTCGAGAGCATATCCTCCCTTCAAATCATCTCCTCGACGCACTCGATCTGAGCCGGACTAGCTTGTGCTTCAACTTTCAATAGATTTATAATTATCAATTATCTGAATTACAGTAGTGCATAACTTAAGTATTCTGTACGTACAACTGCGCAAGTCCAGATTGAAGATCGTACTGCAGGGTTACTACGTAGACGCTCTACTAGTTGACCCCTGTTGCCAGTGTCCAGTGTTCACCTTTTCGTTTTCTCTTCGTATTTCTCTTTGTATCCTCACTCGCATCACCAATTGTAGCTCTATCCTCAATCATTCCATCGAAATCCATGTCCGTGTCGTCTCCGTATCTGCAGTCGGTATCCGGTGCCGAGGAGAATCCTACTAAGCTGACGCTAGAAGTAGGCTGCGCATCACGCGTTGCAGGCTCTTCGCTCAATCCGCCTTGGCTGTCTAGATCGTTTGAGCTGTTGTCTTCCTTTGTTTCGGCCTCCGGTCTACTAGAACTGGTTGCCACGGAAAAAAGAGCCGTGATCTCGAAAATAGATCCTGTTGTAGTTTCCGGCGGGTGATCCGATGCACCGCCGGTAGTGGGGCCATCATCGATGTGAGCTTCTTCTACCGCAACATAATCGCCAACGTTACTGAAAATGTGGTCGGCGGCGGCGGTGCTATCGGCTTCCTCGCCACTGTTTGGCTTGGTATTAGCACAACTTGTAGACGGTACCGAATGAGTGGAGGAGAGCGGTTCCACCATTGACAAACGCTTCGACAATACCTTCTTAATCCGGTCCAATAGATCAATTCCCAAAGGCGAAGCTTTCCTGAACGCTCTACTGCTGCTGGTAGCATAAGTTTGCTCCGCCGGAATTTCCCAGGAGCACAAAGCCTCACCGACGGCCTTGCGAGCAATTCTTTCGATTTTTTTCCATTGGTGGCAGCCTCCCCGGCTACCTTTTTGAAACTCATCGTTGTTCGCTGCTGTTGTTTTTATTGCGAGATGACCAGTATGTTGAATACTCGAACCAAGATCAATAGAACAAGTCTAATGACAGAGAACAAGTATTGGGCTTTAGATGTAATGTAAATAAAGTTATGAGTAGATCTGGTGTTCATGAAAGGAGCCAGTGATACTCACCGATCGGGAGTTCGTCCGAGCGGTGCAAATGACTTTATCACTGATTAGTTTCACGGCTCTGGAAGATGGTAAGTGACTGGAACCTTGTCCCGGCACTTGAGTTCCATATCTTCACACCAGTATCGTCTATGCCGACAGGTGAAATCGCCGGGAACTGCTAACCAGGACTTACTAGGTTGTCCTGTACTGTACGTACATCGTCGTATGATACCCATTGCTGGCGATAGGCTGCTGTGCGTTGGCATCTCTGGTGTCTAGCGCTGAGCTGTCAAGACTCCACGATAGTCCCACCTCGGTTTGCCAAAGCGTATCCTTGTCTGTGCTGGGAGTGCCGACTCCGTCTCTAAATTCACTCTCCGAAGTGGTCACCTGGGACTCCGCGAGATTCCGTAATACGTAGTGGCCGATAAACGAGAAATTACTAGGAGAGTTAAAGTCTATTGCTAGACCCACTCCCACAAGACAATCCCCCCACACGGTAGCAGTACGTTGACCGTCCTTTGCCGTGTCCGTGTAGTTGTTGTCGTACGCGCCCTGTACCCCCCCCCCCTTCCGTTTTGTTTCGAACCGACAGGGGGTCGTCGAGATTTCCGTACCGCGATCCGGCCTGGATTCAGTGATTCTGCCCGTCCCGACGGTCCAACGCTGCCTTCTGAAACTTCAGTTTAGTGCTATTGCACCTAAACGGGGAACCTCGGGATCCGTACCGGCAGGGAGGATTTTCATCAATTGCTAAGCGCCCGTTTTGGTCTGCTGCTTTCTTTCAATGCCGTCCGCCACCGACATTCACGAAGTGGATCCTGGTTGCCATTTGCTGCGACAAACCGGCGTTCAAGGCGCCGATCATATCCCGCGGTTCTTGGACGTGCACGCCGGGCTGCACAAAGCTTAGCGGGTGGATTTGTCAACGCCAAAGGATAGAATACTTGCAACTCGTCTTGCAAGGGCTTTGACAGGACAAAACCATGCCGACACATTGGCTTCGTGGTAAATAGTTGCGCCACGTTGGCCGTTCTTCTGGTTGTCGAGCCACAACGTAGCGGACGCGGCTTGGAGCAGCTCGGCAATTGGCGAGTTCCTTGGGATAATTGTGCCATCAGCACGTCAAAACGTCACATCCTAGACGCGGAACTGTACTGTGCGCGTGCGTACGTTGCGCTTCGGCATTGTATATTCGCCTACGCGAAGTAGATAAAAGAACGCAGTCATGGTTAAGTCTGCAGCCGCCCTTGTAGCTGCGCTGGGTGCTCGATAGTATGCGCAGGTGTACTCGACTACGCTGACAGGGAGCGCGACCTGCGGTCGTGGTGCCGGATCTTCGGTCTTGTAGCTGGCTAGCAAGTGGCAAAATGCGAGGTCTAGCTCGCTGGCCCCGTGGCTTCGTCGCGGGTTGTCAAATCCGGCCAGGACGAGGGTTTGTGCCACGTGACGGAGGGCTTTTTCCACAGACTGGTGTCCAACTTGGACCGCTCTCCCGAAGATTCCAGTTCGAACCCTGGCGGCAAAGGCAAGCAGGTAGGCTTATTTTCGGGACTTGGATTGGGTGCGCAACCACGGGTCAACGCCGCATCCGCTTGCATAGGTGGCCCAGTTATTCCACCCAGTTTGTCGCACTTCATCGTCCACAGTCGCAGTTCCAATCGCTGCCCACGCAGTGTCAAGACCACGTTGGACCAAAGGCCGGAAGACGGCTGGACATTGAGCCAAGGCCGTTGCTGTGGCAGTGGGTACGATGTAGTGAAATGGGTGAGAAAATCTTTTGGGCACATTGCACTTGGGTTATTTTCGAACATGTGATAATGAGAGGCAATACCGGTAACGGGGCGGGACACCACGTCGGCTAATATGTTCTCCATGCCAGTGACATGAAATACGGCTGTGGGAGCAGACCGATTGGTTCGCTGGCGCATGGCCCTGCCACGCAGGAGTCGGAACGAGATTGGCGAGCCGCTGCGGGACGCCATCCGGGTGGACCACGCAACCGTTGGCGTATTATCGGATCTAATGGCTGCAAGGGTGCCCGCGATGGACCGGTCCGAGGCGTGCCTCAAGGACAGCCTCTTGTAACACGACAACTGCCAATTCGAGGTCGGAATTGGTAAGTCTCCCCTTTGGGTTGGCGACAGAGACGATACCATTCGTGATGTCACTGGGCCACTGGACTTGCCAAACACTTGGCGGTAAAGCCATGTTCGCATCAAACCACACGCCGCCGGCTCCGAATGCACTGGCGTCGCAGTACCCGGCGTAGTTTTGCAACTGTTGCACGAGTTCGTTGACGTGCGTCAGTTGGCTTGCCAAATTTTGGATGACGTTGGCGACGTTGAGGAGGGCATGTCTAATTTCCCGTGTGGACCGAGACCAATGGACGCCGGCAATCCCTTGAGCGCGTTGTACAACGGCGTGAAGAAGCCTTGAGCAGCCAGTAGGATCCTCGCTGCGTGTTGTAAGTATCCGACGATGGACCGAAAAGGTTTGAGTTGGACCCGTCTTTTGCGCAGGATGCCACGGCTTCCTTGATGAGGGCATCTGCCCGATCCGTTGGGAGTTGGACTGTTCGGTCGATACCGCCCAGCATGTACCCCAAAATCTCCTTTCGGGTGTCCCATCGTCCGCCCCCTTTGTGCAGCTTCTTCTCCGAGATGGGGTCCTTGGCACCTGGCGAGTTCGTAGCTGACTGTGGCGGAAACACGCTATGGCTTGCCTGTAGCGTTGCCCTTGCTGTGCGCTGTAGAAGCTTTCCTGCCTTGTCCTCCACTGCAGCCATTATGTGGTTGTCCACGTACACCGTAGATATCTGCGCTGATGGGCCCAACGATGAGTGGCGCCTCGGGGGTTTCGTCGGCTTCGTGAACGTCTCCATCGGATGCGGCTGTAATTTTTTGCCGTTGTCGATCCAGGTTTGGGCGACGTCGCAAACCGTCTCCGTGGTTGCACAGAAATACGCTGGGCTCTCGTTCCAGCCCATTTGTAGCGCCCTGGGCACGACGATCATGGTGGGAGTTCCGGGCGCGCCCGGCATGACGTAAGCGAAGTTCCACTGTTGCCCGTCCTCCACAACCATGCGCCAATATCCATCAGCTAGATCCAGTTTGGAGAAATGGATGTGCCCCTATGGCGGTACTGTGCCCATGAAGTCAAACAGCCTTGGTAGCACGTTGCCGAGTTTCTTGATGGGTCCTTTCGGAGCCTGTCGCGCCGTGGTGTCGTTGACCGACGGCTGCAGCGTATCCTCCAACTGTTGTTGGGCGAGTTGGCGCCGCTTGCGTCCCCGTTGCCGTTGCCTTGCGGCAAACAACAGATCCAGAATCATGCGTCCCCTTTGGTTGCGCTGAGGTACGACAGCAAGTGGCGATATCTTCAGATTTGGCGGCCGTAATTGACACACCTCTTCCCACGGAACGATCGTTGCATACCCTGCCTTCACCTGGTACGCAATATGTTTGGCCACCAGTGCTATCGACTCCGGCGACGTTGCCGATTTGTGTGCTCCTTGCTCTACGGCTGCTACCACCGTATCCCAACTCCACTCTGCGCCGCAATCCACCGGCACTCCTGTCTCCCACTCCCCTAGGGTCTCCGCAAACGCGTGGAAATCCACGCACGCGGATGGCAACATGAGTCGCACATTGTGGGTCTTACCTTGTGCTTGCCTTACTGGCCCATCATTGGGTCCCTGTGCCCGGGTAGCTCTGGGTCCCCTTGGTCGGTTTGTCACCTGTGCACCCAGCGCCTCTTCCGCTGTCGACGGTTGCGGTCACTTAGCGCGGGTCACTGGTGCCTCTTGCGATGTCCCCTTTTGGACTCCCTTGACCAACACAACTCTTGCTGGTTGTAGGTCTTGTGGGGCCCGTCGCACCATTGGTTCCCCTTTGCGTTCGTTTTCTAGGCGCGTCGTTGGCATCCGACTCGGTCTGGTGTTCGCGGCTACACTAACATATTTCTGAGCAGTCGTAAAACGGGCATCGTTAGAATAATATCTATTGACTTCCGTGGTACGACCCTCAGGTCCCATCAGGTTGCGTTGGTCGTCTTGTATGCTTCCCATGCCTTCTGCACTCGTGGGAAGACAGCGTCAACGTGCTTGGCCTCGACCATCGAGGTTTTGTTGTGCTTGTAGGAGCACGATGGTGACATGCACTTGCCAAGCATCATGAAATCCAAACAAGCGCCAATTGGTCCAAGGCGAATGTCCTTGTACGGTATCGCCGGCTTGGCCGCGCCCATGATCATCGTCATCCGGATACCTGGGTATCGAGTGCGCGCGTCGCCCAGAAGCTGCACAAACTTCGCCGGCAAGGAGGCGTATTCCTGGTGGGTCCAGCTTGTTGCACCGCCCTTCGCTGGGCCAGACGTTTTGTAAGCCGAGCTTCTTGGATCCCCATCCGATTCACCTGAAAACAAAGTGAATGGCATACTCGAGTGCACCGAAATGTCACCGGATCGTACGGTGCTTAACAAGAGCTGGAGATTCGACATGGGCAGCACTCCGTGATGATCCACGGCATCAGAGACGCATCCAAAAACATCTGTCACAAGAGAGAGGCAATATGCCGTGGCGTCAGCTCTTCAAAGACATGCGCGTGCTGCAGCATCTCATGCGTAAAATTCAAACACCATTTGGCGGTGGTGACACTTCTGGCCTACGATCGCATCCAAGAGGTGGATGTACCGCTTCAGGAGTTCCATGGCATCAATGTAACGGGTCGGAATCGGATTGGGAAAAGAATCATCTCCAGCGACGTCCGCCGGGGTTAGGAACGTTGCACGCTTGAGCCTGTCCGCCTTACGGCTTCTCGAACTCATGGTACTCATGGACACATTAACATTGGTAAATGGCGATAAGCCGCGATAAGCCCCGATGACACGTCTCATTTGTGCGGTCATTTTGGTAGCCAAAATTTAGCTCCTTGACATCCCTCGCCAAATAGTTAGTCACATGTACCACAACGGTCGACAGCGCGGACATTTCCCCTTGAGGGCGCAAAAGCAATGTCCTCGAGGAGCGCGCGTATACGTGCAATGGTCTTGCGACCCTCGGTCAACATGCAACCGTACACATCCGGCTTCTCGGTGTCAAACTCCGCGTCCTCTAAGAAGCAGGCCCAATGGATCTTTCCCAACTCCAGCAGAGAGTTTGAGGTACCCTGACTCGCCGACTGTGGGTAAGGCGGTAGTTCAACAGGACCTGGGTGTCCTTGTTGGTTTCCTCCGTATCCAGCGAGATTATTTGGCATAGCCGGCCGGAAATGGGAAAGCCGTCCCTTCATCCAGTGTACCACGCGAGGAGTGGGCATGGCGGCGTCGAGGGGTTGATCCAAGACACTAACATTCCTTTCCTGTGGCCCTTGGCCAAATCGTTGAGTACTAGCACGAAGCCAATCCACAAAGGGCATGGCTCGTCCCTTCTCCACATTGTTCGCCAAGGTAGCCAACAGGGAAATTCCCATCGTGTACGCTTCGAAGGGCGTTTTGAAATCGAGAAAGTATGGCGCCCACGCCAACGGTAGCGGGCACAAACAACACAGGGGCGTTATCACTCCACCATTGGCCACTGCAAGCCCGTCCGTAATGACCGACGCGTTGGGTCCTGCAAAATGAGCAGCAATACTCTCCACCGGTTGGATGGTGACGTTCTCCAGCGCGAACGCATGCGCCAAATTTTCCGTTACGGTTTCACGGAACCTGATCATCATTGATAGCTGGTCTCCTACCATCTCTCCCATAAGTCCGAGGACTCGTCCATGCAACGCGGCTTGTCCGCCAAAGCCAGCACTGTACCGAGCCAAGGAATGCAAGACGGTGATGCGTGGCTCACCTGTGGGAGTATTACTCGCCACGAAGTAAGTACCAAGCGCATCGTCGGTCAAGACTTCATCAGTCAACGATCGCATAGCGTTATCGTGACCTTCCGCCTCCGGCATCGGCACGACAGGCAGTCGGGCAAAGCTACGTTCAAAGACCAACGATGTCTCGTTGGTTGACACAGACGACGTTTCCTGCAGGATCCATCCAGTGATGGAACCTGGGTCAGGCCCGAAAGGGAGCTGAGGCGCCACAGCCCCTTCAACCTGAAGTGGCTGGGGAGCTCCGCCAAGAGGCAAGGGCATCGCGGGATCTGCAGCGGCCATAGTCCATTGTTTGTAATTGTTCTCTCAACCTCGGAGAGAATGAAATAGTTGATTCCTGTCGCGATCGGCATCGTCTCGGATGGTGGATGCTAGAGGCTTCCACTTGGACATGGATAATCTGGCGCTCTACGATTTTCTTGTGCCGGGGGTAGTACAGGCGGTCTGCTTTGCGCACGCTGGGCATACAGTTTGTGTGTGTATCCCAGCGAGCGATCCCTCCCGTCGGACGGGATCCTGTCTTCGTGACGTCAGACCGGACGGGATCTGTTACGAGCAGTTTCGAAAATCGATTAGTTTCGAAAATGCTCGCCAGGAATTTCGTAAATGATCGATTTTCGAAAATCGATTGATCGAATTTCGAAAATCGGCATGTACAAATGGATCGATTTTCGAAAATGGATCCGCAATACAGTGATAAATTCGAGCTCGTAGATGGCGCAAAAGTCTGCACGGTATCTAAAGTGGACAATGTGGATTTTGATTATTTCATTAGATTACGGAGTCTTTAGATCTTGAAGATGAATATGGCCTTCGCAAGCGTTCCCACACTGGTTGTTGTAACACTTGCAACTACTGTTACAAGGCTGCTTCCTCCTGACGCATCCACATCTATTACTGCAACCTTTTTGGCAATTGCATGAGTTGCGTCCTATGGATTTGACGCCCGTCATTGCTTGGTGTGCAGCCTTAGGCGTAACTTTCTGCTGGGCTTCCACTTCAAAGGAATCATTACGGACTTGAGACTGAATCACTTTGAGCTCTTTCGGTAAAGTTGCACACTCGTCCAGCACCCCAAATTCGCTTGGCAAATACCAAAGAGGCTCGCGTTTACCTCTTCCGTTCACCAGGATACCCCATTAAGTTACGAGTTTGGCGGAAAAGGTTGGAGCTGGCCGAGCAGCAATGATTACCGCGTTGATACCCCGTGGGTTGCTGTGTGAACGGTTCCTGAAGTCTACCTTGATTGACACAATTGACCCAATCTCCGCTTCTATTTCTTTTACGTACGCTTCCGTCATCTTTTGCGCTTGGGCTGTTTGGGCTCTCGATCGTTTCAGATTTGATCCAAGGCGTTTGCTCTCTTGACTTGAGGAGCTACCCAAAGACAACTCACGTTTTTGCTTGTTGATGCCACTCCTCTGTGTTGAGTCAGCTGGGATTTCTGTGTCCCGTGACTTACGCTCGATCACCTCGTTGCCACCTTTCATCGACGCTTCTCCTGACGCAAGGTTGCCATCTTCTTTGCCCCACGCTCTATTTTTGCTCAACTCTCTTGTATTTTCGATCTCCTTGTTGCTATCATCCATCAAGTCTTCCACTAACGCAAGATTACCACCACCTTCTTCGCCCGACGCTCCATTTTCGCTCGACTCTCTCGTAGTTTCGATCTCCTTGTTGCTATCATTCATCGACGCTTCTCCTGACGCAAGATTGCCATCTTCTTCGCCCGACTCTCTGTTGGACTCGTCATACTCTTCATCGGATTCAAGAATTTCGACCAACGTAGTCTTCCCAGTAGTGAGTAGAGCATCTGAGTGCCTGCGAATCAATTTGAGAAACTTTTGGGTGACTAGGAAACGAAAGGACCCCACTGGTGTGTCTGACAGGGATGGGCCATCACCTGGACAAAGTGTATGCCACAGATGCATGCATCCTATGGGAGCACAACTATGGTCGTCAATCTGCATAATCCAGTCATGGTCTCGTGGATTGATTATCCATTCACCCCAATTGTCATCAAGCCCATAGCGGCGGAGGGTAAAGGCAAAATGATCTGACCACGCCTCTAATGGGGAGTCCTTCCCGTCCATTACCCAGATGATCTTTTCCTCTAAATCAAACTTGAGAAAAGCGAAGTGAACACCCGCAAATACAACTGTGACCAGAAACTTTACTTCTGGGGCCAGCTCCCTCTTGTCACCCGTAGCCACTTCCTGAGTGTGGCCGTGGGGGAAGCCACAGTGGCTTACCTTGATATCGTTCCGGTGTGCATCATGGGCCAACAAATCTGTAAAGCTTGAAACGAGGTCAGTCTCCCACCAGCGATTGGTGAGAACATTAAAGTCATAGTAGTCTGTGTCACCCACACTGATGAGGGCGTCCTTGCTGCCACAGCCAGGGTGCGTGCAATCAAGACGAGGGTATTGAAAGTTGAATGTACTATCTGCTGCATCTGACAGGGTACGGGCCTTGCCACGCCTTCCCGTATTGTTGAGCTTGAAGCCCAATTGGACTTGTGTGGTCTTTGTCTTGTGCATCTTGTCAACATTGAAAAGGACTTGGCTACCAGGACGTTCCTTCTTTACGTCAGACAACGTCGTACTAGTATGGTGCTTCTCTGGTGTCATTTCTCTTTGAGAACATCCATCCGCTGGTTGAAACTCTTGCTTTCAAGGATCAACGCCTTAGCCGGCACTGTGGTGGCTCTCCGCGAAGCGGACAGTGGAACTTTTGATGGCTGATAGTATGGCATACCAAAAACTTGATAGTACGGAGTTTCGACGTCTTTCCCGTGACACCGAGCACCGTTGATAGCCCCTATTGCACGGCCAATGCATTCAGTCCAATTTTTTGCATCTCCTTTCTGCTTCTGCTCCTCCTCTAGACTTGCAATCATGGTCTTGATTGACCTGTTGGCCCGCTTGACCAAGCCTTGGGTAGACGGTTTCCGTGGCCTGCTGCACACTGTGTTAATTGTCGGGTTGCCTTTCGTAAGCATGTCAATAATTTCTGCGGCACAGACCTCACCAGCATTATCTGAATGATAAATCTCGGGAAACCCAATAAGGCTGAGAATAATGTTCAGTTCATAGCAGACCCCCTTTGCCTCTTTCGTTGGTAGTGGTTGCACGTAAACAAAGCATGTGAAATGATCCTTCAAGACCATTAACCACCGCATCACATTGCCATGCTTGTCTTTGACACACTTCTCCCGGAAGTCAATAAGATCACACTGAAAATCTTCCTGAAAGTTCCCACTCATTATGGGTTCATGAACAAGAGTTTGACAAAGACGGATCAGCACGACGCTAGCGAAAGAGACAAGAAGTTGCACCGGCGCTTGAAACATAGACGGTTTGATTCCGCAGTTTCGCCAGAGGGAATAGTTTGAATCTGAATCTACTCTGGAACTTTTGTACGACTTTTTCGACGGATATCGAGGCTATTCGTACCCAGTGAAGCAGCCACATTAGACGGTGAGAGGGATGCCTAGGGGTACGCGTAACCACACGCGAGCAGGACCTGCCCTACGCGATGACCGATTGCTAGGTCTATGCTTGAGACACAACTTAAAGAGATCGACAAACATACCTTCGAGTAAGGGGGATGTAACGGTAGTGCTAGTCCGTGGACATCAGTCCCGTACGCAAGACTCGTGAGTGAGGTCAGGCAGCGTGCGTCAGTGCTCGTCACAGCCTGAAGCATAGCAAC
>Ga0307978_1003420_pt1 | contig 10809 bp, 9 predicted proteins | sample OrgLakmetage1056_FD_203151 | JGI IMG/M metagenome (GOLD analysis project Ga0307978, IMG submission 203151) | Saline water microbial communities from Organic Lake, Antarctica - #1056 | ecosystem: Environmental > Aquatic > Non-marine Saline and Alkaline > Saline | place: Antarctica: Organic Lake...
TTACCCGACGCCTCTGCTGACGATCTCTCTCTTCCTGTTTGTGCCGATCATTGTCCGCTTCTTGGTCCATCATTTTACTGGCTCTTTATTGATCTTTTATTTAAGGTTTCTGTTATCCCTTGACACAACGATTTGTTGTTGTTCGAAGAAACTCTTTCAAATGCGCAAATAGAGTGAGATGGATTAGCTAAACTAGTGTAGCTACGTAGCAAAAGAGAGTATGGTAGAGGAAGGTGTTGATGTGCCCGCTGGCCGCAAAGGTCCGCAACTATCTACCTTCGTAGTACCATACCTACAGATCGCGCGTTATGGTCGAGAGGAGGAGGAGTCGTCGTCGAGAGTACTTTGATTGGGGTGGGTATAGATGAGTGGGGGCAACCAACAGATAATTTTGAATTTTGAAAGTATTTTCGCGCTCAAAATGGAGCGATCTCATCACACATCATGTTTATCTACCATACCTAGTTATGTTATACATAGTATCTGTGAGGATTGTAGTTTCACTAACCAAGTGTTGGTACAATGGTGCATGCAGCTACTTCTCAAATGGTACACGTACTAGCAATTAGCATTTTTTCGATTTATTATTCTGTATCAATGCTATAGAATCAATAAAATCGTCACTGTCCAAACTATGCATCAGTTGATCGTCGACTCGTAATGCTTGGATCGTCAAAGTAACTGAAGAGAAAAGCCACTACCACAAATGATGCCAATAGCCCATTCATTATTTTCAAAAATGCGGAGCCGCCCTTGGTAATATCAATACAGTAACCCCAGACCCCGTCAACAGTTGTTATCAAAATATCCGTGGTCCCATCACCGTTCAAATCTTGAAGAATTGGCTTCCCTGCGAATGATTGAGGATACGTTGCCTTGTCTAATAGCCGTCCACCACCAGCAGTAAATAGAGCCATTTTATCATCTCCGATGAGCAATATTGGTCTTTGACCTGCTGCAGGTATTTTATATGTGGAAGTTCCATCAAAATCTATGCGGAAAAGATAACCATTGTGGGCACCTGGTCCCTGATCCCAACTAGGGATGTCATTAAATGACCCTCTGGCAGTCCATTTCCGACGACCGTGAATGTCATAGCGTTTTAGTAGTCCATTGCTGAGAGCAACTACGATATCATGTGTCATGATGTCCTTGTCATATGTTTCAACAAGTAGAGGTAGAGCTGCGCTTAAGCCATGTATGTGTCTTGCCTCATTCCTTGGTTGGCCATCTCTATCGTTGCAAATGTCAATTGTGGTTTCAGACGTCTCTGATGTTATGATGGCATTGCAACGAGATTGTTCAGTTTCTTCTGTACCATGTTGCGACCTTCGCGCGACAATCTCAATCTTATATATGGTACCATCTTGATTGATATCTGCGTGTAGCATATTTTCGAAAAGTGAAAGATGGCAAATTTGTTTTCCATTTCGAAGCGATAACACGTTAACCCCATGACGATTATGAAAGACAGCAACGTTCGGATGTCCAAAGTGAAGCTGCCTATTTTCTTGTCTCTTGCCCTCCGTATTCGCAGCACCCGATAGTTCTTGAGCTAGCCAACTTAGTCTTTTTGTCTCTTTCTTTTGTAGCCAGCGTTTGCGATCAAAGTGACTCGATATTAACATTGTATCCCATTCAAGTGATCCACGATCGCCTTTCTGGTGCCAGAATGAATGGGGCAGTACTCCCGCTTCCTTGTCTACAATCAAATGTCCGAAATGTTGCAGACAATCCTCAGAACTTTCAGATTCGGCTACCTTGCGAACAGCCTCCGTATATCGCGAAAGCCTCGAACGTCTTCTACCCATGGACGACAGTGGTGAATGCTGGCCCGTATCTTTATCGTTTTTGTGAATATTGCTGGTGTGCCGATGGTGAGCATCGTTTAGCCAAAGCATCTCTCCAGTAAACGCATCCAAAGCAAAATAGATGGATGATTCTTCCTTCTCGTGTCCATGCTCATTCCCTTGTCCATCATTATCATGGTCGATAGTACGATATCTTGCAGCAATCACAAGAGCCCCGTATTTTCCAAGAGGCGCATCTTTTTCCATCAGCAAGTCAACTTCAACGAATTCAATCCATGAAGTTAGCTCCTGCCCCAATCCAAAGGGATTGACGCTCCACATCTCCATCAAACCCAACGCTTCGTTATTATCATCCGCACAAGGCTTATGTGTGATACCATGAAGTGTCACGTCACCGTTGCTCCAAATCGTGGCAACACTCGGTATTCCATCTAAAGTATTCTTCACATAGCCATCCTGCTCTTTTCTCAAATTTTCAGTCATTATTTTTCTACCACAGGCTGTATCCGCAAAGCATATTTCACCATCTGGACAATCGGATTGCAATCCAGTCGGACAGGGCACGTGACAACTCTCGTTCGCTTCCTGCCATGTTTTTCCACAATAATAATCGAATGTGGAATCTGTCATCGAAGTCGATGCTGTTGTTTTTATTGTAAGGAATATTTGTCCTGTTGTCATTTTGACAGGAATAAATGGTTTGGCGCTTGAGGTGAAGATGGTGTTTGGATACATGGGAAGCAGTCCCTCGTCGTCAATGTAAGAATCATGAGTAGCGTGCAATGGTTTCAAGTCCATAACTTGAAGCGTCCACAATGTGGTACTGTCAGACAATGACGGTGATTCGCCATTTATTTGAGCGTGGGCGTGGGGGGAAAGAGGCAAAGGCACCACAATGGCTTCGACGATACCATCTCCATCTAGATCAAAAGGAACAGGTCTGGCTACACTATAGTGACGTGCTGTATTGGAATTGACTGAGTCTAGATTCCTCGTGCTCGTATGTGCATGAATATCAATGTGAGAAGTGTATTGAGAGTAGAAGGAGAGATTAATGGTCGCTTGAATAGATTCAGATCCTTGGCTGTACATATGGGAAAGGCGAGATAATATGATGGCAAAAATTGCTGCATATATGTCTCGATGTCGAATACTTTCTTTTGCTTTCCGTATCAGATATCTCATTTCTGAATTTAGAGTTAACTTTAGATTATGGAGAAACGTTAATCAGGTGTGTGTGGTTCAAATTGATGTAGAGTGTACTATGTAGTGACATGAATGTCGTTCGGTATTGTGGTTTGTGGTGTTTTATTGGATGTTGGAAATTGGATATTGGTAATGTCTACAATAGTAGGTATAATACCGTATTGTGAATTGTTGTGAACTATTGTGCGGGCTCACGCATGGCGTATCACGTATCACGTATCATCGATCATCGTATCATGTATCGTACTTGCGACTTGCTTCTTGCTTGCGATTGTACTGATTGGTAAATTGAAAATGCCGAGGCTTATTTTCTTATGGGTCTCATTTTTCATTTTTAGCTCTGTTTAGCTGTCACATTTGTGTCGATTTTGGCAGTTTGTGTGATCAGTCTCTAGGCCTAAACAAACGCCTTGTCACAAATTTTGAATTTCATTCCTAGGATACACCTTAAATGTATTTCCTCAGTTAATGCGTCAAACAAAGTAGACAGGGAGATTTAAATGATATTGGTTGGTATTTACTTTCAATTTTTATGAGACGAGTCAACGAAAAAGAACACAACAATAGAGCAGCTCGCAGAATCTGAAATCAGTTTCATTAGCATTAGCATTAGCATCAGCAATGTTTCCACCAAATCAGAATCGAAGTAATGCAAAGAGGAAGGGACCACTCCAAGATCTCCCCATGAATCCCTTCACGTCTTTTTCACAGTTAAAGAACAATTACCCAGGCATTGATGCCGTATTCAAACTAAACTCGTCCCACCACAAAAATCACAACATTTGTAAAAAAGGTGCCAGCAGCAACAAAAGTAGACATTCAAACTTATCCATTTCTTCTCCCGATCGATCCTCAGTCTTTGCTCCATCTGATTGTCTCAACATGAGCATCGGAGCAAGAGCTGCAATCTACGAACAAACACATCGCATCAACAAATATGGTCTAGACGGTGACGAGGGCACTAATAGCACTGACGATGTATCATCATCACCCACTAGATCCACAACACAAAGTACAAGTGATGAATGGGAAAGGCTCATGGATGGTGTGCCCTGTAACACATCCATTATCGCCGATTCGCATGTATCAGCCTCCTTTTCCTATCACAAAAATAACAGCTCTTACACCATGGACACTTATGAGAATCAAAGTGATTATTTTAACTCTTCCACAATTTTGAAGAATCTTGCAACTCCTGAAAGAAACAAGGAATTTGTAGATGAAGCGAGTCGTTTGGCAATGCTTGGCATTGGAGTGGATGTACGAGGAGGAGGCGATGGTCGTGGTGATTTTGATGAATCAGGGGGTATCACTTCCTCTCAAAGCTGTGGAAATGATAGTGCGTGCCATTCGGAAAGTGGTTCCGTTTCCGAGAGCGGAGAAAATACTTTGGAACAATCAGGGATGATTGGATTATTTCATGCTGCGATGCGGTTGGGTGAAAAAGGTATTCGGGAGGGGGCATTTGGAAATGAAGATAATGAGATTGATAAAGATGACGTCGCGGAGAGCTTTATTTCCTTTCATGAGCCAAATATGTCAGTTGTGCACTTGAATCGGAAACCGTTGATAGAAGAAAGTAGTATGGATTTTTGTCATCGTGGAGATGGGGTAACCGGAGATGAGGAGGGTGATGACTTTACAGACATTCAAATGGATATTGATATACAAGCTAGCTTCATCTCTTATCGCGATCTAGATTTCTCCATGATGAGCAGGCATGACCTTGATCGTGAAGGTGAAGGTATGAACATGCATATGCATTCGAAAGCCAACAGTGACTTTGGTCACAGTGACTTTGATGTGGATGTTAGCGAAATCATTGCTCCAAGTGACATTGGAAGCAAGTTGCCGTCAGCAAATTATTCTTCACCGTTTGGAAAATCTTTTCTGGGAAGGCTGCCCTCTTCACCCCAGGAGTTGGTCGGTAGTGATAATGGCGCAGAGGATATACTATTTTCTCCATTTGGGACTCCCATTGATGATGGGGGAGACCAAATTGACAGCGGCGTCCTCACTCCTCCTTCTACACCCCAAATAGGAGGATCTGAATTTCTTCAGCAATGTCAACTAGAGGATGAAGTGGGTTGGCCTTCTGCCTCTCCCCAGATACCACAATCGCCTATGTCTTCAGCAACAGAAGGAAAACGTGATCATAATTATACCAGCAACAATGATACTAGTAGACAGTTATTTTTATCATCTCCTTCCTCAAACAAGCAATCTCCAATGCCCAATCGTTCGCTCACGCAGCAATTTGATAGCAGTGCTAATGGTGGAAATGTGGGTGATATAGCTGAAGAGACCATACTTGCTGCTGAAATACGATCTTGGCATGACGACCTTGCGACTGATCCTTTACCATCTCACCATAAATTTGAGTCACCATCTAGTCCGCCAAGACCAAGGGAAAAGGGCAAAGATCAACTCGGACTAAATGCAAATGTTTCACTTTTGTCGCCCATTCAAAATCAATGCAGTTCTGAAGAAACAATGAGACTCAATAGAGGTCGTGGAAAAAAACGTCAGCCTCTAAAAAATGTAGAGGACCAACTAAAAGTGTACGATTCTGTGAGCCCTTTGACTGCTCAGAACCAAAAGGTGGCAGGAGGCGTTCAAGAAGTGCTGGGAGAGAACAGTCGAATAGTTGGTCCATCGCCAAAGGTCCAGGTTGTCAAGTATCATATATCTCAGAAAATGAGCCTTAAGGACCGGTATTCTCGCCCAGACCGTTTCGAAGATAGTTATGCAGTGCCATCATCGGCAAGCACACTTCATTCTAGTCCGGAGACATACAATGGAGGAGCAGAATTGTCAATCCATCAATCAATATTAGAGACATTTGAAAATGATTATATTTCTTCGCAAGAGCGAAAGGAGTTTTCTACTCGGCGTTTTGCAGTATAATAGACAGCAATAGAAATCCCATCAATTTTGTTGTTCTTTCTCTTTTTGTTATGCATTATTTTACAACAACTCATATTTCCACTCTATAGCCGATATCTTCCGAGGTATCAGCAACTTGAACTTTGGACAACACGTGAGTTGGGGTTCACTTCTTCCACTCGTCATCAATCAATTTTGATCACGATCAATATACGTCAAAGCACTCAATTAAACCACGATGATACTGATTTGATTTCAATTTAGTTCACAGCAAAAGAAAGGTTATTGTTGACATATGCCGGCATCTGGTCGAAATGCCATCAGTCCTAATGAAGACCACATTGCAAGAGTAAAAACGGAAAATGTGTAGCTTGGAAGATAAGTTTTGGACACAGCGGCGGCTTCTTCTGTCAACCCTTCTGCCTTGAGGATAACTACAACCACCAATGCCCCGGGAACGGCACTATTTATTAGAAGCACCAATTTGGCGATATGCGGAATAGTGTCAAGAAAGCCCGAGCAATCAAGCCTGAGTAACAAAGCAAACACTATGGCTGGAGTTACCAGTAATCTTGAAAGAATCTGCCAAATACAAATTCTCCACGTTTTACCATCCACAGATTTGAATCTTGCAATGATCGGGGATTTTTTCTCTTGACAATCTTTCACATAAGTCTTCGCGCTGTTGCTTTCCTCGTTTTTTGGCGTTTCAATTATCATCTCTGCATCTTCCTTCTCGTCTGTTCTTTCTATGTTAGTATTCATTGTACTTCCGAGAATATCGTCTCTTTCACCTGAATCTTGATCGCTATCTTCATTTTCAACTCTATTTGCATCCTTCTTCCTTGTAACTAGGGAGGCAGCAACAACGATTGTAGCAAATGTGGTACCTGCGTTAGACAGCGATTCAAGCGCGGAACCAATTACTCTCAATGATCTGCCATTATCGAACAAAGCTCGTTGCAGAGGCTCTATACAAGATACTATGAAACCAAGTATTAGGGCAACAAAGCCAGATGAAGTAATGACATCCACAACTATGGTCTTGACAAAGCACCAAAATGATTTATGTCTTGTTTTAAATCTCTCGCAAAATCCGCTTTGTTTCGTTTCCTGCTCATCGTTCCTGGAACTCGGTAGTATCGTCTCTTCAGAAAAACCAGTACTGCAGTTGGTGGCACTGATTGCAGCTGTTGTATCTATATCTCTGTGGTGCTTTAGATTTCTGAGAGTCCTATGACCAATGCTCCAGAACACTACCGAAAAGCCGAAAAAATATGTGAAAACCACAGCATTCACTTGTTCATTGCAAACAGCCAGCATATCAACATTTTCATCATCTCCTGTGTTTTCTCTAGCCAAATCTTGCACGACGTCGTATTCGCATAATGTTGGGAAAATGATAATAGGTAAAGCCACAATATTTGGGAAAGTTGAAGCGACACAGAGGGGGATGAAGAAAGCCTCTTTCCGCATACGAAATACGCAGCCCAAAGCCATTGTCACGAATAGACTTATTCCAAGGATGACAAAGGATAAAATGATAATGGGATACAGTCTCTCTAGCTCTGACAGCTTTACAGAACTCGCAACTCCTGTGAAAATGAGAGGCAAGAGGAGCATGTTGAACGTCATCCGAGATAAGAATGACAAAGAGGAAGGTGGTATCAGCGGAGATCTTTTTGGATACAGAGTAGCTAGAAATCCTGAAAGGCCTATTAGAAACGTTTTGCCAACTGCAGATGCAGATGCAACTATTATCGAAAGTACTGGGGACATTTTCGTATCTGGGGTTTGTGCGTGAATAGGTGAATGGGTGGTTGGCTGGTGGGTGTGCTGTGATCTGTGTGCTGTGTGTTTCTGTGATTTGTGATTGAAAATGAGAGGATGAGAATGAGAATGAGAATTCTGGAGAATTCGTAAAAAGTAGCTGGTGTTGATTGCCCTATTCTTTAGGAAAATAATACAGACACGACTGACGTGTATTCTTGAAATAAGGCTACTTTAATTAATTTTACTAGTTTAGACTCGTAGGGCGGCACACTGCGGCACCTACGATACTTACCTCGTACTTACAAGAACAACAACAGCAGTATCGTAGTAAGTAGGTACGTATGGTTAGCTAAGTATGGTGAGTAATATCGTACATGAACAACACCATGAACCAAGAATATCATAAATCATGATGTTGTGATGAACATTGAACACTATTCCAAAAAGAACACATGCCAACAAGCCTGGGATATGCTGAACTAATGACGGCAATGCATTGAAACAAGTTGTGAAGCTTTTCAACACCCTCTGAAAAGACAAATGTTTTACGCACCAATGGTTTTTCGGTAGTATAATTTTGGATCTGATGCATCTTATTTTCAAACTTGAGCCACAATGCATGTAGTGATAGATTATTATCAGCTACCTCATGCAATTTGTAGGGTTATATCAAATTAATCTGCAATAATGGAAAATATTCAGATGTGCTATGAAGAGAACATTGTTCTAAAGACGACGACGACTCGTGTAAGTATGATAAAAATGATTTGACAGAGCAAGCATATTGCTTTCCATATTCCGAACAAAGAAAACGCAAGAAATTTTAACTGTTCAAGATTTTCAAGACTGAGAGGCAGCGTGAGAGCTGTTGCTAAAATGCCGAAAGTCCCAACATCAGCTGACGAGATAGACTAGTAGGGCAGAAAATTTTGTCAAGAAATGTGACGTGGAAAGTATTGTGCTTTCTGGTGTGATAGATCTTTCTGTTCCACCTACAACCAGTTCTGGTACACTACGTGGCTTTTCAAAATGAGATCATACTCTTCATATTCTCCAGATCCCAAGCTTTGCCTATGATTACTGGAGTTGACGCCAGCCACTACTGAAGTAATAGACAACAGTAACACAGACAGCTTCCCGATCACTATTGTTGAAGCGCCGACGTCCATAGAGATATGTTTCCAATAAAGTAGCAGGGCGAATGCACCCAGAACGTTGCCGACAGCACCCAGCTTGACGGAATAAGTGAAACATGGTCAAGTTATCAGCCAAAGTGTTGCCAGCAGATCCATCAAAGCGCTTGAGGTACGAGTCTACCACTTTTTCACACCACGCATCAATGTAATAGATCAAGTGCGACCACAGCAAGCACTGCTGAAGAAGAATTGGTTTTGCATTATAGATGCTGAAAGACACGATCACAATATTAGCCCCGAGTTGTTTGATGATAAAGTCAGCTGTGTCGATGCGAATGGTGTATTGACCGATACATTTAGATATCAGTTTAGAGATGAAAAGAAACTTAAAGCTCTTTCATCTTTGCTGGACTAGGACGCCGTTGGCGGTGATGGAGGGATTCCTCCTGCGTTAGAAGAGGGCATAGTAGCTAATATTGAATCGATATTTATATACTGATGATGTATTAAATCCTGTCACTTGTTGCAAATGTCAGATGCATGCAATTTCTTAGCTGCAATAAATACAATACTGATTACGAAAAACTTCTCTTCTTGTACGAATAATACTCTCGAGCAAGGCTCAGCCTCAGTTTTATCCCGCATGTATTCTTAGGAATTCCATTAATTAGTTTCAACGCCTCTAGCTTTGGCAGATTACCTAATCCACACCTATCAATGAGATGTAATGCAATTTCATTAAGACATTCTTCGTAATCTTTTGGCATTGCGTCAGATTCCAACGACTCAAAGAAGACTGGTATCAATACCTTCATCACGTGAGTTCCCACACCTTGTGACGAAGAGATTGCTAGCAATCGTCCAAGGGCTTTCAATATTTTGTATGGTGTAGATTTATCAAGCGCATTCACAAGCGCATGTGAAGGAAAAATCTCCATCCAGTCTACGTCAGACAAATTTTCAATCATTTCCATCGTTTCGTTTGATATGGATGCTGAGTTTGTAATAAAGATATTCATTATTTCATTCCTCAGTTCATGATGTGTAGGTAGATCGTGATCATTCCTTTCATAACCAGAAGCTATCTGTTGAACACTTCGTTTTGCACTGGCATCGACGGTAATATTACTTTCACCATACAAAGTGGATATATCTTGACCAGGAAGCCATTCAGAAAGCAGAGGAGGGTCAAGAAATTGTGTCAAATCAACAGATATTGTTGGCCTAGCAACGGAACTATCTATTTGCTGTGGAATATCACTCTCACTTGGAAAAATTATGTTTGTCTGAATCGGTGTGGCTCGATCTCGCTTCTTTGTCTGTTTTGATGGGTTTATATTTACAATCCTTGATGCCTCAAGCGCAGCTTTTGAGCTAGTTGATTTGGACGCAGCCTGCAGAAACAGGGCAGGGTGTGGCCTCATCCATTTAAAGCTTACTTGCAAGTCATCATTAGATAAGTTCAGATTCTTCTGCAACGCTTCTCGACTTGGATGGTGAGATGGGCTTTCGCCCATGAGATCGATTTGCTCAATTCTAGAGTTTGGTTCTGATGCTTCCACACTTTCAGCAAGTGCCCTCGATTTATATGCAGTCCAAGAACTTATATTATCTAAGTCATAGGTCATGATGCCAGGATATTATAGAACAGTTATCTCAATTCTCCTATTCAAGAGAGAGTAAGAAGATCGAGGAAATTTTGCTTCAAGCGAAGCGAAGCAAACCAGTAGTAATACAATTTATTTTTTGACCGTGTGTTCAATGTTATTACCACCTATTTACCAGCTATTTACCATACCGTCGTCGTTCGTCGTATTGAAAAAATCCTGAAAAAACCTGACATTTTTTTTCATTTTATGCCATCTGAACTATCATTCCGACTAAATCATAACTTGCCCATCTAGGATTTGGCCTCTTCCACCCGAAAGTTGCAGCCATCGCTCCTTTACTGTCAACTCCTTTCTAATCCATGCATTATTATTTATTATTTGTACTTA
>Ga0307978_1003430_pt1 | contig 10795 bp, 9 predicted proteins | sample OrgLakmetage1056_FD_203151 | JGI IMG/M metagenome (GOLD analysis project Ga0307978, IMG submission 203151) | Saline water microbial communities from Organic Lake, Antarctica - #1056 | ecosystem: Environmental > Aquatic > Non-marine Saline and Alkaline > Saline | place: Antarctica: Organic Lake...
GCAACTTTGGAGAGTGAAGGAATGACCATGATCAAATCGTGGGGACTGATCGAATCCCAGTGTGGCTAGAGGGCTAGAGGTCATCCTTGAGGTCATTCTCTACGCTAATTATAGCTGGACCTCGTTAGAACGAGTTTCACTCACTAAGTTGATTACAATCTTGTTGACTGACTGCTTTATAATCTTACCACCGTACTAGTAAGTTATTGTCATGTATGCAATGGTGGAATCGTTGTAAGCGTTCCATGTGTGTATTGAATCACGGCCTCCTTCTGTTCTGTAACATTTTGCTTGGCATGGTCGGTTTGTATCTTCAACGTCTGTACGCTGACTCCAGATCGAACCTTCTTCGATATCGGATTCTCAACAACAACGTCTCCTTTTGTCCAGGTTTTGTGCGCCGTAGACTGACTCGTAGTCTACCACCACCGCCAGCAGGTACTGTAAGTTGCCGTCTATAATAGACGGATGACGGACTGACTCGACCGCGATCACCATCGACAGTCCACTCTGTACGATACCAGGTACGAGTACTGTAGTTCCTCGCTCTCGCGCATCAGCCAATACCGCACACACACGGGCATTCAAGAGCAGCACACGATAGTAGAAAGCCATGTCCACCTTTACTCGACTGCCTTCGCTGCTGGAACGATCTTGGGATGGCCTTCTAGTCTTTATTGGAGGATCTCTTTTTGCCGACCCACATCGTGCTCTTACAGAATCCCGGAGCGACGCGATTACTCAGTATCGCAACAGCGACAACAACCGCAACAACAGCAACGGTAATACGAAGTCTTCGGCCGACGTTGATTGGACCGAGCTGGCCATTGAAGTTGCCTTTCGCATCAGTATTGCTGTTGTATTGACGGGCGCGGCTCGCTGGATTGTTTCCAAGTATCTAGACCCCATGCTGGATGCCGACAAACAGGATCGGCAGCCTTCCGACATGATATACAAGCGTTTGAAGCGCATTCTGGAAAAACGTGGAGGAGACTCTACAGTCCCCGTCTTGAACTCGTACGAACGGCAAATGGCCGAAGACTTGTTGGATCCCGATGACATTGACAATTGTTTTTCGGATATTGGTGGATTGGATGCCACCAAGCGCGAAATATACGAACTCGCAATCATTCCGCTCTTGCAACCCGACTTGTTTTCGGGTAAACTGGTACAGCCTTGCAAGGGTATCTTGCTGTACGGCAAGCCCGGTACTGGGAAGACCATGCTGGCCAAGGCCTTGGCCAAGGAATCGCAAGCTGTATTTTTGCCCTTGCAACTCAGCAAGATCCTCAACAAGTGGGTTGGAGAGTCCAACAAACTCGTGGCGGCCACGTTTAGTTTGGCCACCAAGTTACAACCCTCCATTATCTTTATTGATGAACTCGATACCTTTCTAAAAGCCAACAACCAAGAAACGCAATATTTGGAATCTATCAAGGCCGAGTTCCTTACGTTGTGGGATGGTGTCTCAACGTCTGGATCGGCCAAGGTTTTGGTGTTGGGTGCGACCAACAAGCCGCACACGATTGATCCAGCCATTCTTCGACGTATGCCGCGAAGCTTTGCTGTCCCGTTGCCGAATGAACAAGGTCGTCTTTCAATCTTGGCATTACTGTTGAAGGACGAACACGTGGAAGATGAAGCCCGGACGATGTTGCCAGAGTTAGCCCGGCATACGGTCGGATACTCGGGTAGTGATCTTAAGGAATTGTGCAAGGCAGGCGCCATGGTGCGGATTCAGGAGCGTACGGCCGAGTTTGCTCATCAACGGGTCATGGGGCTGACAGTGGATGAGGTTGCGACCATTTCCAACGATAAGCTGCGTCCCATTGCCAAGTTTGATCTGATTAACGCCTTGAAGAAAGTTAAACGAACGGGTGCAGATGCCAAGGCTTTTGGGCGAGAGGAAGCAATGGAACAACAGCGAGAAGATGAGAGTATGGTGGGTATCGATGCAAATTCCCTTCGGAACCTTAATGCCATGATTCGAGCCCTGTCCTCTTCGACAGGGGTGCCAGCAGACATTAGCAACAGGACAGACCCCGACGATATCCCCGTACTGTGATAATCGAAATCTAGTATAAAGGCATTGTTTCCGCGCACAGCACTGACCTGCACATTTGCATCTTGTTTACAGAATAGGTTGCATGACTCTTTCCTTTCCCCCACAATTTCTCGCTGTTCCCATCCTTTCCCCTGTGAGCATCCCAACCTGGCTGCACTTACCACTTCAAAATTTAAACGACCGACTAGAAAGTGTGAGCTTTGGTGCTGTCCTTATTGATGATGGACCGAGTTGATTAAACTTTACTTTAGAGACGAGGGTGCGGCCCTCACCAAGGGAAACTGTATTGAGGACCCAGCGGTTCAAATTGTGCAGCGTAAACGCTGCCAGCTCGGGGTTCAGTCTTTAGCTCCGTCAAGGGGTCCGGATGTTTCCGACTCTAGGCTGAATGATTGCTGGTAGTCTACCATCCCCGCAGTCAGATGCAACAATACTAAAGCCGCAAAGCTGGTAGCTAGAGGACTCTGCGTTGCAGCAATGTAGATATCTAAACAACGAAGTTCCCTGATTCCACTATTTGAGGAAGACGTCGCATGTTTTGTGTAGCGGTCAATTCCTCCTAGTAGCTAGTAGTCTAGCTAGTCTATAAGCTACTCCCGTAAACACAGCCACGAGGAGGTCGCTCGTGGCCACACTACCAGTTGTCGTATCACACAAATTATTAATTAAGGAGATCTTAGATACCTATAGTGCAATAATAGAAATCAGCAAGGAAGCGAGCGCGAAATACGTCCAGCGTCGAGTCGACGGCATCACAATGGGATTGAAGATCTTGTTGGAGTTCCTGTGCTTACATTGAAACCTTCTCAACTACTGAAACCCTCTCAACTACGACAACTTTCCATAAAAATGGATCGTCATCATACGCAAGGAAACGATACATCGTGGGAGCCGCATAGCAATAATAATAAGCGTCAATGGAGTTCTTGGAATGATGGGGAAGGCGATTCGCCGCTCGATATGTTAGAGAACACTCACAATAACAGCACTAGTCGGAGTCCTTTGCAAGCGTTTAAACGATTGAAAGTCACCCAACACGACGAGGATGGTGATCTTCTCATGAATTCCCCTCCACGAATGTTTCCGCAGACATATTCTGCTGTGGCGGCTTATAAACACTCGCAGCAGAAGCAGCAGCAAGAGCATCAACCACAATACACGGCAGCACAGCATCATGGCGGCGACGATTATACTCGGTATCAGCAGACAGCAGGCCAACAGACGTATCCCGTTGATGACATCAAAGAAAGACACGCAACACCGCAACAAAACCACGGTGGTTACGCTCCCGATCCAAGCTACTCTAATGTCAATTCGGTACTCGGTCAATTGCATCAACAACGATTGGAACGAGAACGGCATCAATTCGCCATTCAGAACCAGAGCTATCTGGATGCCATTCATCACCCAGCGAACAATAGGTCTCCTGTTGGCTTATCACAATCTCCACGAGCCGAAACAGCGTCGTCGTTTCATACGCCGCCCGCAAGACGAAAGAAAGGGGTGGTGCATCTACATACTGATTCGAAACTAAGATAACGATGTTGCAGTGGTCATGGTGCATCGGCAATAAGAAAACGAAAATAGATAGCGACTAGTCATTCATTCGTTAGACTGTTAATGGTTTTTTTTCTGAAAATCAACATATAGTTCGTGTGTCTTCCAATATCCCAACGATCCATCTATTCGACCAAAAAGCATCCGTACGTCTATTCATAAGTAAGCCGAAGCCGCCTTGTTCAATCATTCCACGCCAACGTAATCATTATTTCTCTTGCAGAGAGCGTGCTCGAGTTAATATGCCGCGGCCTCCTAGAGCAGAAGAAAGGAAAGAGGGTATTGTCAGTCTCTCGTCATTTAAATGTCAGAATGGAGCTGCTCCATCTTCAATCATATGCACACTATAGCATACACATTCTCTCCAATATAGCAGTACGTACAGTCTTGCGCCTCCAATTCTCCGCATCCGGATCAAAAATAAAATTGCTGTCGTTGGTAAAGGCCATGTCGAAAAAGAGCATAAAGACGAAAACGGAAACCACCGTTAGCCACTGCAGCCACACTGTGCTTCCCTCATGGTAAGACGCAAACGTCACCAGGATAAGAAACAGAATGAGCGAGATGTTGATCTTTTGGCGAATGTTCATGGTCAACTTGTTAATGGGGTTCCGAGTGCGGCGCAAAATCGTGGGCGTTGGTGAGCGAAGACTAGGACACGATTGCGAGCTCCTTGTCCACAGAAATGAGGAAAGCATACCCAATGATGATTATGACAAGGATCGCGCGCGAGATTACATTCGACCGAGTCGACTAGCAATTTGGTCAGAAACTACCGGTATTACTTTGTTTTATGTTTGGTAGGTCAGGTGAGCGGTGAGCGCGTCGGTTTCCCCATTTTTGTTCACGCTTCGGGATCAACTAATATCTTAGTATGTCGCTTTTAGCGTCTATTACACGTAAAGACATAGCCAGTGTCCTGGAGAGTCGCTCGAATATTCACTATCCACAAGCAGGCGATGACCAATCATTAGAACAACTGACTATTTACTCCTTTACACGCTCCATGTACTCTCCCTTGTCGGTATCCACTCGAATGCTCTGCCCTTGCTCCAAAAAACCTGGAACATTGATCACAGCACCACAAGACAGAGTCGCCGGCTTTGTGTGACCCTGAGCCGTGTTACCCTTGACGTTGGGCTCCGTTTCGACAACTTCGTACACAGCCGGACTAGGAACTTGCACTTCAATAATCTTTCCTTTAAAATAAATCAGCGTGACTTCACTTCCTTCCGTCAGCCAAACGGCGCGGTCACCAACAATGTTCTCGTCGCAAGCAATCTCTTCGAAGGTTAACGAATCCATGAAGAAGAAATTGATCTATCAACAATTGTAGGGAGGAGCAATGTGAGAAACCTGCAAATAGTGTACTCTAGTGCTTCAATATCTACTATTTTGATACGTACTCCTTCCATGTACGTGAACTGGGCCTGCTTCTTTTCAATCATGGCTGTCTCAAACTTTTCACCCGATCTGTACGTATTCTCTATGGTGGTGCCCTTCATGAGATTCTTGAACTTGATAGTGGTTTTGGCAGCGCCTCGTGCTTGCTTCATGATGCTAAAGCTGACGACCTTGAAGGGTTCTCCGTCAATTTCGATCGTCATGCCATTCTTAATGTCTGACGTATCAACGGCGACGCTTAGAGACGATGATGATGCCGAGCGAGAAAAGGTTGGTCGCGACTGGCTTAGAAAAGCCGAAGAAAGACCAATAGCAGCCAGGAACTGAAAGAAACAAACGAGTGACAGGCGAGATATCATCATTGTGGTACTCTGTAGGGATTACTAGTTACTGGTAGGAGACTATCGCGCCACAGAAGAGCAAAAGATTGATGATAGCCAACCATCAACGTGAATGAATCGGAGCGATGGATGGAGATGGAGAGCCTCCGCCCGATCCTCGACGGAAAACGTCATCGCGCGCGCCGTTCGCTCTGATTGTTGGCGCGCAAACTTACCTTTAAGCTCCACACGTTCCACGTATCATCCATCAAGGGTAATCCACTTGAATACATATACTACCGTACCGGTACAGGTACCGGTACCGTTAGTTCAATCACAGAAGCAGGAGAATAAATTTACGTAGGCAATAGGCATACGGAATACCAGCGCTGACGCGTTTGGTTCTGTTTCTGTTCATCTCCCTCCTCCAACCGTAACTTTTGCACTCCCACAGAATATTTTCCACCATGGTGATGGTGAACCCAGGAATTTGCCTGATTGGGCTTCCAGGTAGACTGGCTGTCTTATGTATGTTAGCCTTTGGATCTACAGCCTTTACAGGATGTTTGACGAGCCGACGGCCGGCGTTTCTGTTGTCTCCGACGGTACAGTCACCGCACCAAAAGACGACGGCGTCGTCTTTGTGGGCCAAGAAAAAGAAGAACTCGCCTGCCCAGGCTGCTTTGGAAGCTTTTGAGGCACTCGACGTTGTGGATACGTTAGACATTTCTCTTTCGAAAAAGGAGCAAAAGGATCTTCTCAAGAAGCAGAAAAAAGAAAAGGCTGTTGCCCAAGAAAAGGAGGAGGAGGAGGATGCTGAGATCAGCAAAAAGGCAGAACGTCTAGTTCAGGCGCACGATCAAGACCAAGATTCGGGAGACTTATCTACGGAACCTACTGAGACTGCTAAAGCCAAAGATCCGAAAAAGTTGAGTCGCAAAGAAGAAATGCTCATGAAGGCGCTCGAAATGGAGAAACTCGACGAACAAGGCGTTGAACCTTTAGAAGACGATACAACCAAGTTATCTAAAAAGGAACTCAAGGCTTTGCAGAATAAGGAGGAGAAAAAGGCGGCTAAGCTTCAAAAGAAAAAGGCGAAGAATGAAAATGCTCAAGACGATATCAATGGAGATGCCGATGCAGTCGTGAATGGCGCCGACGATTCCGCTGACGCGGATGGGTCGGAAAGCTCTACAGGATCCGAAGAGGAGGATTATGAAGTCAATCAAGTAACCTTGGAGGACAAGATTCGCAAGGAACGACCACCGCCCAGAGTTCGAGTCATGGAAAGTGCGCAACCTGATTTCACTTCGTTGCGTCTCGAAAACGTTGGTATTACCTTTCGTAACCAAGAGGTCTTGAAGGATGTCACTTGGGGAGTCCAGACGGGAAATCGCATTGGATTGGTCGGTGCCAACGGTGCCGGTAAAACGACGCAGCTGCGCATCATGGCAGGTGAATTGGAACCCACGACGGGCGACGTGGTCAAGAGCAGCAGAGATCTCCGCGTGGCAATGCTTCGACAAGAGTTTGTCGAGGAGCTTGTCCCGGAACGTACCTTGCAAGAAGAGTTCTTAAGTGTCTTTGAAGAAGAAAACAAGATCCTAATGGATTTGAAGGAAAATGAGAATGCCCTGGAAACGACGGATGCAGAGGATACCGACAAAATGCAAGACATCCTGGATCGCATGCAAGAGCTGCAGAATCAAGCTGAAAACAAGGGGGTCTATGCGCTCAAAAGTCGAGTGAAAAAGACAATGGACTTGATGGGATTTACCGATGACGAGGGTGAAGACTTGGTTGCGAGTTTTTCCGGGGGATGGAAAATGAGAATCGGACTCGGCAAGGTCCTGCTGAAGGACCCCAACGTTCTCCTTCTTGACGAGCCGACCAATCATCTTGATTTAGACAGTGTTGAGTGGCTGGAAGACTTCCTTATCCGGCAAAATATGCCCATGATCATCGTCAGGTAAGTTGAAAAAATTTCGTTTCCATATCCCCGGTCCTCGTCCAGTGCTGGTCTCACACGCTCTCGTGCCTCCTCGTATCATGCACGCAACCACATATCTATCCGAAACGACCATACACGCCACAGCCATGATAGGGAGTTCCTTGATCGTGTCGCTACAAAAATTGTGGACGCCGAAGGTGGTATCTGCACGGAATATGACGGCAACTATTCTCGGTTCTTGCAGCTGAAGAAGGCACGGATTGAGGCTTGGCAATCGGCATACAATTCTCAGGAGAAAAAGCTCAAAGAAGAAAGGCAGTGGATCAACAAGTTCAAAATCAAGCAACCAACGGCTGTTAAGCAACGACAGGCCAAGGTTGATAAGTTCATCAAGAGCGATGAATACGTCAAGAAACCACCGTTTGTCGGAAAACCCTTTCGATTCCGCTTCCCTGATGCCCCGCGTTTGAGTCCGGAAGTAGCTGAGATCAAGCAAATGTCGCACGCGTACAGAAATGAACTATCCCAGAATCGACTATTCGAGGATGTTAGTCTGTTTGTCGAAAAGGGTGATCGCATTGCTGTGGTCGGGCCTAATGGCAGTGGCAAGTCGACTCTGTTACGACTGCTGGTAGGAACGGAAACACCCGATCAAGGTAGCGCTGAAATTGTTGGAATGAACGTCGATATGAACTACTTTGAGCAGAATCAGGCCGACGCTCTGGATCTGGAAAAGACAGTATTGGAGACCATCCAAGGGGCAAGTAACGGCCAATCGTACAACGAGCTTCGGGCCTTACTTGGCCAGTTTCTCTTCAAGGGTGATGCGGCCGACAAAAAGGTTCGCAGTCTGAGTGGAGGTGAAAAGGCCCGCCTTTCTCTGTGCTGCATGATGTTGCGACCGGCGAACCTCCTCATTCTAGACGAGCCGACGAACCATCTCGATATCCCCGCCAAGGAAATGTTAGAAGAGGCGCTGCAACATTTCGACGGCTCGGTCATCGTGATTTCTCATGATCGGTTCTTCATCAGTCAGTGCGCAACATCGATTGTTGCAATCGAAAAAAAGGAGCTAGTCAAGTATCAAGGCGACTATAAGTTTTACATGGAAAGGAGCAAAGAGTTCAAGGACAAGGTTGAGGCGCGGTATGTTGCCAACAATCGCATTGAGGCGGCCCCGGTCGTTGACTTTGAAGAACTACAAAAGCCCAAGAAGAACTTTGGCGGCGCCAAGACTGCCGGCTTGGTTACTCGAAAAGACAAGGGTATCAAGAATGCGAAGCGAATGGGAAAAAAATGAACTAACAACAGCAGAGCTAAATACAACATGGGCGAACATGCAATCCTTACATTATTTCAATAGTAATCAATACGATTGTTCGTTTTCTATTACTCATGACTTACGCCGACACCTTAGAACCTTGTCCCATCCACGACGTTGTTCGAAAGTTTTCACCCGCGTACACAGTATTCTCAGCTCCCAACTCCTCTTCAATGCGAAGCAGTTGGTTGTACTTGGCCAAACGCTCCGATCGGCAGGGTGCGCCGGTTTTGATTTGTCCAGTGCAGAGTCCAACAGCCAAGTCGGCAATATAGGTATCTTCCGTTTCGCCAGAACGATGGGAAGTCATGACTCCCCAACCAGCCTGCTTTGCCTGGGTGACAGCAGCGATAGATTCGGAGATGGAGCCAATCTGGTTCACCTTGAGGAGCAAGCACGTGCACGACTTTTCTTCAATCGCACGGCTAATCTTGATCGGATTGGTGACGGTCAGGTCATCACCTACAATCTGGAACTGTTCTGAATTCTTGCCAGTAAACTTGGACCAGTTTTCCCAGTCGTCTTCATCAAAGGGGTCTTCGATAGTGACAATGGGAAAGTCTGCTGCCAAGCTTTGGTACAAGTCACCGAGCTCTTCTCCCGAAATCACTTTACCGTCATACTTGAAATCCAAATCGTATCCATCTTCACCCTTGACTTTGAATTCACTGGCAGCCACATCGAGTCCAATGGTACACTTTCCATCGTAACCAGCCTTCTTGATGGCTTCCATGATGAGCTCACAACCTTCACGGTTGTCACACGGGGGCGCAAACCCACCCTCGTCTCCAATCAAGGTGGCGTCTCCACCAAACTTGGCCTTGATGATTTTCCCCAAAGTATGGTAGACTTCGCAACCAATCTGCATGGCTTCAGCGAACGACTTGGCACCGGTGGGAATAACAAAATATTCCTGAAAGGCCAACTTGTTTCCTGCGTGGGAACCTCCGTTAATGACGTTGAAACACGGAACGGGCATGGTAAAGGTGGTCAGGTCGTTGCCCGCCAAGTCAGCGTAATGCTGGTAGAGGGGAACCGACTTTGCGGCGGCACCCGCCTTGCTGACGGCCAAGGAGACGCCCAAAATGGCATTGGCCCCCAACTTGGCTTTGTTGGCAGTTCCGTCGAGCTTCAACATGACATCGTCAATGGCTTGCTGCAAGACTGGGTCCATGCCGAGCACCGCTGGTCCCAAGATGTCATTCACATTGGCGACGGCCGTGAGGACGCCCTTGCCCAAGTAACGGCTACCACCATCACGGAGTTCGACGGCTTCGTAGGCTCCAGTAGAAGCACCGGACGGGACACTGGCACGAAAGAGACCGTCGTCAGTGACGATTTCGACCTCGACGGTCGGGTTCCCTCGCGAGTCCAAGATTTCACGGGCGAGGACGCTACTGATGGAGGAGTAGAGACTACTCGTAGCGCGACTCTGATAACTTTGGAGCGGGGTAAAGGCTCCGACAGTGCCTGTAAGAAGCGAGCGAGCGTGAATAGGAAGAGTGTTAGGGAACAGCACGCACGCACTGTACTGTAATTTGAGCGCACATGGAGAACAAACGCGAGGGTACCGATTCGCAAAAAGACGACGACGAAAGATATTTGAAACGGATGAAACCACCTCCTGCCTTGGATCGCCTTTTCGTTACTCACCAACGGTAGCAGCAGCTGCCAGAAGAGCGATAAGGGTAGAAGTCTTGAACATGGTGGTTGCAACAGATAGAGACAGATGTACGAAAAAGTGTTTTTTGTGCGTCGTGTTCCTTCTGATAGACGTAGTGCCCATGTACCGGAACCAGTACCAGGTACCGTAGTGCGATCGTCGTCGACCAACAGATGGAAAATTGTGATGTCTTCGTCCAAAAGATTCATTCGTTGCTAGCTAGCTAGCTGGGTGGATCGGAGGCGTGTCAAAAGGTACTGTAGGTGTTACTCTTGACGTCATTCTGTCGCTACCGACATATGATATTTATATATTGAGTACTGCAGCGACTTTGAGAGGATAGTTTCCCTCGCCCGATCTCCACCCCCCATTATTTTTTGAAAAACTTCAACCAGCCTCGCCGCGTGGAAGGAACCTGCTCGAGCGAGAGCTGCGGATCGGAAGAGGATACGGTCGGGGTACCAGGTAGACCGACCTACTAGCTACTACTGTAGCGCAAGTTGGTTGAAGTCTC
>Ga0307978_1003434_pt1 | contig 10787 bp, 10 predicted proteins | sample OrgLakmetage1056_FD_203151 | JGI IMG/M metagenome (GOLD analysis project Ga0307978, IMG submission 203151) | Saline water microbial communities from Organic Lake, Antarctica - #1056 | ecosystem: Environmental > Aquatic > Non-marine Saline and Alkaline > Saline | place: Antarctica: Organic Lake...
TCTCACACGACTACAAAGACTACAACCATCTGCCAACACATCTTGCAGCAGCTTTCAGTGGTCTTTTACACTACTTACCCATAAACTAAGTAGTTCATCTTTAGGATTGACATCGTTTCATCAATATTAATGATCTGTACTGTCCAGGAGAAGAAAAGAAACGGACGTTTTGTATATACAACAGCTGTTCTCAACGAATAAAAAGATCAGGCAATTAATGCCTTTTGATAAAATAGAAGATCGTAATGACCTGCTTATGAGTCGACGATAGAAAAAATAGTACCCTGTCCTTCACAAGCCACGGCGTCACTTTACTTGCTGTTGCGTCGCCTTTCACCATTATTGTCCCCACCAACACGTACGGAACAAGGGTCAACACAGACCCATGGAGCCGTCGGGAACTGGTTCTGGGAGTGCTGTCGTTTGTTAGGTTCATCAAGAGATAATCTGTTTGACCATGAAGAATTTACGACGAAAGAGACTTGATGGACGAGCACTCGCACCAATGTTGCATGTAAACTGGAACAGCGTGGCACTCGTTCTTGTCGCCATTATTACGAAAACAAACGCCTTTGTTGTTTCGCGACCAAATGTTAACCCCACCCAAACCAGTCGCGACCACGTACCCCTCTTTTACAGCAATCGTAAAGGTGGCCATGACGAAAGCGAAGGCTTTGATGCTGGCACACTCACCGACCGTTTGAATCAATTGAGAGTCACCATGTTGGAGGAGGAATTGAAACGACCGCCCAACCCTGATCTGACGCCGTATGAGTTTGTGATTGAGCTCTTGCACGGACTTTGGCACAATTCGGACCCTCTTCCCGACAGTGGATTTCGATTACTGTTGCGAGCGTCCACTACAGAACGGCGCGCCAAACTGTACGAATCGGTCGGTGCGCCTGCTTCGGCCGCCGAGGAAGTCGTTGCATCAGCCTTGGGTGAAGCCATGGGTCGCCCCAAGAACCAGTTTGGTATTTTGGTGGCCGAAGCCGAACGCTATGTTTGTGCGTTTCCATCCGACACTCTGGATTATGCCGACGGAACGTGTTGGATCGAATGTCGATTACGAAACAAGGTGACCAATGAGCTGTTGGTCGCAATTGGCTGGTCACTAAAGCAGAGATCGGACGAGGCATGGCTGGTGGATGCTATTGACTGGCAAGACTTTCGAGACGACTTTCGTCCTGGAATTGGCCGGGAAGAATGGATGCGTATCTGTGGATAGACTACATTTAATTTTTCTAATGAACCTTACGCTCGTACAACTATTTCAGTCCGGCGCAGTCTATCCCTTTGGATCGGGCGGCTGGGCTTCTACGTAGGTACCTTGTCGTGTGTACCTTGCTTGGCAGCTATCTCAGTTGCATTTTTTACTCCAAAACCGACGCTCCAAGAACCTAACGTCCATTGGACTGTGCAACATGATGTGCGTACTGTCGTGGGTTGGCGCGATTGCAGTGCTCTACGGAAGGTATGGCGTAGCTGGACTCAACATCAACTCTGACGTAACTGCTTTCCTGGGTGTACCAACCTCCGTCTTGGGAACGATTGTCGTTGTTCACATTCTACGTCTGGGCCACCACGAACGATGTCGAGACGATATCCGGTGCCTTCTAGAGGAGGCGCCTACCACATATTATATTATTTTAATGATTGATGATTGGTTGCTGGCAAGCTTGTCCCAAAGTCGTCGGTGGCAACTTGATTGCTTGCCAAACAGTGGTAACTTACAGTACTACATTTTACATTTTTGAAGTAGCATTGTTGCGAGTGGTTGCGACGAGGAAGAATGTTGGATCGAGAAAGCAGACGGCACACCACGGATGAATAAAACTCGACACACCTTTACTTCGTCTTCTAACTATCATCTGTATCTGTAGCAATGATCGTGCTTTGAAGGGTCAACATCAACATCAGCTTAGTATGGTACTTCTGTATCAGTACTCGTAACCGTATCGTTTGGTTCTTGGTTTCTCCAGAAGAAGATTGACTAGACTGTTGAGAAACCGATATTGGAGAAAGTTCGATCTGGAGGTAGCGGACAGACGTTCGCGTTGCCAACCAAGAAAAAAGTGTCCGAACAGATGGAGGTCGCATCTGCTCCCACGTATGCGTCAATTCTTAAAAAGGGCCTCAAATGGGCACCAGTGACTGTTCATTCTTTTTGATTAATCCCATCGTAAGAACAGTTTGATTGACTTTTCTTATAGATAGACTATCGAGAGTCCTGACACACTACAGCTGAGAATTGAAGGTTCAAGGCGTGATCAGATTTCCCTAGAATCAACATAGACTACCGTAGTGTACCGTAGAGATAGAAGTGACGACAGTAGCTTGTACGATACGGTATACGGTACCTGGTACGCATAAATACGTTACATACATAGTCGTACGTTACATACGCATACGAAACTGTGATTGACGATTGGCGTTCGTGCTCCCAGATTTCCGTTTTTAATTTCCGGCTTTCGGAGAGGTGACGCACGTGGTCTTTTGAACCAACCCAAACCACCGGAAGTAGAAGTGCGTATCTTCTTGTTTGTCGTTCTGCAGGTGCGGTTAGCGCTAGCAGTTGGTACTTTCGACCTTGACCATGACCATGATGAAGCTGTTTCTCCTTGCCATCGTTTCGGGCCTAGCTTCGGCCTACGTTTCCCCCAAGCCTTTCGTCGCAAGACCTTCGACCCAACTCTATGAAAATTTTGGTCTCGGAATTGGAGAAGACACCTACGAAAACCAGGTCGCTTTGCTCGCCGGAGAGGCCAACTACAAGCAGTGGGTCAACCGAATCGATGAAGACTCCTTCCTCAACCGACAGGTAAGCCGATGATATCGTTAGTTTACGCCTTTTTACCTATGTAACTTGACTAACGTTACCATCTTCTCTCAATGGACAGTACAATGTGATTGGTCGCGTCCGTGAATTGAACCTTTTGAAGGCGACTGCCGACAATGGCGTCCTTTCCAAGTTGGAAGCGAACGGCCTTGATCTCGAAACCATCGAAAAGATCCTCCCCATCGCTGAAGAGCTCGGCCTCCTCAGCTTGGCTGGAGGAAACCAGCAACTGCTCGTCAACCTTGTTGCTCCCTTGTTGGTGGAGGGTGCTCCCTTTTTGCTCCCTATACTCGGTGGCGCTCTTGGAGTTGGTCCTCCAGCTTTCTTCCTCGGTGCCGCCGGCTTTGGTGGTCTTGAACTACTCTTGATTGCTGAGAATGTTGAAGTTCCCTTTATTGGTCTTCCGGCCAGTGCTATTCTCGGACTTTTGCTTGTGCCCTTGACCGTTGCTTCGGCTGGAGCCGGTTTTGCCCTTTCCAGTCTCAAGAAATAGATATGGAGTAATACTACCGTAGCTACGGGATTAAGATATTGGTCTCTAATTATACTGCCATTGGAGAGTCAGTCGCGGCGGACTAGTCTACCGTATGCATAGGTCTAGTAGGTCGTACTAGTAGATCCCTGAAGATACCATCCGGTAGTGACATTTATTGACAGCGACTGCAACAACCTTTTGGCGCCAGTTTTAAAAACTTCCCACCGACACCCTACGTTTCGCAAATCTTCGCGATCTTCCGTACCGGTACGGAATGTGGATGGTTTGAACGTCCAACTTGCTTTGGCCATGTGCTGAATCGTATACGGATGAGGACCTGCGCAGCCAAACCCTCGAGACAGACCATGGAGAGTTCCAGAAGCAAATTTGCTTGCCTATGGTTGAGTCTGTTATTCTTGGCAGTGACCAAGGCTCAAAGAATCGCCGTCATCGGTGGCGGCATCTCGGGCGCCTTTGCAGCCAAGTATCTGGCCGATTACAACGCGGATGCCTGCAAACTGGAAGGAATCACCATATTTGATCCTGTCGCAGTTGCCGAGACTGTTACCCTAGACCAGAATCCGGACGATGACTGGCAGGGAAGTCGGATTTCTAGTTTGAGACTCAATGACGGCTCAATTTTGGAACTCGGTGCTTCCGTTCTTTTCAAGGGCTTTCACCTCGTTGTGGACATGATGAGGGGCGATACTGATCTCAAGGTTGGCCCACCATTCGATAGAGGGGACGATGTGGAAGATCCAGACTTGCGCAAGGGTATGGGAGTCTACAACGGTGACGGTGAGTGGTCGTTGCTAACTACCAGCGCACCTGGATTCTTGAACAAGCTCAGTGTGTTGTATCGATATAATTTTGATCTGCTCAAGTTATCTCGGGTTTCCAAACAAGCCCAAGAAGCATTTGCCTCGATCCCAGCGCTCCTCGCTAGCGCACATCCCGATACATTCTTTGAATCGCCCGACGCTATTTGGCAAGCGATTGGTCTCCTGAAAGGGGTCCATTCCTCTTTTGATCAGCTTCTCGATGTCATCGGCCTGCAATCCGAGCTTTCCTGGTGGCGCAAGTTTTTACCATTCCAGGGATCATTACGAAAGGAGCTGCTGACAGCAATTAACTTGGTGAACTACAATCAGGATAATGCTGGCGTCAATGGTATTGTGGGCTTGGGAAGTTTTGCCGCGAGTTCAGGAGGCCTCTTTAGCATTACTGGTGGAAACCAACAAATCATCAAGTCAGCTGTCAAGCAGGCTACTGCAAAAAGCAACCAGCAGTGCCAGACTCCATTGGTCGAAGAGGTCTCCAAACGCGTGACGACCGTCGTTGGGGGCTTGGATGGTCTCGCCTTGTACGATGGTACAAATGAATTGGGAATTTTTGATATCGTGGTCTTGGCAGCACCCCTTCAGCATGCGCGCATCGAATTTTTAGTTCAGAGTAACTTTGACTCCGCTATCCTTCACCCCATGCCCCTTGGTGGTCTCGTGAATACAGAAGAGCAAGCGATAGACCACGAAGGACACCGTGTCATGGCCCAACCGGTTGTCGAATCTGCAACGAGACCGTATACGCAAGTCGTCACGACGGTTGTCCGCAATGCCACGATTAACGCTGAATATTTTGAATTGCCAGAGAGTTCACTACCGCGGTCCATTGTCATGACCAATGCCGGTAAAGCAGCATTGCATGGCATTACAGCCATCACCCAAATTTCATCAGCCGGTGTCTACAAGATTTTTTCCAGTGATAAATTGGATGCATCCGTGCTCGTGCAGCTCTTTGGACCGGGCAACATGGTTGAATTCGTCAAACTTTGGGGTGGACCGCACGGAGGAGCAACTCCTGACTATCAAGGCCAAGGTACAGCAACCAATTTCCTGCTCTACGACGCCGCGGTGGGTTTGAAAGGTCACACATTTTCGGGTGCTCTGTACTACACGTCGGCAATGGAACAAAGCAGCTTGTCATGTATGGAACTATGCGCTGTCGGTGCCAAGGCGGTAGCCAAGCTAGTTGCGCAGCGGGTTGGTCTCATTAATAGTCGAGAAGAGGAAGTGCTGCGAGACGAACTTTAGTAGATTCTTCGCTAGGGATAGCAACGCTGCAGAGATACGGCATGTACGTTTCTCTACAACGAAAGAGGGATACATTCAATGCTGGATCTCACCAAATACAGAGCCATGTGGGGATTCCTTCCTGCACCGTCTGGGAGCATGTCGACAGGGTAGATATTGCATTTCTCGCAGTCAGATCGAATAAGTCCCACGGTATATCCTTCCAAAAGGTTCTCCTTCCAATCGACCATAGCGATTCCGTAATGAGGGTTGTCGACATTTCGGTAGAGCAGTTTGTTTTTGCATCCTTCACTTAGCCCGACCAATGTTGTGGCCCGCGCCCGATTATGTTTTCCCTTCTGCATCTTCCTTGTTGAATATGCCAAACAAGAGAAGCCACTACCGTTCGATAGCAGTACTTAGCCTCCGCAGTACAATGTGCCTCCGTCTAAGATCCAACATTATCGCTAGACCATACACACTCTTCTATTTTTCTTGGTACCAATACGGACCAATGCAGTCCGATGTGTAGTACTGCTGGAACCATGTTCAATGCAGGAAGTTCTCTAGCTTTGGCGTCATAACCCCGCTATCCTGACGCCGCAAACCATTATTTCAATTCCAAAAACGCATTTACACGATTTGTTCTTTGACACCATGACAATGATGATGATGATCGGCGGCGGTCGTCTTGGGAGCTGCATCGTCGCTCTGGCAACCCTCGCGCAAGTGAATGCGTTCGTAGTGCAGCATCCATTTTCCTTTGGCGTCGAAAGGTCGATGCTTGTAAGTCGTTTGTCAGCCGCTCCAAGATACGGTCCAATGGCACCGAATAATCCAAGCGGTAGTGACGCAGATCCGTTGGAGAATCAGTCTTCCGCGTCCTTGGCGGCTACTTCGCAGACCAAAAAGGAATTCAACAACCTCTTATTTGAAGTTTTAAAGGTCTCGGATGCTCAACACATTCCTTCCATCTTGGCCAAAAACATGGAGCTTCTCTTGAACATGTCGAGCAGTCAGCTAGGAGCCGAGATTGTGGATACGATTCTAAAGGAAGCCAGAGAAGATTCAGGCGACGATGCAGCTGAGCGCATCGAAGAAGTGATTGATCTAGTTTTATCCTTTACCGAAGAATTTGTTCAGCAAGCAGCCGACATTGAAGAGACCAACAAGCAAGTGCTTGGCAAGATTATTCGAGCCATTTCCGACAAGGATGTGAGTGGACGTGATCGCGAAGAAGCCTTGGATGAGCTGCTGGCCGCGGAAAGAAGCAACTTTACGCCTGGATTCTTGAGGCACATTGAAGGAGAGTGTGATCGCATTGCAGCTGCACCCAAAATGACACCCGAGAGCGCTCGGTTGCTCGAGATTCTACACATCATCCAGACGCGAGCGTTGGAAGAGGTAGGCCAAGACTTGGGACAAGCTGCTCAAGTCCTCGGGCAGTTGATTGGATACGAGAGCAAGACAGAAAGGCTGGCCGTCCTTGAAGCGGGTCTGGCTGTCCAAGGTGTCGATTTCGCTAGCGAAATGGTGGCTCTTACCGAAGAAGCTCTGGAAGGCTTTACTCGGGTCGGTGGTTCAGGAGCTGATCCGGAACTAATTCAGTGCGTGCGAGAGATTGATGAGCGTTTGCGCCGCTTTTTGGAGAATGAATCAAAGTTTGAGTAGTGGTAAGCGTGAAAGCACCTGTTGCCTGCAGGCTCCTCTCTAGCTAGTTGAGGTCCAAGCCTCGTGTCAAAATCTTGGCGACCTTGGCCCCATTGGATTCGAGAGGTGCGTCGCCGTCCAGCACGACATGGTCAAAGGTTACAGGAGCAAAGTCCCAATCGCTATTGTCTTGTTTCGATGCTGTTGGCGGTGACTCGACTGCCACTTGCTCCTCGGCAGGTTCGTCGGAAAGCTTTCCCTTGTAGAAATGCCCTTCTCGCTGCTCAAGGCGCCGCTTGGACTCCATTTCCGTAGTATCAATTAGAATCCAGGTCGCTTTTGGAAATCTACTACGAAATACCTCTCGTAAATCTGTATTGACAAAACTGAACGACACGACACCTGCTACCGGTACTGCTTGACAGCTACTACTCCTGTTGTCAGTAGTAGAGTCTTGAGATGCTTGCCATAGGCGCTGGTCAACGTAGTCGCAACATTCGCAAGCAAACGCTTGGCGTTGTTCTGTCGTGGGATAGATTCCCATGGCAAAATTGTCGCGCATCCACTGCGGTACGCAAACGTCCAAATCGAGACCAACGGGTACCATCCTCAAAGTACCAGTACTAGTACTAGTAGTGGTACTGGTACTGGTACTGGTACTACTATTGCCAGCACGTTTCTGCGGCTGCGGCTGCGGCTGCTCCAAGCGCAGCTGCTCCATGGCGCAATCGGCCACGGTCGTCTTGCCAGCGCCAGGTCTACCAAAGACTACTACCATGGGGGAATTTCTCGGTGCCCTGCGATTGTTGGAGAGAGCATTGCCGAGCGACGCGAGGAGTAACGCCAGAGTCAAAAAGAGGGTCGCCATGGTGCCAAACGTCGAAAAATACGTACTGCTGGCGGGTAACCATTATTTGCTTCAAGGTGTGCGTGTGTGTCTCCCTCGTATGGAGTGAACGGAGGACTGCAGTGCCGACTTCGCTCTTTTTATTATTTAGTTTCCCGCCAAAACAATCGTCCCATTTTTATTTATTTGTACTGGAAGTAAAAAAGAAACGCAAACAACACGGCAAACAAAATCATTTCATCTTGGCCGACCATGGCGACGACGAGCCAAGCGACAGAAACGTCGTTTCACGTTGGTCAACTGGTTCGCGTTGCGCCCCGCACGTGGCCTGGAATCAACCAGCCCGGTGGTATCGGTCGCGTGACGGGTCTCGGATGGCACACACTATCGGTCCGCTACGTCTTGGACGGCCGTCACGACAAGGAGATATCCACCAAATTTGTCACGGTCCATCAGCAAGGCCGGACGCGACGACTGCGAGATCGATCCATGATGCTGGGACGATGCAACGTGTGTGGATCTTTGCGGAACGACTGTGGTTCTTGCGATCTGTGGATGGAAGAAGAGCAAGTTCGCGCGAATGTGCTACTGCCACTGCGAAAGCAAAAAGTAGGGGCAGACACTGCTCTGGAGGACGACAGCGACGACGAATCATCCTCGGATGACGAGCTGGAAGAAATGCAAAAGCAGAATCAGCGCCGGTATCGAAAATATCTAAGAATGAAGGCCCGCGTGCAAAGCTATTTGGCCCAAAATTCGTCGTCGAGCAGTGACTCGGACGCTGCTATCAAGACTGATACAAAGAGCGACAACCAGCGCGGATCCAGCGACAATGACAATGGTGTCGGTCGAAACAGCAACAGTAGTAGTGATGATGATGACGGCGAGGATCTGCCGTTGCAGCAACTGGCGTGGCAAGCCACCCAGATGGAGTCTCCACCTCATCGGCGCAAGCGCCCATCTCAACGACAGCCCTTGCCGTTACCGGGAGCGTCCAGCACTAAACGGCGGCCACCGAACGCGGCGCGTCGCCTGAGAACAGACCAGTGCAGCGACTTTCAGGATACACCTATCCAACCAGCCAGATCGATACCTTTGTCTCGTACGAGGCAGCTTTCCCCGGCACTTTCCGTTGCGTCTCCCGGTGCCCAAGATGGGTCGGATACTTCGTCCGCCGCGTCTGGGAGACAGGATCTGCAGAAGCAAGAACAGCCTCGAGAAGCGGAAGACTCTCCACTCTTTGAAGCAGTAGAAGCAAACGAGGTGGACTTTCCACTCCCGAGTGGCACACAGGACGGTTTTATCCAGCCGGAGGGAAACGCCGATCAGCTACCGGACGATATTCGAGACGGGACGTTGCGCCTGCCGTACTCCGATTTGGCACCATTCTTTGAACGCATCGCCGCACAGTTGGAGAATGATTGGATCCCAGACTTTAAGTTGCGAGTGACGTTGCTGGAGCAGCAATGGAAAAGGAGTACGACTGCGATAGTGAAAGATGAGCTATTGGAGCAAAGGTACGTTGCGCTATTTCCTTATTAAGTTAGTCTGTATCGAATTGTCTTTACCTTGAACAACTCACAGACGCATCCGCCATCTCGTTCCAATTTTGCAGTCGTGTGCTGTATGACGATATTATCCGAGATTTGATTCGACGGGGTCTCGATCAATGCCAGTCTGCTTTGCGCAGGCTGTCGAATAAGCGGCTCTATCGTCAGCACAAGGCCGCCCTGACGGATGAACAACAAAAGCAGTGTCGTGGTCGAGGCAAGATGGAGGCCCGTGAATTCCGACTAGACTCTCTAGGCCAAGCGTCGGAAGCCATTATAACCAAGCTCAGGAACCTGTCCAATGCGATGGATGGAGAAAGAGGCGAACCCCTCGATCATGATCACGCTAGCAGTGATGGATGGGCCGATCCCTTCGACGGCGAAACCGAGCTGCAAGCTACCAGAGAAAGTCCCACCGAAGGGTTTGCCTCCGGTTCCGATCTTGCTTCGTTCGATCCTCACGTGCACGCCAGGCGAAAGCCAAAGGAAAACTCGAGACAGGCGGTTGTTGAACGAAAGAAAAAGAAACAGAAGAGAGTCCGTGAGACTGCTCCCTTGTCAACAAGAACGAGAGTGCCGGCTAACCACGATGGTCCTCGTCCAGAAGTATCAAAGCGTCAACGAAGAAGAAAGGACGAGCGCTCATCAAAGGAGAGGGAAGAAAACGAGCAGACCGCTGGTTCCGACACTGACAGAAATGAAATGAGCGATTCAGATGCCGATATGGGCTTTGCCTCGAACGATGAACTACCGACGGGCTTTTCAGACGACGAAACTCCAGAGGGTACCGGTAAAGAGAGTAGAACACGGCGGCACCAGTCTACATTGAATACTGTCTTTTTGGCTGCCGGAACAAGACTTCCTCGTGAGAGCGCAGCAGCTTCGCGGCAGCAAGATCGAGCTCCTATTGCAGACAGGATGCAACAATTCTTAGACGCGAATGCTGGCGGAGGCCTTGACATTTCGACGCCAGATTCGCATGACAAGAATAGAGAAAAGGTTCGGAGACGAGAGCGCCACGCTCGGAAAGCTTCCGCTGGAAGTGATACCGAGAGAGACGGATCCCAACAACACGGTAACATTGCTAGCCGAGCCGCTTCTAGAGAACCCCAGAAAAATTCTTCTGTCAATCGAGAAGATCTCTTTTCATTGCTTGGAGATAGACGCGAGCAGCCGCGCGAAGTGCGCCAAGCTGCAGCCCCTTTAGAAAATACCATACCAGAAATGTGCCAGTCTCTTTTGGAAAGGTACCACAATTCTTCCTGTACGAGGTTATTGGACGGAATTGTTGCTAGAGCCGAGGCATCGGCGTTGGAGGCTTTTGAACATGACTCCCTCGTGTTCACAACCTTGCTGG
>Ga0307978_1003435_pt1 | contig 10787 bp, 10 predicted proteins | sample OrgLakmetage1056_FD_203151 | JGI IMG/M metagenome (GOLD analysis project Ga0307978, IMG submission 203151) | Saline water microbial communities from Organic Lake, Antarctica - #1056 | ecosystem: Environmental > Aquatic > Non-marine Saline and Alkaline > Saline | place: Antarctica: Organic Lake...
CATTTTGAAATTTGAAATTTGAAAGTCGGTGTGCAACAACAAGAGGATAATGTGAGATATTATCGATCTTAACAACCTATACGAATGACCGCCTTCAAAGGTGGATAACAATGGCACAGCGAGCAATAAACTATGACCCTAACTTAGCAGACGGGCAAATAACGATTAGAGCAATTACAATCCTGCCACCTAGCACCAATGAACATAGAGTCTCAAAAAAAATGTCAGACTGCGAACTGCTAAAGAAAACTGTTCGCCATCTCATGTCAATTGCAATGAACTGCATCAATACAGGACACGAATCTACCTTTGACCGTGTGTTGGTGGGAAAAGTTCTTGGTCTTCTGAACAATCTTGAAAACTCCAGGCACAAAGTATGTAGGGAATCAATCATTGTTTCAGAGGAGCTTCTCAAACTGTTGGCTGCAAGTACTGCCGCAAATCACAGCGAAGAGGATCTAGCAACTTTAATGACAAATGTCTGTTCTCCTCGATCCTATCTAAAGGCAATATCTGCGTGGACACCAAGTGAGCAAGTTCCCATGTCGTCCATGGTGTCTACACTTAAAAAATGTTTGATGAGAGGGTTGGAAGTAAATACTGAAGGAAACGATGAGATTTCTTTCGCATTACTTCGCATTCGTGAAATCCGACAAAAGGGTAAGGAAGATCAGAGCAAAGCTGAAATGCAAGACTCCGCCAATCATGGACTTACAATTTGGGAGCAAATGGAACAAGGCAGCGCAATCATCAACAAATAATTATAAAAACACGAATTTATCTTATGCTCATACCTGACACTTCCTGTAAACGTAGGCAGCTGGAATGAGGCAACCGTTTTAACATGCAACGCATTGAAAAAAGGCTTCAATCTTTGCAATATTATTGAGGTTTCAGTATGAATCTGAATCTGGAAGGTGAAAGAACCAGGAAGAACAAACATTAGCTTGTAATAACTGCTCTTCTCCTCCTTTCCTCTTCTTTGTTATATTTTCCATCTGCCGAAATATCCTGCGACGCGATGCTTCGCACTGCGGGCACCGACCAACGAACGGAAGACGGAAGAATTAGGTTTCATTACTCAATCACAAACTATCCAATACACCATGTTCGCTCTTCGATCAATGACTAGGAAAATCCCTGCAGTAAGTGCATGTGAACAATCAGTTCTCTGTCTGACTTCAGTTTGCTAAGGCGCTTGAACAGAGGCGATTAGGCCATCTTCCATCCATAACCGTTGTTTGTGTGTATCCTTAAAATCATCCGTCATCTCGCTAAATTAACATATTAACAACATATCCAATGCACTATCCATTTTAGATGGCAGGGAAGGCAACAACAACTCATACTTCTCGTTCGATGGCAACCATTAACGTGACAGTACGCGAGGCAATCAACCAAGCAATCGACGAAGAAATGGAAAGAGACGAAGCAGTTTTCATCCTTGGAGAAGAAGTTGCACAATATCAAGGAGCTTACAAAGTAACAAAAGGCTTGTACCAGAAATATGGAGATAAGCGCGTGATTGATACCCCCATTACGGAAGCAGGGTTCACCGGCCTTGCAATTGGGGCCGCTTACAAGGATTTGAGACCCATTGTTGAATTCATGACCATGAACTTTTCTATGCAAGCCATTGACCAGGTCATCAATTCTGCCGCGAAGCAGTATTACATGAGTGCTGGTAACATTGCATGTCCTATTGTTTTCCGCGGTCCAAATGGTAATGCAGCAGGAACTTCGGCGCAGCATTCTCAGTGTTTTGCTGCTTGGTTTTCCCAATGCCCTGGGCTCAAAGTAGTTGCTCCATACTCTTCTGAGGATGCCAAAGGGTTGATGAAGGCAGCCATTCGCGATCCTAATCCCGTTATTGTTTTGGAACACGAACTTCTTTATGGAACAGAATTTCCTATGAGTGATGAAGCGCAGAGCAAGGATTGGGTCATTCCTTTTGGAAAGGCAAAGATTGAGAAGGAGGGAAGTGATGTCACCATTGTTTCCTTCTCAAAAATGGTTGGATTAGCCATTGAAGCTGCCGATGCCATGGCTGCCAAGGGCGTTTCTGTTGAAGTTGTCAATCTTCTTTCTATTCGTCCATTGGATCGTGAAACTATCATTAATTCTGTGAAGAAGACTGGACGGGTTATTTCTATTGAGACTGGATGGCCACAGTGTGGTATTGGATCGGAGATTGCAGCCCTTCTGATGGAGAGTGATGCCTTTAACTACTTGGATGCACCCTTCGAAAGAGTCACCGGAGCTGATATTCCAATGCCTTATTCAACTGAACTCGAGAAGGCGGCTTTGCCCCAGCTTGAGGATGTTGTAGCTGCAATTGAGCGTACTACTTTCAGAAAGATTGCAGCGTAAAGAAGAAATGGTGTCTATTTCATGATACAATTTAATGATTAGAATAATAATCAAATCAGCAAGCTCTCGCGAAAGAGCTGGTGCAGATAAAACTAAGGATAAATTTACATCCTACCAAACGCTTGCTGGGAAGTACTAGCTTGAAACCTGGATTGTCTTTACAGACCATAGGTCAATTGCCAAACTCGTGTTCTTGTCTGAATCACAATTATTCTTTTGATAAAAAAGTGATGCCTCGTTAACAAGCCGCGTCAGTGCGCAGATCATGAATGCATCCCTCTTGGCTCTACCCGAGTCGATTGGTCTGTGTTCTTCGGCGGGTCTATGTGGAGATGGAGGTACGAAATAATCATATTGTTTCGCAATGTCCATCGGCGGAACAGCTAAAAGAGGCGATTCACAAGTGAAAATACTCTTTGGCATTCTTCGCTTCCCAAAGAAGAATTTGCCCACCATATAACGCTGGCAGTAATGCAATACAGATGGTAGCACCTCATTTTCCATCACAGTTGGGCTGCAAATCTTGTCATCTTCAATGCTCATTATCAGAGGCCATCCTTCACCTCTAGACGAACTGGATTCAGATACCATGAGCGAAGTGACAATTTGAAAGGGCAACTTGGCGTGTGCTGCAGCAATAGAAAAAGCGTACATTTCAGCGAGAAGATGCGGAAATTCCGCATGAACTTTTGGAACATATTGAGCCCAATTCTTTGCAATTGTATGCATATCTGTCTTTGTAGCCAAATAGGGAGGACCTGCGGGATAGTAAGACGCTGCATCTTGTTTATTCACCTGTCTTGCAGGGGTATCTTTCGAGGTTGTGATGGTTTCCAGATCAAATTCTCTCCATTTGGTCCCAAACCCATACTTTTGGCCGAACGGAGACCCATGTTCCACTTTTGTTTTGGGTTTTGTTCCGACCATCAAGTTATTATTCGAATTGCTGAAATCGTTTGTGATGGGTCTTGTAAAAACTTGATCTGGATCCAGCAGAATGACGATATCATCATCTGCAATTTTTTCTACTGAATTTTCCAACCAATGCAGGACCCCAAATGGCTTGTTGAAGAACTTGTAATCTGTGCCAGTATCATTGCCTTCACCATCTTTGACCTTGGAAAAGTGAGGAGTCAAGTGGAGCCTAAAATTGGGCGACATGTGCTTCGCTATTCCTGCTTGGAATTCTTTCACTTGTACTTCGTCTTCATCACTGCAACCCGAGGCAATACGGGTGACTGTTCCAGGCTGACCTACTTTATAAGCTGAATAGAAAAGAAGATAGGATTGCCAATGTTGGAATGCCGAGCAATCTGTGGAAAAGATGACGTGATAATTGGGACCTCCTTGTCCATTAATTTTGTGTTCCAATGATGTGTCAAGAATCGATATTCTCTCGGCTGGTGTCGCAAATGTTTCCTTTGATTCGATGACAGGAGGATCAAGCGGATCAACGATAAATGGATGCTTCTGGACGTTTCCAGAACTTCCAATGCCGTTAATAGCAGATGACTCTCCAGTATATTTATTGACTGAGATGGATGAAGCGAAGAAGAACAATGATAAAGCAATGGAGCCGCCGATGAAGATTGCCGCAATGCTAGGCCCTTTCTTCTGTTGGTTCCGTACTCGCACCATGAAGATATCTTATAATGACGCGTAGTGTTCCTGTTCCTCTATCTTGCCATTTGCTACCGGTGGTACTTGAATTTCTATGTACTTTTCGTATTTTACGATAAATTGTTTTTGTCCAACTTTGAGAAAAGGTGTTTCCTTACTCTTTCCTTGCCTTTGGTTTCTTTTCCTTTTCCAAAAGAAAACCTCCCACTGACGGACAGCCTGAACCTGCCTGAACACATCACACTACTTACTTTTTATGCACAGCCAACCTACGAATCGTAAAGCAGCACAGCAACAAGCAAAAGACAGCGAGCATCAATAAGATTACATATATAGTAGATAAACACCAACAAGAACACAACTAAATATGATGTCACTTAACCTCCTTTCACGTGCGGCTACCCGTACCACAATAATCGCATCGCGAAGATTAGGTCCCGCCTCATTCTTCTCCGATGATTCCCACTCAGATTTCGCTCCAAAGAAAAAGATAGTCGCTGATGACGATGAAGCACAAAAGATGATTCACGAGCACGTGCAGAATAACCACATCATGCTCTACATGAAGGGAAATCCTTCCGCGCCTCAGTGCGGTTTCTCAGCCTCTGTCGTAAAGATGTTACAGGAGCAGGGTGCCGATTTCTCATCTGTTAATGTCATGGATTATCCTACCATCAGAGATGGCGTGAAGAAGTATTCTGAGTGGCCTACTATTCCCCAGCTATATGTCGGTGGTGAGTTCATTGGAGGATGCGATATTATCACTGGTATGTATGAAAGTGGAGAATTGAAAGATCTTGTGAAGGCAATTGAAGAGAAGAAGGCATAATTACATGGGACTGCATACACTGCACGTACACAAAAGTACATTGAACTGTAATCATTTCTTAAAAGGCTTGGAAGATGGAGTCAACATAAAGTCAAGATGAACAAATATAATTAAGAAGTTACTTTCGAATCTCAAGCTCCAATACAATTGGGCAATGATCACTGCCCTCCTGCTCAGGAACCATATAGCTATCCCTCACCAAGACTTTCTTATCTTCACTATCTTCAAACAATATTTTAGAACATACAAAGTAGTCAAGCCTCAAACCTTTGTTTGGTGCCTTGTTGCCGGCTCTCTGAGACCAATATGTGTAGTGACCCTTGGCATCAGGATGTAAATGACGGAATGCATCCACATATGCCCCACCGTCGGTATCCAATTGTTTCTGGAATGAATCTTTCTCCTCCTGTGTTGTTCCAGATTGTTTTGCAAGATGCTTTGCTCCATCGTTCCAGCAATCATGGGCTTTGTGAGCGACATTCAAATCACCCAACCAAATAACTGGATTTGCACATTCTTTTTCTTTCTGCTGCATGAATTCAAGCAGAGCATTATCCCATTGCTCTGTTCTATATGACAGCCTTTCAAGCTTTTGACCGGAGTTTGGTACGTAGAGATTGGCGAGTGAAAATAGGGGGAAGTCCATGGTAATAATTCTACCTTCTGCATCATGCTCCTCTTTTCCCATGGAGCATGACACTTTGTTAGGAATCAAATTCTTGACATCAACACCTCCGATACTTGTTGGGTCGGCACTGTTATTTGAATCTGTTTCATTCTTATTTACGAGGAAGGCGCCGAGAGTTGCCTGTTTCTTCTTCGATTTCGTTTCGTCATCTTTGTCGCCTTGTGCATTTCTCCTTTTGATGAAGACAGCAGTACCGCTGTAACCCTTCTTCGCAGTGCTACAACTCCAATGAGAGTCGTACCCTTCCTCCTCCAAGACGTGACCTTTGAGTTTCAACTTAGGGTCTTCAACATGGAGCTCTTGCAACTTCGTCTCTTGCAAACATATGACATCTATGTCATGTTTGCGTGCAAGATCAGGTAATGCGTTCGGGTGTTTACGTAGAAGAGCCCGGATGCCCGCCACATTCCAAGATAGAATTTTGAATGCTAAGAGATTCAGAAGAACAGCAGTTAGAAAGAAAATTCATTCAGAAGTAAACATAAAATCGAAGCTGCAATGCAATATGTGTGCGTACTTACTGTAAGACCTATCTTTTTTTAGAGCGTCTGCTGAATTCCATAACTTTGTGAGTTCGTCCTTCTCCGTGATCCTTTGAGGCTCGACTTTGGTTTTCTTTACTTTTTTGGCTGGCGATTTAGCAGTTTTGGGTGCTGCTCTCTTCGTTTTTGGTGAGGCTTTCGCAGACGTATTGGAAGTGACGCTGGCTTCATCGCCGCCATTCTCGGCATTGGAATCGGCATCGGGACTAACAGATTTCTTTACTTTTCTCTTGACAATTTTCTTCTTGACGACCTTCTTCCGAGGTGATGCAGTAGACGAGTCCGAAGCATCACCATCGCCAACACTATCGCTTCCGGAAATTGATGTTGTCATCTTTTTTTTGACCACTTTCTTTTTGATTACCTTCTTTGTCTTTAGAGGAGCATCAGAAACAGCATTGGCATCGCCATCATTTGTAGCTACTTGGGACTTTGCCTTCGTACGAGTTGAACGTCGAGGCTGGTCAATTTCTTCGTGGCCGTCCATACTGTTCGTAGAAAATAACGTTGATGGGCAGTATGCTGCTATATATTTTGATATTGGTGGTGGAAATGCTGATTTCTTCTCTTGAAACTTGGACTGTTGAGGGATTGTTTTGTGGGTGCTAGTGTTGGCGATGACAGAGGAACCTCTTCGAAATGATACTTTTGTTGTTGCCTGAAAGCAACGGACGTTTCTAATGAGAAGAGAGTTGATGATGAAAGCGAGGAGAAATCTTGGCACAAACTTGGATACACAGGAGTAGATTGCTGTGTACATAAATATATATATAACTATCGACTTTTAGCTTTCAGCTTGCTATAATCAGTGCATGCGAATGCAATAATAATACCTGTTAATACGTGCAAATTATTGCTCTTGCGATTTGCGCTTGCTCTTGCTAGCGACTTTTGCAACAACAACAAGCGACAGAGCTGGGAAGAAAAGAAGAAGCACGCTCATCAATGACTGATGACAGTAGTAGTAGTCTGATGTCTGATGATTTACACTGATCACCGCATTCTGCATTATTCCTTATTATTGCACAAACGCATATCGCAGTCACAAAGAAGTATACTTAGACTATATCTCCAATACAAACGCCATGAAAACGACTTTATTTACTCTTGCCCATATTGCAGCAACTCTAAGCTGCGTGGATAGCTTCAGCCCTGGTGGTCGGGGCAATCCCAGAGCAAATACATCACTATCTCTGGGAGGAAACCCTCTTGAGTCTTTCTCTTCTTTCCTCAAGGACGGAAAGAAGAATTTGGTCAAGTCTCAAGCTGGAGATTATGATGCTGCAGCGATTCAGACTAGGATCAAAACTTTGGTGAAGGAAACTCCAGTGCTGATGTTCAGCTTTACCACCTGACCTTTTTGTGTCAAGGCCAAGGCGGTTTTGGACGAGAAGGGTGCAAAGTACACTGTGGTGGAACTAGATCAAGACACGGATGGAAAGGCCATCAGGGCCGAGATGGCAGATCTTGTTGGTAGAACATCGGTACCAGCGATTTGGATTGGAGGAGAATTCGTAGGAGGATGCAATGATGTAAGTTTTCATTATCGACGTCTTCTATGATCTATTTCTCTGTTTTCTTACCGAAGACACCCTCACCCACTGTTTTTCATTCCTTTGTAATTATAGGGGCCCATGGGTGGCATCAATAGCCTCGTCGAGACGAATAAACTAGACGGCATGCTCGAGTCAGTCGGGGCGTTGTAATTTCAGACTACATGAATTCAAGAGAAGCTACGTAAATCACAGTTTGTTTCGTATGGAATGACAGCAATGAAATCTTAATTTTACTTCATTACTTGATGGCATATAACAAACTGTTGGAACGATGCTAAATCTTCAAAATTATTGTTAATAAAGGTGCTTATAGTATTTATACTTGTACTTTGATTCAACCTTCCCTCCCTCTGCTCTAGATGTGGGCTCTGCAGCAAACAGAGCACTTTTCAAGATGCACTTTACATTATTTTCTAGTCACACTTGACCCTGCTGTAAATGTACTTCACAAACATTAGACTGAGGCGGAAACCAGCACTTCCCAACATGAGGAAAATTGCAAAAGAGAGAATGGACATGTATCCAAAGTAAAATGATGCCTGAAGGAACCCACTCATTCCACTGTTGAAGAAGTAAAAGTAGAAAGAGTATCCATAGATAAATAGTCCAATCATTCCTCCATTTATGAATGCACTCCACCACCAACGATGATCCTCTCGTGATAATTGAAAATAGATCAAAGATACTGTGATGGCGGATGTCACTATGACCAAAAGGCAGAATGCGCAAAAGAGAACTCCAAACATGGTGTACACTTGATGCCCCCACATAGATGTAAATACGTAGTGCAGTTCAACATAGATAGCAGTGAAGGGAAGGAATCCTGCAACTGTCATGAAAGTGAAACGGTTGGAGTAGAAAGGGATTTCGGAAGGAATCTCGCGAGCTACCTTGGTTGTTCTAGTTGGTGCTTCCAAGTCTTTCTTAGCGTATTGTTTGGCAAGGATTCCACCAAGCAAAGTCAATGGAAGGCAAACCAATGCATAGAGAGAGACGATTGTCACAATAGTACCAAAAGGCAAAGCGCTGATGGATCCGTGTGCCATTGCGACAGAGTTTGCCCATGCAAACACTGCAGTAACAGGAGCAGGAAACAAAATTGCAGCGACGACCACTGTGCGCGCCCATGCCTTTCCATTCATCTGAAAAAAAAGTCTAGTAGAAATGAATCCTCCGACAATAGATGTGAGTGTGTATGTGATGACAGCGCACGCCAAAATCGATCCACGTCTGGTGGTGGAAACTCTCCCGGTCAAAGCCAAAAGCAAGACGATGAAACTTGTGACCATTAGCTGTGTTCCAGTTCCTACCGCAGCGCAGAACAAAGTCGGATTCTCGGGGATTCTGAAAACGTCTCCGCTAATCAATTTCCATCCAGACTGAATTGTGATATTGTATTCATTTGAGACGGAGTGAGTACAAAGAAAGGTCAATGCTAATGCTAGCTACACAAACTAACTAGTCCAATGCGATGTTCATACAATTCTCTTCCGACTCACCTCTTCTTCTTCAATAGTATCTTCCTCGATGTCCATGTACCTCGCGAAATCATTCTTCAAGATTCTCATGAAAATGATTGCCAAAAATGCAATCAAAAGAATCACCAGAACGCAAGAGTTAATAATGGAAAGCCAGTGAATTTCCAAAGATCTTGGCTGGGCAAAATTAGAGGTTGCATAATCCAACATCCTATCCTTCCACTCTAGTTTCTTTTCTGTCCACTCTACGGAATAGGAAAATTCAACTTCATTGTTAATGCTCGTATCAGAAATGTCAACAGCTTTGGTTCCATCGGTATGAATACTAGCAGAAACAATCTTTCCTTTATTCATTCCAAATTGAAACTCCAAGTGGGGAAACAAGACAGTAGTCCCGTCACCTGCACCCATGAGATCCTTTTGGATATAATCCTCATTCTGTACATCTCCCAAGAAACCAAACATGGGCAAATCCTCTACATACATCTCGAAAAAGTATGAGTTTTCAATGGCATTCTTGAACATCTTGAGATCATCCGGTCCAAATTTCTTCGTACAGAGGACGCGATGTTCAACGTTTTCTCCGTATGCGAGAGCATAAGGAGAGGATTCACGTCGATCACCGGCAATTGCCTCGCGGAGACGTTGCTTATGTTTCAATGCTCCCTTCTTTTCGTGTTCGTCGTGGTCTGTGCAAAAGGGCAGTGAGTAATAACGGTATTTCTCCACGGGGTTATTGAAAGGTCTGTGGATAACATTACAGCATTGTCGATGCCAAGAGGAGTGTTAGAGTTAAGTCTAATTTGAGAATGATGTGATGCGGAAATCACTTGTTTCCTGGAGGAATCCACTTACCCTACAGAGTTAACAATGATGTGCACTTCGTCTTTGGGCTTATACTCTAGTCCAGCTTTGACTTTTGCTAGCTTTTTCGCTGCAACTCCAGTAGAGCAAAGGCCAATGAATGCAATTGCTAAAAGAGGATGAAGAACTCTTGATACAGACGCCTTCATTGTGTAATTAGTGCCGTGGGAGAGGAAGTACAAGCAGTCACAAGTAAGCTTTTGAGAAAACTATCGTTCCGGGGAAATCGAAGCTTGTTTTGTGTTTTGTGTTGCAAGAAGCAAGCAACATTAAAAAGTTGTCGTTGCAAATCAGAGCACAGATGAAGATCTCTTCTTCTTTTCTCCTCCTTTCTACTGTTTTGATGCAAACATTATGAAAAAGAAAAAAGACCTAAATTATTTCGAACAAACAAAACAACAACTTGAAACTTTCAACTTGCAAATGAGACGGTCTGTATAATTGAAACGAAGCATCGATTTAACTCCTACTCGTTCGTAGTAGTTAGTTATCGTCACCACTAGCTAGCTACGAAGAAGCTGGAAAGTGGAGTGGTGATCCTCTTATTTTGTTTAGTTTTAGACGAATCATGTTGATGCGAAAAGGAGTGCTTATCTCGTGGTCATCAGCATCTTTATGGTGGAGAAGGAAGCCATTGCAAAAGATTTAAGAAACCAGGGAACACAATAGTGGAGTTTTTCGAAGTGTATTCACGGAGGCAAATACGTCAGCCAGGCTTTGGAGGGGGAGACAACATTAATGGCGGGTATTATGTTGGCCAATCTATCAAATTGGGGTTTCTATTTTTGGTGACCTCCTTATTTACTACAATACCGGAGGAGGGTGGCGGGTAGTAGAGGT
>Ga0307978_1003439_pt1 | contig 10781 bp, 11 predicted proteins | sample OrgLakmetage1056_FD_203151 | JGI IMG/M metagenome (GOLD analysis project Ga0307978, IMG submission 203151) | Saline water microbial communities from Organic Lake, Antarctica - #1056 | ecosystem: Environmental > Aquatic > Non-marine Saline and Alkaline > Saline | place: Antarctica: Organic Lake...
ACCGTTGTCGTCGTCAATGCCGAGGGTGCCAAGCCAGTAATGCGCGCCGTGACAACTGCGTGCGCGGGGCTCACCCAAGTAAGCGGCGTTGGTGTGAAGCCTTAATACCATGCCTGACTTGCTGTATCGTAGTGTCGCGTCTGGATGCGTGGCAAAGTAGTTCAGGAGGCGAGTAACCTTTTTTGCTGTGTTTTCCGTCGCTTTTGCTTGTTCACCGGAGATGGAGTTTATAGCGACCATGGCTGTAGAATCGATTGCTCTTGTGTAATAGAGGAACGTTCCAACTACTTGTTGAACGCGATTGATTCCGTTTTGGTCGAGAGGATCAGAGTCATCGTGCGGGGTTACGAATTGTTGTCGTTGGCCGTAGGCGGATATTGTCCAGTCGTGAGGTGCATGCTCGGGGCGATATGGCGCTGGATGCTGAAAGTTGTGGAGAGCTTCGGACACGTAATTTGGCATAGACAGATTGACTGTGCGATTTTTGTAGTCCCAGTTCAGCTTGATGCCCAAGTAGAGTTCTCCGGTCCAATCTTCGGTGATTTTGTAATTTTCGCGCAACGAGATAAATAATGCTGCGCGTGCTGTTTGCCGACGTATTTGATTCCGAAATCGTCGACCACCAATGAAAAAAGGACGGGGCGCGTAACATGGCGCCACAAACCGTGAGTTCTCTTGCACGTATAGTATCCGTTTTGCCCAAGATTGAGAACAAGTTGGTCGTATGCAAGGCGGCCAACTTGTGGTAGGCCGTACATACCCTTGCTAATTTCTGCTAGGACCCGTCCGTCAACAATGAGGTCTTCGAGTTCGTAGGCGGCCATCACCTCGGGTTGAGAAACTGGATCGGGATCCACATATACTCGCTTTCGTCTATGTCGGTGAACAGGTAGAAGTTACTAATGTCGCCAGTTGCAAACTCGGCGTTGGGGGTCGAGACGACACTGTTGAAGACGAGTTTGGCAGTGGTTAGATCGGCGGTTGGCATTGATGTGTCGCCTGCATACTCGATCTTGTTGCCTCCCACAGTCCATCGGACTCGGTACGGGTCCGCTTTGCTCGAGCGGTAGTTGGAGACTACGCGCAAATATGTGGCCTTTTTATGCTTTGGTAGCTTGGACCGTGCAATAAAGCTTATCGTTTTCGTGCCCGTGGAGCCTTTGATTAGGCGTCCATCCGTGAGTCGGTTAATTTCAATCATGTTGGCTTGTTGCCATCGTTTTGCGTCGGGTCCCTTGATTAAGTGGTAATATTCAAGGGATGCGCCTGTATTGGGATCAATGACGGAGTTGGCCATTGACTCGGGAAAAGCTGTTGTTCCTGGCTCAGCGAAAACATGACTAGGTTGCTGTTGCTTGCGATAGCGCTGTTTGGTGCGCGTGTTGTGGCAATGCGGTCCAGGGCGGCGTGTTGTCGGGCTCGATTTTGGTGCTGGCGTTGCTGTGACTTTCGGTCGACGTCGAGCAGGCGCGTCAACTGGACAACTGGCCGGTTGCACTGGTTCATGGACTGCCGTAGGAGGATCATCCACAAGTGGCGCAAATCTGTTGTTAGTGAGCACCGGCTTTGGCGGGAATACAGTTTGTTGCTTGTTCTGGCGCGAAAGTTCTCGTCGGACTTGGCCGCGGTTGCGCGTGGCGCCTGCGTAGGTAAATGCTGTGCCGCTTGGCGGCACCCTCAGAGATCCTGCAGTGGTGGGTAAATTTGGTTGGTCGTCGGCGAAACGCACCCTCGGAGCTGGCTCGGGGTGTGTGGCGACTTGTTGGAAAATTTCCGCCAGGTTTTGCAATCCTTTCGGTGATCGTCAGCTAATGGCGCAATGGGCGCAGCTGGATGAGGATTCTGCAAAGCGTAAATGAGATCGCGGGCTGCAGCGGTGGCGGCATCGGCGGAAGATGTTTTTGGCATGACAACGTGCGACGGATACCATACGAGCGTGTTGGCGATCCGCTCTTTGGCCGTCTTGGTAATGTACACTCGGTAACATCGATAATGTTCAAACGCTGGTCCAATGTACCATCCGGGTACGGCGTGAGGTGCCCAAGTCCCGCGTGCTTCGGGTAATTCATGTACCAATACGCGCGTGCCTGGCGGGCCCATTGGCGTACGAATGAAGTCAAACGCGGCATTGAGCTGTGCTTACGCCGAAAGCTTTGGGTTGATGCGCGATCCGCGCAACAAATTCAGGGTTGTGAGAGCTTGGGACAAAAGGCGATCCCACAGTCGTAACGGAAACTCGGGATCGGTACTGCAAAGGATGGCGATGAAATGGTTTTTGAAAGTGCGAATCGCACGTTCTGCAGCATTGCGCCGGTGCATTCCAGCGGGTGTGAGCTGAAAATCCACTCCTTTGTCCAACATGTATTGTTTGAGAGCGGTGGATGCTTCGTTGTCAAGTCTTTGGAATTTGGGTCGCAGGCCACGCGATGTTAGTGTTTGGTGGATGCACTTGTACGCCGCGAGTAACGCTGGGCCAGTTCGACTCGTCATTGGTTCCGCCAAGATTGCATGGTTGTCGTAATCGTAGGCAACCATCAAGTACTGGTGTCTCCTCGTCGGTGCGACAAGGAACTGGCCGGGCTGGTTGGAGTAGATCTGTCCGCTGATGAGTTGGCATTCCACATAGATGTGGTTGCAGCGTTCTTCCGAGCCTTTGGGCTGTATTTCGCCGGGCGTTTCGTCAGTCCCTGGTAGTGCATGGGCCTTGGTGGCTTTCGGCTTCTTTTTGGTTGACCGTAGGTTACGCCGCTGTTGGTCCAAGTGTCCTTGTACCATGGCGGTGGGTGGCTCTTTCAGGTGCTGGCGAACGCGTGCCGATGTCAAGTCGGGTCATGTCGTGTAATATCCAACGTCAATGGCTGTGCAGAAAGACGAGACGGCTGGTGAACCCGCACAAGCACGCAGGAAAGCCATGCGTTCTGGCATTGATTCAGCAGCTACTGCAGCATATGCAGCATGCTGTAGAATGTTTGGTCCCGGTAAATCCTCTGTTGCATGAAGAGGATTGGTGGCGGAGTTAGTGGGTAACTGAACTTGCCACATCCCGGTGGTGTAGTCTCGGTGACCATTTAACACAACGTGGTTGTCAAACATGACGACCACTTTGTCTTGGTCAAAGGTTGCTATACATCCAGAGTCGCAAAGCTGTCCAACAGATATAAGGGATGCTTGCATGTTGGGGGACAGGTGCGTCTTGCGTGCTTCTTTGGATAAGTGCGGTAGACGCAAGTATCCTTCGTGCGTGCTCGTTATCGTACGGTTGTCGGGTAGACGCACCGCGATTGGATATTTTGTTGGTTTGACATCAAAACATGGTGTTGTAGTTGAATCGAACTGGCAATAATTGCTAGTTGCACCGGAGTCAATGATGGCGCTTGTTGTTGGTACGTCTGACGTAGGGACGTACAACAAATACGGGGAGTGAACAGTAGTGGGCAGCGCAGTTGTGGAGTTAACTTGATTTAGTTTATACTCTATTTCGGTGTTGCTACTTTCTGTCGTCCCAGAATCTTAGAGGCCAGCTTGGCAGCTGCCGCAGGTGCCGGTGACCGTTGCGTCAGGTTGGTGCTTGGTTGCGCGAGCGTTGCACTGAGCACCACTGTGGTAACACAGGCCGTGCGTCAAGCAGTACTTGGTGGGCTCGTTGTTGTTGTTGTTGTCATCGCCACCGCCGTTGTTGCGGCGACGGTTTTTGTTGCTTCCTCCTCCGTTGTTGCCGCATCCCTTATTCGCCTCTGTATACGCAGTGAACATGGCTTTAGTGGCTGCGGACTCGGCTTTGTTGGCGGCCAGCTCGGCTTTGTTGGCGGCCAGCTCGGCTTGAAGGGCCCGAAATTCGGTGTTTTGGCTCTCGTCTCGGGCAGCTAGGTTGGCAAGCTGGCTTGTGATGTCTCCAAGCGTACCGGTGTTGCTGTTGGTCTGGGCGTGGTTTGCCCGCTGATACCCGGCGGTTTCTGTGGTGAGTTCTTCATCGCGGTCGTTCGCATACTGCTGGAAATGGGCGGTTGCGGCTGCCCACGTTTTGTCGGCCGTCGGAAACATGCGCCAACGTTGGCAAGCGTCGGAGAGGAGGCCGCTTTCTTTCACGAGGTCGTAGAGCTTGTCCGTTTTTTGTTGTGCCAATAGAGGAGTGCCTGCTAGCGCAAAAGCATCGGTGGCGTTGCTAATCTGTTGAATGACAAATTCTAGCGGTCCACCTTCCCAGGGGACTTCCATGCGGCTCGCGACTTCTTTGCGCTCCGTTTCGGTGAAGCGTCCGTAACTTTCGATTAAGTGGTTCAACATGTCTTGGATGCTGCACATGTTGTAACCAAGGCGGACGTGGCGTAGTCGTTGCCAGTAAACGTCGTCAGCGGCGGCGAGGAGATGGTTGCGCAAGTTGCGTTCGGTGGCTCGCATGAGCTTGTACGCTTTCCAAGCGTTGGTGTGGAGTCGTAGCGCTTCAGCCAACTGGGCTGCAGTTGGGTTTGCGTTGCCACCTGGTGGCGGAGGCGGATCCATGGGCGGCTGTTCGGGGATTTGGAAAGGTGCCCCGTGGAGGTCAGCGTATTCTGCTGGTGATAGCGTCAGAAAAATATGACCGTGGTTTCCAAACACTGAGTCGACGGACGAAGAGTTAGCGTCCAGTTCGAGCTGGACGAGCAAAATCTGTTTGTGTGTCGGCTTGTGGCCCGGCTCATGAAGCCAGGTTAGAGTAGTGTGTGGGTAGATGGTGAGACTTGAGGATTTGTCGACCATTTTGGGAGTTGGTGCGATGGCTGTACGGAGCAGCGACGAAAAGCACGGTGCAATGGCTGTACGGAGCAGCGACGACACGAAAGAGGAGGCGGGATCTCAAACTCAGTTAAGGTACGTTAAGTGTAACGAATGTCTGCTAAAGCTCTCAATACGATCTAGGCTTGAGGGCTTTACAAGAAGAAAGAAGAGACAAAGGACATTCGTTAATAATGGCCATCACGAGTGATGGTTTTAAGCTACGATGTTCTGGTCCAGCGATAGATGAGGCAACGGCATGTCGGCCGGCGTTGAGATCTTATTGCTGGTTGCGCAGGTCTGGATATGGATCATTGACTGGAGTTACTGCCGGGTTATACCCAAGGATGAACAAGAGGAGCGAGTCACTTTTGCCGTCTTACTTTCCATACAGAGACCATAGGATACACCAGAGACGAGAGAAAGCGACTATCTCACTCCCTTCACAACATTTTCTATCATAATGCCACAACACACGCGCCATCTTAATCGACGAGTCACAACGTGGGCGGCCCTCGTTGCCTGGATACTACTCGTGTTGCTCTCCACAGCGACTAGCGGCCATGAGACGCCCGACGGGCTCGAGAGTCTCTCTACAGGAGACCGCTTGTTTGCCAATCATCAGTACGATGAGGCGGCTGAAGAGTACTGGATGGCCGTCTTGATGCACGGCAATATTCCACCCGACAAGCAATATGACGTGCAGAAAGTCTTTGAGAAGTTTATGCAATGTTACATTGTCCAAGGTAAAATGGTGGATGGCTTGGCTTACGTCGCGGAACAATCCTTTCGAAGGGGCCAAAAGGATATGGGACGACAATACTTGCAGCAAGCCTTATCCATCGACCCGAATAACGCGGCGGCCTTGTCCATTCAAGAGGAATTCAATGGTGGTGGAGCCAGTGGCGCTAAGACGGATGCAACTACTGCTGCTACACGAGAGCACGACGATGATGATCAAGACTTTGTGGGAAAGACTCCCGAAAACTTGTACGAAATTGCCAGTGATCACTTTGCGGCCAAGAATTACGAAGAGTGTGCCGATATCTTTAAGATCTCTTGTCTACGCTCGGGGGAACGGTTGGGGCCATCCTGTGCCAACGCTGTGTATTGTCGCAACATGATTACCGACTGGGGTTTCAATGGGACTGTGTTTGATACCGATATGAAACGAATTTCTGAACTGTCAGAAATGGAAGCCCAGAAGTATAGATTGGCATCCAAGGATGGACAGCACTTTACCTGGCGACGAGCGACATCTGTACACCCACACATGATGTTGTCCTATCCTGTTACGCCCATGCTGAAACGATACGTGACGGAATCAGTCGCTTATATGGACGAACAAATGGCTCGAGCTGGACTAGGCATGGTGGATGGCCAGCTACCTCCATTACCGGACGGAATGCCGTATATTCGCTCCGAATACCTCGAGCGTTTCATTGGTGGAAACGCACCCAGTCGCATCCGCGTTGGCTTTGTCGGAAGTGGATTTAATTCAAAGGCCGTCTTGTACCTATCGCAAGATATGTTTCGGTTCTTTGATCCTTCTCGCTTTGAAATTCACGTCTTTTCCATGGGCCCAGAGGACAAGCCATTGTTTATTCAGCACGGTATGCGGGGAGTTGATTGGCGAAAGCGCGTCCAGGCCAATGTACATTACTTTCACGACTGTCGAGACATGACGGACGATCACATTGGATTAGCAAAGTTTATTCACGATAAGACGATTCACATTTTGATTGAATGGGACGGCTACGCCCGACAGGGAGAGCGAGCACAGGGTCTCTTTGCGCTTCGCCCAGCACCGGTTCAAATCTTGCACCAAGAGTACTTGGGGAGCAGTGGCGCTCTCTATGTGGATTACTTGTTTACCGATGCCATTACGTCACCTCCCGCGCTGGACTATTTGTATACCGAGAAGCTCATTTACATGCCCAATCACTTCTTTAGTAAAGGTCACGCCATGCAGCCCGAAGTGAAGAGACCAACCTACGAATACGTTGCAAAGGACAAGGTGGCGTACGAACTTGGGAAAGGAAGTCCGCGAGAAAACCGATGCATGGCACCCCAGACTGTAGGGCCAGCTGAACCATCATTTGTGTACTGCAACTTTAATAAGCTTCTCAAGAACAACCCCGAAACAGTTCGCAGTTGGATCCGTATCCTCCGCGAAGTACCTGATTCCATGATATGCCTACTCGAGTACCCTATAGAAGCGGTTCCTTATCTACGCAAGTTTATTCATGAGGCTGCCGGCACCTCGGACAACAACAACGACTCCGACAGCTTTATCGCTGGCGACGGAGACGAGCTGAACGATCGCATCCACTTTTTGCCCTGGCAGGCCAATCCGTTTGACCACCAAGCGCGGAACCAAGACTTTTGCCATGTCATGTTGGATTCTCATCCGTACAACGGTCACACTGTCGCTCAGGATTCCTTGTACGGCGGTGTTCCTATTGTGACGCGGAGTGATGGCGACGACATGGCTTCACGTGTGTCCACTTCGGCCAATGTGGTACTGGACCTGGGAGAACTCAATGCCTACGATGGTGCATCGCAGTACGAAGCAATTGCCATTGAATTAGGCAAAAATGCCACTCATTTCAAAGAGGCACGAACCAAGCTGATTGACTCGGCGCTGCAACGAAATCCAATGCATCCTTATTGGGATGTGGCACGGTACGTCAAGAACTTCCAAGTGGGTCTGCAGACAGCATGGGACGACTTTCTTGCCGGCAAGGAGCCTGAGCATATCTTTATCCAGGAGACTGAAGATGCGGCCCTTGGCACCTTTGACGAAGAGATGCTTGCTAACCCAATCGATGGCAAAGCAAAAGTGACACTTTCGGACGAGCTGTAGGGTCACATCCCACCTAGTCGTAGACTAGTTGAATAAAGTAGATTTCTTTATTCCTATTGGATTTTAGATTAGATGTTAACAACCCGGACCAAGCTTACTCGTCGGCACCCATGGTGCCCAAAATATCACCCGACTCGGCCTCAATTACATCGTACATGTGGCCTTCGGATCGAATCAAATCCCCGCCAGTACCAAACAGCTTTTTGCGGTTCATAATGAGTTCAAACTCTTCGTCCGAGATCTTGACATCTTCTACGTCGTCTCCCTTGCCGTGCAAATTGTCAATATCACTCTTCAGCAAGGATTGCAAGTAGTCAAAGGAAATATCTCCTCGCGATCGTCTTCCACCCTTACGAAAGTCGCCACCGGCAATGGTCATACGCTCAAGCTTTTTCTTGGAGATTTGCTTCTCCATCATTTCGATGTCGACCGAATTGACAGTCAGGAGTCGGTATACGGCCACGGGTAAGGTCTGTCCCATCCGGTGACATCGATCCATCGCCTGACTGTCCGCGTGCGGATTCCTGTATATGGTAAGAGAGGTAGATACGTTAGTGGACTGTCTACAATGAATGAAGCTCCGCTGTTGAACTCCAAAGCGGATTTAAGCTGAACGAAAAACGTACCAGTCACTGTCAAAGATAATGCAAGTGTCGGCAGCCGTCAAGTTGATACCCAAACCACCCGCACGGGTCGAAAGCAAAAAGCAAAAATGACGATCGTCGGCCGAGTTGCGACCACCGTTATCGCCGTTGGTCTTTTCGGCGTTAAAGACGTCCATTTGCTCCTGGCGAACGTCAATGTTGGTGGATCCGTCAATTCGACAGTACTTCCAACGGCGATAGTTGAGGTAGTCTTCCATGACGTTCAACACTTTAGTCATTTGACTAAAAATGAGCACCTGGTGACCGTCCGCATGCAAGCGCGACAGCATGCGATCCAACAAGGCAAACTTGCCACTGGCGCGGACCAGCAATTGTGGGTGGGAGGTACCCAAGTGGACACCAGAAGCAGGGTCTATCGGCTCGCCAAACAAAAATGGGTGGTTCACATTCTTTCGGTGATTCATCATCTTGTTGGTTTGGCTGAGAGTGCGTCCGTCTTCAATACCTTGACTCAACAAGGTGTCACGAAGCGTTCCCTTGTCAATCAAGTCCGCATAACCTGCTTGCAATTTAGAAATCCCCGAATACACCACGACTTCCTTCTTGGGAGGCATTTCCTTCAACACATCCAACTTAATGCGGCGCAGCAAAAAGGGACGCAAAATTTCGTGCAGTTTGGTCACCGTCGAATTCTTGCGTTCTTCCGCCACAATCTTTTGCTCGTCACTCAATGAGCCCTTTTTACCTTGACCAATATCCTTGAAACCAAACCAGCTCTGAAAGACATTCAAATCGTCAAAAATTTGGGGGTTGACGAAGTTGAGCAAACTCCAGAGCTCATCCAAGGTATTCTGAATCGGTGTACCCGTCAAAAGCAAACGATTCGCCGCCTTGAGTTTTTTTAGAGATGTAAGCAGCATACACCTGTGATTCTTGAGACGATGTCCTTCATCCACAATCACGTAAGTGAACTCGGAGATCTTTTCCAGTCGGCTCTGGTCGCGAATGGCTACTTCGTACGACGTCACGATAAAGGGGTAGCCTTCCTTCTTGGCCAGCTTGGGGTTGAGCGGTCCCTTGAACATGGCTTCACGATCCGCTGCTGGTCCGTGGTAGCGTACGACGGGATGATTCGGCAGCCACTTTTCAAACTCGCGAACCCAGTTCGGCAAGGTTGCCAGAGGCGCCACAATAAGAAACGGTCCCGAGCAATTCATCGTCAAGAGATGGGCAATAAGAGCAATCACTTGAATGGTCTTACCTAGCCCCATTTCGTCCGCTAAAATCCCACTAACGCCATTCTCGTAGAGGCTGGCCAACCAGCGGACACCTTCCAACTGGTAGTCCTTCAAATAGCAACCCTGCGCGAGATTCTCGGGCTGCGTAAATATCGGTTTCTCGGCACCCTTTCGGCCAGCGGCATCCTTTTGCTGAGCCGCGACCAACGTTTTGGCCCCTGCCGCGGTTTTACTCCTCTTCGAGCTAGCCGCAGTGGCCTTGCCCTTGCGCTTCTTGCCAATGCCCTTTTCCGCCTTGTCGAGCGTACGCTGGGCCGTGTCGGCCATTGCGGCCTGCAATTCGTCCAGGTCTCGAGCGATAAAGTTCGAGTATTCGGAAGCCTTGGACAAGAGAAAGTCCAACTGGTTGCCCTGTGTGGAATAGTTGTAAATTGTAGTGTAATATGTGCGTGAGAAGGGAGAGAGACAACAGCCACGAGTGTCGAATGAATGAAGCAGTCGTAAAACAGCAGTGATAATAGTTCGAAAAGCTTACCCGTTGGTGATAATGAGGTTCGGCGGCAGCCGCTGCGTCCTTAACAGCAGCAGGATGCTCTCGATCCGACTCTTGCTCGGAATCCGACAAGGCTGGAACGGCACCTTGCTGCAAGGCGGCCTGCAAGAGCTTGGGGGCCTGCTGCACGTCCTTGGACTGGAGAACAACAGCGGTTGCATCGTGTATTTCTCGTTCGTGCTCGAGATCCTTAAACAAGCGTTCTTCTTCTTCCTCTTCTTCGGGTGGTACTGGAGACTTGTCTTCGTCGTCGTCAATGTCGTCGTTCTTCGCGTCATTGTTCTCCTTACTATCAGCAGTGTACGCGGCAGGGGTGGCAGTCGTGCACGTGGAGACGGGGGCAGTTTCGACTGGTTCCGGGGCAGTTGCAGCCGTCATTTGCGTGGTGGACGGCTTGGCTGTCGATAGCTCCGTGCTAGTAACAACAGCGGCAGCTGGTCCCGGGGCAGTCTTGTCGACGACGGCAGTGCCGCCATTGGCTTGGGCCTTTTCGTCGTTGGCCTTTTCGATTTCGGGATTCGACATGTTATATGGTTCAAGAACAAGTGAGGTCGAATAGTGGGATGTCGTAAGTGTCTTGTAGATATGAGGTTAGCAGAGTTGCTCTGAAGGCGACAGCAGCCGAATGAATGAGAGATACGAGTGAAGCGAAGGAGTACCAGTGACTGTTACTCGGTTGTGTACCGTCGACGCCGAACGAATCTCTCTTTCCTCCCTCCACCACCAAAACCACCGTGACCGACCCCCGTGCCGGTGCCAGTCACAAA
>Ga0307978_1003443_pt1 | contig 10777 bp, 5 predicted proteins | sample OrgLakmetage1056_FD_203151 | JGI IMG/M metagenome (GOLD analysis project Ga0307978, IMG submission 203151) | Saline water microbial communities from Organic Lake, Antarctica - #1056 | ecosystem: Environmental > Aquatic > Non-marine Saline and Alkaline > Saline | place: Antarctica: Organic Lake...
GTGGCGCGAGTGACGCCCAGAGGTTCTTTCTTGTGACTATGATGAGTGGTATTGTCGTCGTCGTCGTTATCGTTATCGTTACTGCTGCCACTGCTACTGCTACTGCTACTGCTACTGCCACTGCTACTGCTACTGCTACTGCTACTGCTACTGCTACTGATGCTGAGACTGTTCGTGGCGGAGGGTACAGCATCGTAGTGGACACGTTTCAGACTCGCTGATTTGAGTTCTTCACCGTTGATCATTCTCAAAGAAAAGTATCTCGGACTTGTGAATCTTGGACAGCTGATTCTACAAGGGCTCTTCAGGCTCAATAGTTGGTACCTATCGCTTACAATCCTCTCAGAGACTTGCGTTTCTGCGCATCGATCTCCATTGTGAGGTCTTTTCTTGTATCGGAAATCGGAATATCACAATCGGAATTTGAAAAAAGGTTTCAACCAATCAGAAATCAGAATGCTCATCCGTTTCTCTGCCTCATCGAAAAACGACGACCAGCGACCATGGAGAATCGACGATAGGATACATATCGGCTTTTTGTTTCGTGTCAAACACAGATTTCATTCAAGACGATGCCAACCTCTCGATTCTTCCTTGTACGAGCTACCCTGGCCTTCTGGGTCCTCTCCGTTGGCTATGCATTCGTTCAGGTCGAGACAATGAGAAAAGTGTCAATGGCGGCGGCACTCTATCGGCGGCAATCCCTCTCGGCATCGCTGGGCAGTAAAGGAAGCAACCAAGATGCGACAGCGTCGTCACGTAGACGCTTTTTAGGTCAAATGGGAACTCTGTCTCTGGTGAACCTTATCATTCCTTCAGACCCGGCCGTTGCCGCCGCTCCCATTACAATCGGTGAATCGGAAAACGTCGGTGCTCGAGTTCGTCGTCTCCTTCGTCCCAAGCCCCCCAAGGTCTTGAGGAATCAGCTCAATCTGGATTTTGCCGTTCTGCTCATGCGTTCGTCGTACAATGCACTGGATCAGATCGATTGCGTCGCCATGGATCAGTTCCAACGAGACTTTTTCATCCTTGTAAGTTTGTGTGTGTGTGTGTAGGCGTTGTTGTGGATGCGTATGTGTGTGTGTGTGTGCTTGTCCAAAGAGATACTCCCGTGCCTAAACACGATCCTTTCATTTCCATGTGTGCATCTCTCTGGTTAGAGACAAGCCGAATACCAACCCTACGTCAATGACCTGGGACCAGGTCTGGTCCAGCAAGGTCAGTTGTCGGATCCGTATTACTTTGACTTTATATCGTATGCTCAGTACGCCACCATCAATCGAGAGATCACCCAGGACCCTCCCTTTGTCTTTCAAGAACAGCAACCAGTCACCGTGGGTGAAGACGAGCCGCAAACATTTGTCAGTGTGGTCATTCGGCGCGATTCGGCTCTTGCCAACGACAAGCTCGCACCGGAGCACGATCGGCAGGTTGGTGTTGCCATTTTGGATCGACTGCAAAAGACCTTTGGCGATTCCCCCTCGGCGTTGCCCAAGGCGGAACCGCAGAGTCGACCCAGCACAGGTATGTAAAAAGCCATTCTCGACGTTTTAGGGAAGCGTGACGTTCTTGCCTCTAAACTTGTTTGTGCTGTTGTTTGTTGATTGTTGTTTTAGCCAAAGTTCTCGAATCGCTCTCGCAGCTTGTCAAGCTCTTTTTGCTCAACGGATATGCATGGGATGGCAGTGCCTCGCTGGTATCGTCTACAGCAGCTGAATCGGGAGCAGCGGGAGCCGAGTTTTGTCTCCGATTGGTGGCGCCGGCAACCCTCTGGGGTGGACAAGCGCTGCAGCAGCAACGAGCACCACTCTCAAATGATTTTTTGTAAGTTCTGTAGCATTGCGTTGGAAAGACTCTGTTTGCGCATGTTTTTGGCCGCTCTGGTTTCCAGGATTGCGTCTGCTCACACTGGATGCATACTGTACTACGCACATGCCCATTCTTGTTCGCTAGACTCAAGACGGCCAAGGAACTCGTGGGGCGCATGGGCTATGGATTGGCCGCTTCTTCGGTCAAGTACGAGGGCACCAACGAGTTGAATTACTTGACCCTTCGCTAGTAAGCCCGCAATGATATCCTAAGAATTTCCAAAAGCCTCTGTTGTCGACTACTCCAGCCACAGTCCCTTATCATAACGGTAACATCATAGCTTCTTGGATACAGTATACTACGACTCGACTCGAACTGTTCTGTCATCGCCCGGGACATGCGAATAAAAAATTAGACACCTTGTAGAGTATTCTCCGGGTTTCTTCGAATGTCCCGAGAGCCTCACGTTTCATTCCACGCTCGCAAAAGTTCCGCCTCCTTTGGGTCGGCACGAAGTTTCGCGGCACTGCCATGGATCTCTATCTCTCTCTCTCTCTCTCCTTTCATAAACGTTACGTTTTTGTCTATCGCAACAGAAAGACCTTGCCTTGCAACCAAAACAAAAAGGAGGCAGTAGTAATCAGTGCATGTCTTTTGTTCCTGCTCCGCAACAGGCGAATGCCGCCAGCGCCAACAACAATGCCCCGGTGAAATCCACAACGGTTGCCGCGGCGGCGGCGGTCGCCGAACCCGAAATCTCGGACCAGGAGCTATTGTTCAAGATCCGTACCTTTGATGTCTACTGGGTCGATAAGACCGCGCTCATGTACCGTGATGGTATTGCCAAGGTATGTGAATGATGTGAACTCGATTGGTTGGTCGGTTGGTTGGAAATGCGAATACGAATACGATTCATTTTGCTTGTGCGCGCGGACTGGGGGGGGGGGGGTCTGCGGGGTGCACCGTCGACGTTAAGTGCATGCAACAACGGGGAGAAGCAACCAAGATGCCGTTCCGAAAGCGTCCGTCTCACGTTTTGTTTTTTCTTTCTTTTTTGCAGACCTTTGATAAAGAATCCCGCAAGGCTCTCATTGTGGTCAAGCAGCGATCTTCCATTCCTCTTATTCTCCGTGACATGGCCCCACCGGAAGGCTCCATTTTCGATCCTGCCAAAAAGTGGGAAGAGGAAAAGGCTCGCCGTGCGGCCACGGCCGTGATTGAGGCCAAGGAAGAGGAGGCTGCCGTACAGGAAAAGACCAAGAAGAGCGGAAAGAAGGGAACCGAAAAGAAAAAGTCCACGGCCGATACCATCAAGGAGAGTAACGCGGTGGAAAAGATGCGAAAGGACCACGAGCGTGACTTGCAAAAGCTCGGTAACCTCAAGTCCTTGAAGGCTTTGCAGGAGACCGTCTGCGAAACTACGGGTGGAAAGATTAATCGCATGCTCAAGATGTTGCACCTGTGTGTCGCGGATCTTCGTCAGGGTGCCGTGACTTCGAGTGAAGGTGAAGTCCTCGATATCTTGTGGGCCTTGGAAGAGATGCAGGCCTTCAAGGCGGCGGATGAAGAAGTTTCCTTGCAGAAGGCCACCATGAAGGAAGCCAAGGAGTCGGAAAAGTTGGACAAGAAGTCCTCCAAGAAGGATTCTAAGAAGGACAAGAAGCCATCCAAGAAGGACAAGGATGTCAAGCCAGAAAAGAAGGTTGCTCTCAGTCAAGAGGCTCAGTCTTTGAAGTCTCTCTACAAGGAGGGTGCTGACTCGCGTGGAAGTTACAAGGACTCTTTGAAGTACGCTCGAAAGCTCATGGCTGGCAAGGAGAGTCTCATCTCTTTCCAGCTCACGGAGATGCCCGATCGTCTTCCTCCTCTCAGTCGATACAATCGTCAGTTCAAGTTGGAGGAGTGGCAGTGTGACATTTTGCAAGCCATTGACGACAGGGCTTCCGCGGTTGTATGTGCTCCCACGTCGTCGGGTAAGACTCTTTTGAGTACTTACACCTGTAAGAACGCCAACGGCACGGTTCTCTTTGTCTTGCCGAGTGAGGTTCTCGTCTGGCAGGTGGCGTCCACTTACTACCAGTTCTTCAAGGGAAATGTAACCGTGTGTACCGACCAGATTACCTTTCAAGAAGTTACGGGTGATGCCCAGGTCTATATTGGCACGCCAAAGGCGCTGGAACGCAGCTTGTCCAAGGTCCGCGGAGCCGCTGGTGAGGAAATGACCAAGGGAGAACGAGAGTTTATGATTCTCGACGGAGGTTTCCATCAGTTTGACTATTTGGTTCTCGATGAAGTCCATACTTTGAACGGCCCGGAGGGTGACGCGCTTCAGCGAATCATAAAGGCATGCAACTGCCCTGTCCTTGCGCTTAGTGCCACCATTGGAAACGCGTCGCAGTTGAGAGACTGGTTCGGCGCGGTTCGCCACGAGCATCTTGAAGCGACTGTTATTGACGCTCCGGAGCAGCCAGAGGAGATCATCTTGAAGGAGCATTATGCTCGGTTCATCAACCTTCAGCGATACGTTGTGACTGAATCGGAAGGCAAGGATGGAAAGATGAAGCAAAAGCTCGTCAAGCTCCATCCGGTTGCTGCCATGACGCCGGATAGGCTCCATAACCAGCCTGAACTCATTGGAGGTCTCTCCATGACCCCTTCTGACTTGATGGATCTTTGGAAACGTATGCGTGCCATTTTCCCTTCGACTGTTCTTGAAGGCTTGGACGACCCTGACAAGTTCTTTGCTCAGTACGTTGATGAAAGCATGCGCGTCACTTTGAACCAGACTAAGGAGTACGAGACACGTTTGAAAGGGCGTCTTGCGACTCTTTCGACGTCGCACCCTGATCTGTACGAGAGGCTTCGCAAGGCGCAGCTCCCTCCTCCTTTGACCGCGAAGGCCGACGTTGGTGACATGCTTTACGGAGCGATCGACCAGCTTAAAGAGAACGCGTTGTTGCCTGCAGTGGCTTTCCAGCTCAACACGTATGGTGCCTTCGCCATGTTCAAGACTCTCCTTCAACGTCTTGAAAGTGAGCAAATAACCGAGTTCCCCACGTACCGAAAGGACCTTATCAAGAGCGCACGCGATAAGGCGCAGATGCGAAAGGTCGCAGCAGGCAAGGCCAGTCGAGAGAATGCTGCCGAGGCCGAGGAAGATGCCAAGTCTGGCTTTGAGGACGCGTCGCTCATTCAGGAGGATACGACCAAGCCTCACGACAAGTTCATCTTGTCGCCTCCTGGCAAGCGTCTCAACTTCAATGAGGTCGAGAACATTATCGCGGACATGAAGAAGTCGGGCGAGAAGGTAGACATTGACCATGCTCTCATTCGAGGACTTCGTCGTGGAATTGCTATCTACACCAACGAAGTCGGATTCTCTTGCTACCGTCGTCAGGTCCAAATGCTCGCACAGAAAGGTCGACTCGCTGTCGTCTTTTCCGACGACGCGCTTGCCTATGGTGTCAACATGCCCTTCCGTTCTTGCGTTTTCTGCGGTGACATGGGTGACGATTTGACTCCTCTGATTGCCCAGCAGATGCAGGGCCGTGCCGGGCGCAGAGGTCTTGACGTCCAAGGTAACGTCATCTACTTGGGTATGGATTGGCCGTACATTGAGAATCTGATGCTTGGTCAGATCAGTCAGGTGACGGGAAAGGAACCTCGTTATCCCATCATGAATTTGCAGCAAGTTCTTGCCGCATCCAACGATCCCGATGACACGAAGCATTTTGCCCACGAGCCTGACGGTGATGCGAGCGCTCCTTTTGCGACTGCCATTCGCAGGATCCAGAAGTACCAGCACTGCTTCCCGACTGTCACTGAAACGCAGATTCAGTGGATGTGTAGCAGCACCTTGGAAGACTTCTGCGAAGAGAAGGAGTCAGACAACTACTTCGATCTGTCGAACAAGACTATTCAAGGATTGGGCTATGTCCACGAAGACGGGACTATCGCTATGGACCATAACGTCTTGAGTATGGTCTGGGAGATGCATGAATTTTTGCCCGAGGCTGTTCACTTGTGCGCCGTGCTGGAGCAGATGTACATTCGTTTCTGCTACAACAAAACAAGGAGCTACAAGGAAAGTGACTCGACTCAAAACGAGTTCCTTTCCGTTCTGCTTCATGTTGTTGACCGAGTCCCCGCCGGGGAAGGTGCTGAAACGCTGCAGCAGCTTTTGCGTGTCGCTCCAGCCCCAGATGGAAGAGCTCTTGGCGGAGACGCGAAAGCCATGTGGCTCGAGACCGAACGGACTCTCCGTGAACAGAAGGCGCTTATCGATGGCTTGGACATCGATCAAGCCCAGAAGGACATGCTTCACCTTGTGATGCCTCCTGCTTCCGAGGACGGTAACATGGGACCGCCTCTTGACAGTGGTGTGTACGAGATGCTTGTCTCGAAACAGAAGGGCTTCCTCGATGGACAGAGTGTCGAAAGGCGTAACGAATTGAAGAACAGAATCGTTCGATTGGGCAACATTTGCCAACTAGCGCACAACAACTTGCAGCAGCCGCACGGGAAGTTTAATGCTCTTGAAGTTCACTTCCGTCGTATGTTCAGCAACATCAAATACAGTGTGGCGGACATGATGAACCAGCTCACAGACCAGGACGATCTAACCGAAGTGTAAAAGCTTACATGGAATTAGACAATATACCCGTAATTAGGAATACGCCCGTTTGGAATTGATTTATGAAACTTGAAAGACGATACCCAAGGGTTAGACGTGTTCTTTCTGAACCTCTGACTCTACAAGACTTTTCCGATCCGTGGTCTCGACCGAGGCAAGGCGCGCCTTGTAAACGCCGCATTACAGCGCCTGATGCACGAAGCCGTTCCAAGCAAGTAGGAATATCAGCTAGGAAGGGAAAGGGAGACTCCACTTCGGTGGATCCGTGCGAAAAGAGATCGGCTCTCTACCATCCACGCAGATTGTGTATTGAAGCGCGTGTAGCCAGATACCCGAACTCCTTACAAGGAATTCAAGCCGTGTTCTGTCTTTTCCTCGACAGCGAGCACACCAAACACACGTTCGATGAATGAATTGATCAAACGGCTCTTCCTCTTGACGGTCTAAATCCACCATGCGCTCCACTTCTCCAGAAGTGGCAGGGACGTCACTTATAATGAGACTCAGCGGCTTCTCGTCTGTACTCTTCTCGACCCCATTCGCACGTTCTATCTCTTCCGTGTTCGTCTTGTCCATCGCGTCCAAGAGCGTCTGCGCTTTGCCACAGATTATCTCGCCTTTTTTGTTCGCGCACCACATACTTCCGCCGTAGTTCGGGTCGTTGGCTATGGGGTGGCCCAAGTGCTGTAAAGCCAAGCGAATCTGATGGGTACGCCCCGTTCCGGGCCGACAAAGAACGACCGTCGAGTCGGTCTCTTCATCATACCGAATGACTGCAAAAGCCGTCTGCGCAGGCTTGACCGTTTTCAGATAGAGTGACGACTCCAAGGCGTCAAACGTACCGCTTACGCAGACGCCATTCTTTTGCTGCTCGATTCGGACTGGACAAGCAAGGTGCAGCCATTGAAGATCTGATTCAGTAGTATGCAGTGGCTTTTCCTGGAGAATTTTCAGATACTGCAACCACTCGTCAACTGGGTGTTCCGACTCGGAAAACGAGTCTAGCGAGATGTCTTCGTAACCAGCAGGATTGCCAGTAGCATTGGAAACCCAATAGCCGTAGGCGTTTCGTTCTCTCGAAATCGCTTCCTCGTCATCCGTTGACCCGTTCGCACATTTTGCCTTCTTGTGCGACCACTCGCCGTACACGGGGAGTGGAGCGTTCGCTTTCGTGGTCAGTTTGGTCAAGGAGGTCGGACAGTTCCGGGGGAAACGACCCCGGACACGGGCCAAGTAAAGCTTTTCGCAAGCATCCCGTTCCTGAATCGCTTTACCCCATATTTTAGCCTGTTCGCTGCTTTTCGCCAAGACGACCAAGCCACTCGTGAGTCTATCCAGTCGGTGAATAGTAAATAGCTTTCCATACGCTGGCTCCAAAAGATTCATGAGCGAGTTCTCATTGTAGCCACCACAAGGGTGAACCGGCAAGGTACTAGGCTTGTCCACTGCCAAGATAAGATCGGTCTCGGCCTTGACTACCACGTAAGGCGACTGATCCGTAGCGACTGCGACTCCTGGCTCGTGTCGATGAACTGTATGAGATAACACATCGCTTCCTACGATCTTGTACGAGGCATCCACCTTGCGATCCGATACGAGTATGCGCCCTTGTGCAATTGCCGTCTCATAGTACGAAGCTGGGTAGCTGCCGAACTCGGTTGTGTAAATATCCAAGATGGTCCGTCCAAGCCAGCGAGCCTTGGCGTGTGAAGCAAATGTATATGGGTAGGGCTTAACGACACGGAGCCAATCCGGAGCTGTCGGGGCCTTTTCACCGTCCAGCTTCAAGGGAACATAGGAACAATCAATCACCAAGTTGTCGTTGGAGTGCTTTTCGGAGCGTGGTCGTTTGCGATTCCGCTGCGACCGAGGTTTCATACCACGCTTTTTTCGGTCATGCTTCTTTCGGTCTTCCTTCTTGTGTGCGCGGCGATCGCCTTTCTTATCGCCAGCGCTGTCGTCGCCTCTGCCTTGCTTATCGGAATTCATGTTGGTCTCGCGCTGTTTTGATCCAGGAAAAGTCTGCTCAGGTTTCAGAGGCAGCTATGGTCACAGATATAGAGTCTTGGCCGTAGCTAGTCACAGATTTAAAGTCTTGGCAATAGAGATTTGCTGAAAGCGTTGGATATTAGGGATGCGTCCTCAAATTAGCACCATTGTGAAAGCTGCGGTTTTACGAAAAACATCTCAGCCAACCAAAATTAGAAATCGAAAGCAACCCGGAGGGAGAAAAGGTATGCTTTTGGCATGCATACGGTACGACGTACGCATGTTGTCACATACGAATCGGTACTAGACTAGAATATCATGTCAACACGTCTCTATTAATGACCAAAAGAGCCAGACCAGAGTGGGAACATGTTGCGTTCTGGTTATCGTCGACGGTGGAACTCTCAAGGGAAACCGAGTAAGATTGTCTTACGATATTATACATGCACTGCTGTCGGGGCGATTTCCGGAATTCACGCTCAGGTTCATGCCTCGTGATACTTATTCGTGCGGCCCAACTGCTCTGGCGCCATTGCGTCTCAGCAGTTGGATGGCTGGATGGTTGTCCGGGAGCATGTGCTCGGCCCACCACAACGGTGAACCGCCTTTACCCTCGTTTGTTCGGTCGTTAACGTCCGCTCCATCCTCAATAAGATACTCGAGTACTTGGACACGTCCACTCCGTGCTGCCTCATGAATGGGCTTCCATCCGTTGCTATCTGAAGCGTGCAACGACTCACGGTCTTCCGACGCGATTTCCTTTAGCTTGGCCACGTTGCCGCTGGCGGCGAGAATGTGTGCCTCCCGAACGCCTTTGGTACGCTTGGTTTTCTTCTTTGTGGTTGATTCAGTACGATAAAAGATATAGTCTTGTAGCCATTGCACTGCCTGCTGTGTGCCGTCTTGAATATAGTCGGGGAGATTCGGGCGACCCTGGTCCTTGGGAGCAGCAGCAGTATAGGCATCTCGCAGCCTCATTTCTTCAAAGACTTGTTTGTCACTCTTGGGCGTGAGTTTTCCTTCCATCTTCTTTTCTAGAGCGGTAGTATAGCCGATGGGTTCAAAGTGCAGAAACATGTTGGCGTAGTGTTCGCCTCGCAAGACAAAGGGCCGACCATGAATGACGGAATGGCTCTCGTACAGCACCATGTCTCCCGGGGCCATGGTCAGATTTACCGCCACACCATCGTGTCCAATAACTTCCAATACCCAATCTTCCTCAACCTCTTGCGCAACGTTGATAATGGCCGACAAGACCAGCGGCAGCCGATCCACGTGCGGCACCAAGTAACTGCCGTCGTAATATACACGAATGCCGTAGGTCGACGTTGGAATCAAGGACTGGCCACTCCAGGCTTCCAAGACCTCCTGAACTTGCTCCTCCACAGCACGTTTTACTGTGGGATAATCCTTGATTTGCAATACCTCGGTCGGTACCTCCCAATGATTTGTATAGATATTGCCTGCAGGCCACGATTCTTTCACCAATTTGTCGGAATAGTGCGTCGACCAAAGATCCTGCAGCATGTCAAAGGCTGCTTCCGGAGCCCGTACTTTAGCGTATCCTGCAGCCGTAAAATTTGTTTGGTAGGCAGGTTGGGCCGCGTTCATGGCGATGCGATCGTTGTCGCTGCGCACGCAAAGATCACGACTGTTGTAGGCGGCAATGCATCCTTGCATGTACGCTCGATACGCCTCTTGTTGTTGAAATTTAAGGGAACCCGCCTTGGGCTTTCGACCGACACTGTCGATTTCGTGTTGGGTGGGCCAGGAGGTGTCGACACCGTATGTTTCTGCTTCTGCCTGCGACTCCTTCTTGGATCCTACCGTCATAGATACGCGGCTGCGTGCTTGTTCCGAGGCGATGCTCTCTTGGGCAAGGCCTTGCGCTACAAGAACGACCAGCCAGATCCTACTACGAAACAACATTAATTCTCTTGATAGTCTAGGAGGGTCTAGGAATGGCGTCGTTCGCCGCAAAGGGACTGGAGAGAGTACTGTGCTGCTCCAAGAAGACACTAGTCTAATAAAGTAGTGTCCATCGTCGTCGTCCGTTTTCCGCATTCTTGCCTGGTTGTCGATCTTGGTTTTGGCGCCAACATATTCCGCCATTTTGACTTTTTTCCAAAATCGTGTCCCCGCGGCGGGCACGGCCATCAGCAATATCCCAGTGTTGATTCTAGGAGAATCTGATCACGCCTCGAACCTTCAGTTCTCGGATGTAGTGTGTCAGGACCCTCGATAGTCTATCTATAGGAAGAGTCAATCAAACTGTTCTTACGATGGGATTAATCAAAAAGAATGAACAGCCACTGGTGCCAATTTGAGGCCCTTTTTAAGAACTGA
>Ga0307978_1003445_pt1 | contig 10774 bp, 6 predicted proteins | sample OrgLakmetage1056_FD_203151 | JGI IMG/M metagenome (GOLD analysis project Ga0307978, IMG submission 203151) | Saline water microbial communities from Organic Lake, Antarctica - #1056 | ecosystem: Environmental > Aquatic > Non-marine Saline and Alkaline > Saline | place: Antarctica: Organic Lake...
CAGCGTAGTGTCCTTTGTGCTCGCAACGGAAACAAGTGACGCCGGTGTGCGTGACGCCGTCAGCGCCAGCAATCACTTTGCCAGATTGCACAAAAGTCATGCCATCTTCTTCCTCGACTGCCGCCTCCTGGCTGAGCGTGTTACGGCGCGGCTCTTCTCGTTTGGAAGGCTTGAAATTGACAAGCAGGCTGTAGGCTGCGGTAAAGTTGATGGGATACTGGTTGTTTCCTCGGGAGAACTGGTTCTCGTGGTCGGCCCAAAGTGTACCAAACCGACGACGGTCGGCTCGCTTCAGGAAAGCCAAAGCGAGAGTGCGGTCACGTGCAATCTTGAGGCGTTTCGTTGTGTCGTCTGTGTTGGACGAGACAGCGGCAGTAGCATCGAGTAAACCTGGGTCTTCGCCAATGGCGCCGCCATAGTGCTCCAGGACCTCGACGAGGGAACGGAAATGCTCGAGGTAGGAGGAAATCGAGTCTTCGGCGCCTTGAGTGTAGGCGTAGTAGGAGGTGCGCACGTCGTCGAGGGAAAGGTAGATGTAACGCTGACCCTCAAAACGATACGTGATGCCCTTGATTTCCTTCAGAATCCAAACGCAATCACTTTCGTGACTTTTCGCCTCGAAATCATCGAGCGAAGTGAGTTTCGCTTTCATCGCCTCGCTGCACTGGCCCCAAATGACCGCGTAAGCGGTCTTCAAATTACTATCAAGGTAGTCAGTGCGCGTGCAATAAGCAGACACCTTCTTTTCCCAAATAGCGATAACAAGTCTGTTGGTTTCAGAAACTTCGAGTTCCGTGGGCTTCGGAATTTCGGGTTTGACGAAGTCTTTCGTAAGGGAAACCATGTCGCCCGGGTACTTAAGCTTCTTGGCAATGTACTCTCCGAGAGCTTCTACGGTCTTCGAGAAGTGCTTCTTGTCTTCGCATTCGTTGAAACACTGGAAAACGTGGCCGTTCATCTCTTCGGTATTGCCCTTAAAGGTAGAGCGAACACGGGGTGTAGTGATCGCGCGGCTGCCGTGTCGGTTTCCGCGACCGCGGCTACCGCTTCGTCCGCGTCCTCGTCCGCTGCCACGTCCACTGGCAGTATTGCTGCTGGGGACAATTGGAGGAGATGCAACAGCATCACTCATGATGGGGTGTCTTGGGTTCAGAAAAAATAGATCAGAAAAGAACGCTGTTTTCGAAAAGCGTTGAGAAAACGGAGTAGTTTTCTTTTTGATTAATGTTGATTCTAGGAGAATCTGATCACGCCTCGAACCTTCAATTCTCGGCTGTAGTGTGTCAGGACCCTCGATAGTCTATCTATAAGAAGAGTCAATCAAACTGTTCTTACGATGGGATTAATCAAAAAGAATGAACAGTCACTGGTGCCCATTTGAGGCCCTTTTTAAGAATTGACGCATACGTGGGAGCAGATGCGACCTCCATCTGTTCGGACACTTTTTTCTTGGTTGGTAACGCGAACGTCTGTCCGCTACCTCCAGATCGAACTTTCTCCAATATCGGATTCTCAACACTCACTCTCGAGTTATATACTGTAGTACGGCACGATCGAGGTGGATCTTTCTTGGCTTTTCTTATTCTTGCCACCACGGTATCTGTACGGGGATTCATTCCTTGATTCATTCAACCCACTTCTTGTGCCAACTATCCCGACAAGGTCCTTGGTGGCGCAGCTGAAGTATAGGGAAGAGCGTTCCCCGGAGCGTGTGTTGTGTCTCATCATGCAACTTGCATCTATCTATTGTCGCATTATGATAGTGGATCGCGTTTTTCTTGTGACGTCGCTTTCGGAATTTGAATTTCGAAATGAAATTCAACGGACGAAAAAGCGCGGACGAAAAAGCGCGCGAAACGTAAAAATCAATAATTCGTCCTTCATCACAAAGAACAAAGAACACTTTCAGTGTTGGCAACGACGTCGTAGTATGTACGTACGACAGTAAGTAGTGTACTACAGTATCTAGTCGGTACAGTATTGACGGAGAGTCGAGACCGGGCGGGGGCGGGCCGGGGACCACGCTGGACTGGAGGGCAATTAATCTCGGATCCCGCGCGACCGTAGACGCCCAGTAGAGCCTGGTACATGACCTGTGGCTCCTGAGCCATGTTAGCAGCGTACTGTGCCGACGAAGATAGCGCTGTCGTGTGTTTTCAAACGCGGCTTTGGTCTGTTCAAGATCTTGCACTCCTACCGCTAATTGATTAAAGTCTTCTTATTTTCTGATACCGGTAGTTCCTGATCTCTGAAGCCACGTTCTGAAGTCTACCTGGTACCAGGGGAGTATATTCTCCCCTGCCTGGTACTGTGTGTGTGTGTGTGTGTGTGCGCGCGTGTGTGTGTGTGTGTGTGTGTGTTTATTTTTAAGTAGTAATGAGCGCGGGTCTTCCCTCTAAGGCCACACCTAGGGGCTCGTCAATACTGTCATAGCGCCCATATTTACCGGCGAAGAGGGCATGGGAGACGGGCGCTTTATGTAATTCCCAATCCCAAGGCTAATGATGTAAGTTCTGTTGTCAACGGACACATGGCAGACGATCAAAGTGCGTATGATATGATCAAGGGGGAGGTTTACTCGTTTACTCCGTAATAAAAATCCTGACGATGATCTGCACCGTAAATGCGGATTTCACGGTTTGAAACCATGGCGAATCGGGAACCTTCGCGTGCCGTTTTGATTGCAGTGTAGCCCAGAAGTTGCTTTGGTAGATATCGTGCCATTGAAAATGGATATCCTGCCATTGAAAATGGCCTTTTTCCGCTTAAAATTACCGTGGTGTAAACAGCAGCTTCAGAAGCACCGCTTTGCACGCACATATTGCAGTGACACCAGCAAGCGAGAGCGGGTTTGCCCGTCACTTGGCCTTCGAACTGACCACGCATGCAAGTCCAGGTATGAGTCGTCATGATTGCTGCTGATGATGTTGTTGTACTTTTCTGCTGTCGCTAACATGAACAACTGAACTGTTGCTGGCGGTGGGTCGATTATGGGATCGGATCGGCGGGATAAGATCTTTCTCGAAACATGACACGACTACATGCGAACGCATCGAGAAAAAGTCCGAAGCCGAGAATGTTCGGGGAGTTTGTCCGAAGCAATAGTGCCAAGATAGAAGTCATTACGGTAGTTATTGGCTTTTTCGCGCGGTTCTGTTCCACTAAGTGACTTTATATCCATATACGAAGCTAAATAGGTATTATATACTATTTTTTAAAAGAGAATAGTTCAGTACGACACCAGTATTTAGTTGGTGAATGTCTCAAGTCCTAATTCCAGTTGCTTCTCCCGTTTCCCAGCACGCCAACCAGTTCTCACTTTTTTCTCTCTAAAATCACACAAGATCAAGATCCTAACGACCATTATGATGAATTTTTTCTCGACCGTCAGTCTCCTCCTTGTTGTGGTAGGCTTGAAGGCTGCCACGGCTCTCGAGGGCGTCTTGCTTGGTAGACTCGACATGCAAATGCGTTCGCAGTCCACCACCAATCCCAGCGAGTTTCTCGTCCAAGTCATTTCGCAAACGGCAGACTTTCTCGACGATGAGTTCAACAAGATTTACGAAGGGACTAGCCATGGCTTCTTTTATGTGAGTCTTTCCGTCTTATCGTACGAAGTTGAGACGGACTCGGATGGTAACGGCTTTGCTGCCAATATTGATCTTACGGGGACCGCCTTTTTTGAAGAAGCGCCTCCACAGATCCAAGTTGGCACGGTTCTTTCGTCCGCCTTTCAACAACGCAACCAAGACTTTTTGCAAACCTTGATCGATTCCTCGGATCCATTCTTGCAAGATATCGATTACGCCATCGTTGAATTCAATGGCATTGAAGTGTCCAACGAAGACGAGGAAGGATCCAGTGACGATGGAGGTTTAGATGCCTGGTTGTTGGCCTTGATTGTGGGTGCTTCCACGTTTGTTACCGTATTTTGTATGTGCATGGCCTTCATCTGCTGGGCACCCTCAAAAGAAGGCAGTGGCAAGGGATACTTGACTTCGTCCAAGCATACAACTGACGATGCTGACGAAGAAGAGGAAACGGAATATCTCCGTGCCATTCGCGGTCGCTCCATTAGCCCTGTTCGAAGTATTACCAGCCAAGCGTCTTCGAATTTTACGTATAACCCTAAGTCCACTAGAAGTAGTGGTGCTGGTGGTGGCAGCTTCTTGGCGGGTCCTACCGAGCAGGTGGATATTGAAGCTTGGCAGCGGGAGAGCACCATTAACAAAAGCATGAGCAGCAACGTACCCTTTGGTGATATTTCCGCCATTGAAAGCAAAAAAGATCTTTCGCTCATTGAAGAAGGAGATAGCGAGGAAATCACCCCCCTGAAGATTGAGGGTATTCCTCCGCTAGAAGCGTTTGCGCACGGCAGGCAGCAGACTTCGTATTTGTCTCGCAAGGCTGTCGCAAGTATGGAGCAAGGCGATCGACGCAAAAGCAGTCGTCGTATCAGCAGCAAGGCAAAGAGTAACAGAAATGTACCGTCCATGGACTTGAATGGTACGGCGCAAGACGTGATTGCCGACTTGAACGACTTGAGCTACCAGATTGATCAGTATCGTGGAAATTAAGGAGCGACAGCCAGGTTGAGTCTGATTAATCTCTTCTCTAAATCAATCATGTACTACTGTATTTTAATCCTTTCTTCCTCTCTATTATTCCGCAGTCTATGAGATTCAATACAATTGCATAGACTATGGCTAGGCTAGCTAACATTCACATGTAGCGGTATGGCGAGTCAGTCCTACGTACTAGCTAGACTGGTCTGTAGTTTTCCCTGTTGGGGCCCTGATGGGTCACGAACGAAAGGGGGAAAAGCGCCAAATGTATCGCCCGGCTGGGAGCGGTTGATAACGGTAGAACCAATTAGGAAGTGCGAAAGTCACATTCTAAGTAAGGACACGACACTCTATATTTTATATGCAAACTAAATTCGTCGTGTCGTTAACGACTTCCAACGATCCAATCGCCTCTCACTTTTTACCAAAACTGGCGAAGCGATCTTGTGTTTGGTATTTCGACCTCCGTGTTGTTGCTTCGTGTCAATATCGCATACGAAGACAAACACGACCATGATGACGATAAAAGTCCGCTTGAGCTTGCTCCTGCTGGGCTTAGTCCCTCTTGTAGTCCAAGCCCGTATCGGCCAGCAAATGTATCCTCTCAAGGAGCGTCGAGCCCAACAGCAGCTGACTCTGGAAGAGTTCAACGACATTGATCTCACCTTTTCGGATGATAGTCCTCCCAAGGTTCTTCGATCTTTTTATCTGGAAGTTCTTGAGACTGATGGCGACTTGCCCCTGGATCCGTCCTTACTCATAGTGCAAGCCGCTCTTCAGGATTACATTCTGGCGGAACTCAATGCCACTTACGGAAAGAATGATCAAATAGACAATGTGCAAGCAACGATTGTCTCACAAGAAGCAATCACAAGAAAAGCAACTAATGCTGTACCCATCTTGGGGAGTCGATTGGAAACTCAAGTCAATATTACGTTTGACAATGAACCTTCTCCATTCGAGGCAGACGTTGAGAGCACCTTGCAGCAAATCATGCAAGACTTAACATATCTGCTCACCAACTTGACAGCATGGGCAGATGGAGACGCAAAGCTCTCTCGAGTTTACAACTTGACTCGGGTTGAAGTGGAAGATACTCTCGGCATCGACCCAACACCGATTGAAACAACACCTGAAGAGCCAGTCGCGGAAGAAGGTGTGGAGAAATCGATTCTGATTCCGGTGATTATTTCGGGTGTTGCTTTGATTGCCTTAATTGCTCTCTTTGCCTTGAGACGAAAAAAAGAAACCCGAGTTGTTCCGGCTCCGAGAAACGCGCAATCTATTGATGTCAATGTTTACATGGACGAAGACAGTGACAACATTAGCTATGAGACTTCCTTGGCCGACAGTCCAAGAAAGGGACAACTCAGGACCAAGTCTGTCCATCGTGATTTGATGACCGACTCTGTCAGTGTACTCGATGACATGGACAGTCCCAGGATCCGAGACATGGACGCTGGTGATACAGAGAGCGATATCTTCAGTGGAATTGAATCCAACATGTCTCCTAAGCATGGAGGGTCCAGATCGGTCTTTAGCTTTTTGTCGGGAACTACCGTCCCACATTCCAACACTACCGAGAAGAAAAGTATGTCTCCAGCGGCCATGTCGGCGGCAGCCTTTGTTGGAGGGTCTGCAGTTGCCGCGGCCATGTCGCCGAGGTCGGCGTCCGCTACACCCAAGTCGCGCATGTCGTCTCTCTTTGCTTTTTCGGAAGGTGACGAGGAGGCATCGAGCATTGACGGGCCTAGCGATGAAGAGGAGAGCCCTAAAAAAGTTCCTTTTGACGAAGACACTCCTACTGCCGCAGCCACCACTGCAGCCAACATGGAGGACGATCGTATTCTCGTCTTGTTGTCCAGTGACTATACCGAGTATGGTCCGCAATCCAAGTCGCCGAAGAACAACTCCAAAGCCTCTCCTGGTACTGACTTTTCGCATCTCTTTAATGATCAGTCAGATCGGAACGGATCCGGATATGACCGTTCAACTTCCACAAATGCTCATGACGAGTCCGGCTACGACCGTTCAACTTCCACAAACGCTCCTTCTGCTATTGTGCCAATCGCTTTGGGAGCCTCTGCCAATTCTTCCAACCACACTTCAGACGTGCACATCTCTCAGTCTTCATCTTCAGCGTTCCCCATGCTCAGGTGTGGGCCGAAATGCGCATGCACTCATTGCGACGAAGACAAGCCTGTTGTGTCTACTCAAGACATTAAGAAAGAACTCGCCCAGGACGAAGTGGACAAGGAAGCAGGCTGGAACATTGTGGTTGTCCCGACAGGAGGACCGCTATCATCCAAGAGCCAGAAGACCGCCAATTCTGCCAATAGCACGTCGCTTACGCCGATGAGAGGCAACACCAAGAGTCGAAAGGTTTCGACTGCAGTAGGGTATACGTCCGATCCTGGTCCGGATACTCCGGGAGGAAAGACGTCCTTGGCATCGAGTACCCACAGTGCTCAAGAAATCCACTTGGAGTGGAGCGATCCAAACAAGTCCACCAAGAACGCAGCCATTGCTGCAAAGTTCGTTGCCAGCGCAGCCGACGCATCGTTTGCAGATAGCGACGCTTCTGGTGCTATGGGCCGAAGACACGCCAAGTCTACAACGGCTGACGGCACCTCCAAGTACCAAAGTGAGGCAATGCATCCATTGGATTGGTCGATTACTTCGTACGACGGAGCGTCGCAGAGTGGCTCCGAAGTTTCTCCGCGTGGAGATGGTCTTCTTGTGGATAAGATCCATGAAATCGCGACCAGTAATAAGAAAAAGGCGGCGCCAAAGAGAAGATTCAAGATGGCCCCAACAACGCCAACTACACCCAAATCAGCTGCTTCCTCTAACATTTCGGGTCTCTCACCCCGAAGTATAAACAGTGACGGATCGACGCAGTCAGCGAGTCGACAGCTCATTACCGACCTTGTTTGGCTCGAGAAGAAGATTGCCAGTGCGAACAATGGGAAGGCTCCCACGCCCACCCCACTGGCAAACTCTACCGTGAAGTCACCACGCGGTGATATTGATCGAGCTGACTCCATGTCGTTTGCATCCAATGATGGCTTGTCCAACTCGTATGACTCGACAATTGATTTGGCGAGTCCCAAAAGGTCACCTCGTGTAGGTGGAATGCAAGCCATTGTGTGTCGCGACTGCTTTGCCCCACCTGGCAAGCTCAAGATTGTCATTCATTCCACCAAAGATGGTCCAGCGGTTCATACCGTCAAGAAAGGAAGCAGTTTGGAGGGCCATGTCTTTCCAGGCGATTTGATTATCAGCGTGGACAATGTGGACACACGGTCATATACTGCGGAACAAGTAATGAAGATGATGACTTCCAAGACAAGATTTGAGCGAAAGATCACCGTTTTGCATTTCGAAGACGAGACAGCAAAGTAAAGGCGACGATGACGACTGATGCGCGGCCCATTGCATGATTGATCTCCACAACTCTACTAGTAATACTAGATTGTGTTTACATGTTATCTCATCATACGTAGTTAGTGGCTGCTAGTGTCTATCTACAAAGCTTGCGGTACCCCGTCACTGCAAGCAATAGCTCACTACTGGAAGTGCCTTGTTTCATGGCCGTCTTGAATCTTCTATTCGCAATTGATAGACGCACGAGTACGGTGCTTCTTCGTTGGAGGCGCGGCAGTGGCATCGTCGCCAGCGCTCTGCTTCTTGGCAGCCGCTCACTTTTTCTTGGGTGGGTCGGAAGAATTGCCCCCAGTCGACTTGGCGGTGGCTGCGCCAGCACTCTGCTGTTTCTTGGTAGCCACTCGCTTCTTCATGGGTGGTGCTTTTGTAGTCGTAGTCTCAGCATCGTCCCCAGCATTCGACTTGGCGGTGTTGACGACGCTAGTGCAGGCCTTTCTTTTGGCCATTTCTTTGGGTGGCTCCTTCTTTGTAGTGATCGGCGCCGTAGTGTCAGCAGCATCCTCCCCACGAGCCGCCTTGGTCTTCATCTTGGGCGCCTCCTTTTTGCCAGATGCTACAGGCTTTTTGTTACGGTTGTCCAAGTTCTCCCCGTTGTGAACAGTAGGAGGCGCCTTTTGGGGTGCCTTACTTTTCTTGGCTACTTTTTTCTGGTCGCCGTCACGACTGATATTGTCGCCGTCACGACTGATATTGTCGCCGTCCTTCAACGCGGGCCCTCCGTGGCGCGCATAGGCCAGCTGCTGCGCCGAGGCCGTGACAGCGTTGCCCCGGTAACCGGACGAAAAGTTGGTGATTACGGGAGGTGGCGCGTCTTGCAGAGTCGTGACCCCTTGTATGGAATTCTTGAGACCCAAGAGATCCAACACGGAAATATTCTTGTTGCGAGCTTGGCAGACCTTGCTCGTGCCTGGATTCTTTCCCACCACAAGATGATCCGTCTTGCCCGAGACAGAGCCCGTGACGCGGCCTCCATAGCGTTCAATCATGCTCTTGACCTTGGTCTGTGGAAGAAGAGAGAGAGAGCGATGAGAAAGACGCTGGCGCGTGTGAGAAATAAAAAGTTCGCGACCAGATTGTGTAACAATTAGGTTGATTCCCTGGTTCGCTCACGAACCTTTCCCAAATTCAATCCAGCGCCACCTCCCACCTCAGGAAAGATGCCCGTCAGGACAAACCGCAAGCCGTCCAAGACATCCGGCACGGCTCCATCCTGGCCCGGCACGGGCACGCCAAACACATGCTTGGCGGGACACTGTTAGGACGTGGCCAAAGCACCAGTACTGTCCACAGTACCACCAGCACCAGTACTTTCGTGCTGGGCCGCCTCTGCCGCGGGGTTTCGTTGAGCGAGCTTGGCCCAGTGCTCTGGATTGCGCACGTGCTCCACAAAGGCGTCCTGCTCATCAACGGTCAAATCCCCAAAGCCCGTCAGGAGGACCGACTTGATCCATGCCGTGCAAGGCGTGCGCCACCTTGGCGCGCGCCACGGTTTCGTGATCGTCCTCGGCCACGTCCAGGCCTTGCCAGACGCGGGACGGAACGCGCCAACACGCCAAGTGATTCCACCGCGCATACGTGCCCGACATTGCTTCGAGGCTGCCCACGCGCAAATCGCCCTTCGAAATAAACGGCACGCCCGTATTGGCGAGTGCCGTGGAGAGGGTTGTTGTAGACGTCGTTGTTTTTGTTGTTGTGCAAGAGGCCACGAGCGAGGTCGCGTCGGCCGTGCTACTTACTACTACCGTACCAGCAGTAATCATATCGTAGCAATCAGGTGGGAATAACCATGGTCTCACATGCATAGAATAGACTGACTTTGATGTAGACTAGTAGACTAGACTTACTCGACAATAAGCTAGCTGGAAATTGCTTGAGTCACGTCAGAACGCCACCGGAGGAATCTAAAAAGCAACTATACTAGAGAGTGGAGAGTCCCGTCCCACTTTGTGGCAGTTGTTACCACGGGAATCTGAAAGTAGTCTAGTCTAGTTTAGTCTAGTAGTTGTCATTGTTGAACCTGCCGCGTAACCACTTCCGGGTTATACTCAGATCCCGACCACAGACAAGCCGTATCGCCTAGCTCTCATCTCCACCAACGATCTCACACAACTACAAAGACTACGACCATCTGCCAACACATCTTGCAGCAGCTTTCCGTGGTCTTTCCACTACTTACCCGTAAACTAAGTAGTTCATCTTTAGGATTAACATCGTTTCATCAATAGAACTACTTAGTTCCCCCAAGCCTTTCAACCTCCATCACTTCTTGGTGCTGCCGTTACCGCTCTTCAGCTAACCTGCACAGGCCATCGGCGCCACATCTTCACCCCTCTTCAGCATTACATCAACCATGACCGCTCACGACATCACCTTGGCGTTCCCTCATCCATCTTTGACACCATCAGCGTCGCGCCCCAGTTACGCCACGCTAACTCTCTGGCAGAAGGAACTGAGCGGCAACGCAGCCTCAGTGAGCTTGCACTTGGGCAACGGACGGCAAGGCCACCTTGCTCTGACCATCTCTGAAGCCAAATACCTTGCCATTACCAACAATGTTGCGTTTGTCCCTCCTCTAAATCCTCCGCTGCAGCCAGAACAAGCAACCGGCGCCACCGGACCACAAATCACGGAGGCGAACCGTCTGCACCTGGAGTTGAAGCAAACCTTTAACACTTACCAAGCCGTTGATCAAGCATTGCGCAACCTCCTCCTAGCCGCTATTCCTCACGTATATGTCAACTCTCTCAGCCACGACATCACCG
>Ga0307978_1003452_pt1 | contig 10768 bp, 11 predicted proteins | sample OrgLakmetage1056_FD_203151 | JGI IMG/M metagenome (GOLD analysis project Ga0307978, IMG submission 203151) | Saline water microbial communities from Organic Lake, Antarctica - #1056 | ecosystem: Environmental > Aquatic > Non-marine Saline and Alkaline > Saline | place: Antarctica: Organic Lake...
ACGAAGAAAGGTGTAATCAGACGGTGAGAGGCAATCGCAGCGCTCTACGGCAGACATCGCGTCTTAGATTTGATGACGGTTTATAGGCGCATGCAACAAGTGCTCACAATTTTTGCCTTCGGATGGTCAGCTTTGTTAATCGTATGAATAGAGGGGACAGCTGGCATGCGTGATTCCACCACCAACCACGGAGCCCTCGGGAACTCAACGTGGGTGTCAGCACGGAGGCCACAAAAGTTCTGAAGTCGCAGCAGTGAAACGCGCTCGAACTGGCTGCGAACTGAAAAAACTGAACCTACATTCAAGAGCGGAATCAATGGTTCATCAGAGGCATGCAAGTGTGCACGATGTACGTGTGGCGCGTGGCGAACAGCTTAGGGTTAGAAAATGTCTCACTTGTGAATGGCCTGTCATATCAACTAAAACAAAAGAAGCACAGAAATCAATCGCACTCAAGTACTTACTCGTATTGCTTGTAAGAATAATGCCGGCTCGTGGCTAGGGCGCACATGGCCATATTGAGTACGAGGTTACAGTGCAAGAGTGCTCGGCCAGCACATTTCTTAGGCCATTCCTATGTGGCCCAGCCATCAAATGGCCATTAAACGAAGGCTCGAGCGAGTTCGCCCAAGAAACGGCCACTTTAGTTGAGTTCATCTGTTATACCATCTCCACCTCGCTACCCTCGTGCACGATTCGAAATTTCCCCACGAACACGCTGCACAAGCACACGAGAGTGACACGAAGCACGGGAGTGAACATAGCTCATGGAGTTGACAATGAGCTAATACGATTCACGTTACGGTATATGGCAAAGATAAGGTTGATCTATTCCGACAAGACTCAGTTCACATGGTGCACGTTTATGTCGGCAATCAAGGCGATTAAGGGCAACTTGGAATTTGAGTACTAGTGGTCCCCGCTAGGGCTCCGGAAAAAAGGCAAGTCAAAGCTCGAAAAAAGGCAAACAAAAAGGCAATCCAACGGATTTTCGCGTAAATACCGTACTTTTTACGTAAATGTTTTACAGGGAGGAAACACACTTGTCCGTTGGGTCAAATATTTGTCCGTTGGGGCTAAGGATTTGTCCGTTGGGGCTAAGAATTTGTCCGTTGGTTTGCCTTTTTGCTGCCTTTTTTTCCCAGGAATCTTCAAAAAAAGGCTCGGCCTTTTTTCCGGAGGCCTAGATGACATCAACATCATGATCCTGATGATCGAGATGGAGACAGAGACAGAAAAGCAGAGAGAAGAGAATTCTTCTACATGCACTTGCTCTAATATGCAAACCATTTGCGACGATATGTAGCTGAGATCTTTCGCGTGCGTGATGGAGTAGGCAGTAGGCAGTGCTGATTGCTGATAGCTAGCTAGCTGCAGTGCCAGCTAGTCTTGTAGCAAGAAGGTCTACGTTTCATTGTAGCAGATCTTAAGCTCTTACTAACAGCAGCTAATGCGCTAAACGAGCCACTTTGCACATCTAAGCTCTACCATGAGCAAGGCTTCTAGCGATCTTATTTCTGATGAGGTTGATGATTCACTGAAAAGACGCATGAAGCGAAAGGCTAGAGACAGTGACAGCGACACCGATAGCGGTAGTGATGATAGTTCGAGCAGTAGTGGCGGTAGAAGCAGTGGCAGCAACAGCAGCCATGGCAACTTTGAAAGAGTCAGAAAGTCGTCGAGAAAAGAAAAGAAGAAGTCTAAAAAGTCGTCGAAGAAGAAAAAGAAAAAGAGTGAAAGAAAGAAGAAGAAGAAGAAGAAGCACAAGAAAGAAAAGAAGCGCTACTCTGAAGCGGAGTTGCATAATCAAAGGGCCATTGATGAACTCGACCAAGAAGCAAAAGATTTTGCTGCCTCTATAGGCGGGTCATCGAAACTATCTGAGAGGGAGCAAGCCTCACTTCTTTATTCTGACTTCCAAAGCCGTGCTATGAGCTTAGGCCTGCCGAAAGGTTTGATTCGTACCACAGGCGTAGGTGGAAGTGGGCTCTTTTCGGCTGGTGGGCGATTCGGCGATAAGGCGACGCACCAGCAGCTCGCCGGTGGCTTTGGCGAGGACGAAAACCCGGCAGCAGCGGCGCGGCGCAAGCGAGAGCAACGAGCCCAGCAGGCCGAAGCTCGTGCCCGAGAGATCCTGTTGGAAAGGGCCGCATCTGCAGATCACGGGGATAAGAAGACGGAAAGTACTTTTGCGAGTCTCACAAGCCGCTTTGGTGCATCAAATATTCAGAAAAGGTTCATGTGAGGTATCAATCATTTGTCCTATTCCAATAAAAGCTTCTTAGGTTGAGCTGCTTTGCTTTTTATCTCTACCTGCCGGCCTTCTAATTCCGGCCCCTCGAGGCCTGTGTCAAGACGGTTCTGTTTGTTGGTGTTTCTTTACAACTGGGCTGTGTGATGTCATCTAATTTCCCGTCTTCTACGGGGAAGGGCGTTAGGGTTATGGAATACAAAAAATCCTCTGATCGCATCCAATTCAGAATTCAGAGGGAATCCAGGAATCGAAGTGGGGCAAGTGGGGCCTGGAGCCTGGTGTCTGATATGTCTGAGACTTAAACTTCTGTACGCGCAAACACATAACGGAGATCTGGAGATGGGGCGCGCGCCTGGCGTTCCGCACTTCGTCACTTCCACACCCTTGCAAGAAAGTTAAGAAAGAAGAAACACATGGCAATTGAAAGGGAGCTCGCAGAGCCATGGGCTTGGTCTCTTTTCTTTTGCTTATTTCAAAATAAAAAACTGAAGTTTGATTGGTAGTTAGTACGTTGGTAGCATACAATAGCCGCCAAGCTGCCAGAGTTGGGGAGCTCGAGTGATTTCCGAAGGGCATATCGACTCCCCTATACAGGGCCTCTTTGGCATATTTGCCTTGAAATTTGGGCACACAATGCAACTAGAGCTATAATTCCATGGCATCTGGCTCAGTGCTGCTCTCAGACGTTGGGGCAGTTGCAAAAGTGTGGCCGGCCTTGTACCCACTCAGCGCCACCTCGTCGCCGTAAAAGTCGTTGCCGTTCGACAGCACTTCAAGCTCATCTGTGCTCAGGGGCTTGTACGCCTGCGGCGGCCGGTACACTAAACCGCTCCGAGTGCGCCGGTAGTGCCAGCACGCCGCTGTGCAAACCCCAACCAGAAACACAAAACCTACGAAATTGCGAAGGGCCGCCGTGGTGTAGATGTTGGCTTCAGCGGCGCCCTCGTGCGGGCAACCAAAGTCGTAGTTCGATAACCGATTTAACTGAGCAAAAAAAAAACACCGATAGCATGATTATCAAAGCGATCAAGTGCAAAACGGGGCATCTTCTCCAAATCTTGGGGCGAGAAGAAATACTTACAAAGGAGCGAAAAACAAGATATATTAGTATTTGAATCGATAATGAAACCATCATTGACCCGAGAGCATTCTCATCGCACCTGCCACTGCTTTAAGCCACAATAGTTGGCACCCGCAAAGCCCATGGCCCAAAATTCTTCAGCTCCTTTGGTGCAGCGGTCTGAGGTGGCGAGCACGGCAGCGCAGGTGGTAGTGCTGAACGAGAAGTGCGCATCGCTGTCGAGGCAAAGCTTACTGAAGTCGGAGACGTGATTGCAAACTGCGCTCACGTCTGCGCAAACTCCTTGAGAAGTCGGCAATATTTCGTTCACTTCAAAAAACTCTGCAAAAGTGCCGCAGTTCGGCATGTCTTCCACAGCCGTCTTCAGACACGAGCATGTGGTTACCAGGTCTTTCGCGGACGCGTCATCATTGTTGGACGAGCTGTCCATGGTCAATATATGGTCCGCAGCCATCGTACCCATAAAACTAGCCAAGCAGGCCTGCTTTTCGTCAACCGTTGGTAGCGCAGCACATCGGGCGGCCTTGGTTTTCAAGTGTTTTTCCATCGACTTGTCCTTGGAAAGTTGGTGGGCCGTGGTGCGAACGTCACCCGACGAAAGAGAAGAACATGCCGTGAAAGTCGCTAGCGCAGCTGTGCCTTTTACGGTGTCGCTTGTGGAGCATGCTTTTTCATTGCTAGCGAAGCCCTGAATGCACTCAGCGCGGAAGTATGTAGGCTAGGTGTAATGAAAGAAATGCAAAAGATGTACATAAGTATAGCAAACATACAGTACTTAGGCATCGAGATGAACCACGCACCATGCCGACCACAACGAATGCTAGTATAGCTCGCATTTTTCTCTCGAATTCGAAATACTCTTATAAACTTCTTTTAGTTTCACTAGCTCGCAGTCTCAGAAAGGCCAGACGGCCAGAGCACCACACCCACAACCCACGACCCACGATTGGGAAGTGAAAAAATACCTCCGCAGAAACAGGGAGGGAGAAGGGAGAAACACAGAGGGATGATGTCGACAGTCGACGACGACGAATCTTTCTCTGAAGCCAAGAGAAGTCTGGGATGCGAATCACCCCCTGTAGCGACTTCGTTTGATTTCGGGCACACTGCTGTTCTGCTGGCTGTTCTGCTGTTTCACTGTTCTTCGAGTTCGGAACCGTCGCGCTGCACTGCCCTTGCAGGCAATCTGCGCCCGCGGTCAGCTTCAGGTTCCTAGCTTCAGTGGGCTATTTAAGTTTAGAGAAATGGATGCTAGCTCCGACGACGACAGTAGCGTCGGAAGCACAGGGTATGGAATAGCCCCAGCGCCCATCGAGCATGCGCCCAATCAGGGGGTTTCAGTTGCACACGCCAACCCGCTTACTATCGACACGACGCAGGATTCGCGGCTGGGCATTCAAGGCCCATACCTAGATGGCAACGAAGATCGCCTTGACGAAATTGATGGTGTAGATGACGGCGACGACGCCGACAACGATGGTGAAGGGGGCGGTGAAGGTGGTGGCTACGTCGATCAGCGCGGGTCGACCGCAGCAAGGAAACGTCTCTGGGCAGGTTCAGCGAACGTAGTTGTAGCTGTACGAGTGAGGCCCTTACCGAAGCAAGAAGTTAGATCGGTGATTAAGGTGGTGGACGCAAGGATTGTGGTGGCGTTGGACCCTGGCAAAATGCGAGACGAGAAGGAAGACGTTTTAAGAGCTCACCGCTCCCGGGAGCGAAGGTATCCAGAATGCACCTTCCTTTGATTCTGCATTCTGTTGATCCAAGCTTTAGCTTTATCATTGATTCGATATAGGTCTTACTTACTCTACTAGGTACAATGCGGGTGCGCTACTTTCGCTGAGTCAACACAGCTCAACTTTTTGTTTTTATTTTTACTGTGTACCTATTCGTGTTCGCATCACCTTTATGGGGCATGCTTCCTATTGCATGCGGCAACGCCTTAGGTACGCTTTCGACCACGTCTTTGATGCGTCAGTTTCTACTGCAGAGGTGTACGCGCGCACGTCTCAGTTCATGATTCAGGGCGTTCTCGATGGATTCAACGCCACAGTCTTCGCGTACGGGCAGACTGGTAAATGAGGGCTCGGCTCAAAGTTCAAAGGAAGTAAAATAAGATAAGCTAGATAAAATGCACTTTGATTATAACAATATTCTAGCAGGATTGTAATCAGCATGGGTAGTTTACTTTGAGTGTGCCCAGGTTTCGTTGGATCAAATACAGAGCGAACGGTTGAAGGTTAAACCGCGTAACTGAAACCTCCCGACCTGATGCTTGCAATTTGCCACTCTTGCACAGGTGCGGGCAAGACGCACACGATGATAGGAAACGCTGCGCAGCCGGGGATCATGCACCTTACATTAAAGGACTTGTTTGCCGCGTCGCAGCGCTCCGACACCGCTTTCAAAGTCACGGCGAGCTTCCTCGAAGTGTACAACGAAAACATCCGCGACTTGCTTGCCGACACGACGGCGCACCTCTCTACCGGCACCGGAGCAGCAGCTGCTGCTGGCTCCGAAAGCAAGCCAAGAGAGCCTTCGACGCGTGGCTACGGTGCTAGTGAAGCCTCTAGTGGAGCAGCGGCAGCAGCAACAGCAACAGCTCCGGAGTACTTGGACTTGCGAGAAGACCCTTTGCGGGGCCCAACGGTGGTGGGCATCACCGAAGTGCAAGTGGCCAACGTGGCGGCGATCATGGCGCTGCTCACCAAGGGCAACGCGAACCGCATCCAAGCCCCCACCGCCGCGAACGAGACCTCGAGCCGCTCGCATGCAGTCTTGCAAGTGGTGGTGGAAAACCGCGAAGCCGCGAAACAGGGTGCTGCGCAAGGCGCTCTCGCCAAAATCAAGGTGGGCGCTTCGTATGTCTTATTTTTCCTACCTCGTTTGTGCACTTGTTCTCCATTTGAACTTCAATAAAAGTTCCCATGACGCTGTTGTGCTTTCATGCTCTACAACACGTGGTTTTTGTGCGGTCTTTTAAAAAAAGTGCCTTCTCTTTTTATACCTAGGTGGGCAAGCTGAGCCTCGTGGACTTGGCAGGGAGCGAGCGCGCGGCGGCCACCAAGAACCGCGGGCAACGGCAAGTCGAAGGCGCCAACATCAACCGCAGCCTGTTGGCGCTCGGCAACTGCATCAACGCCCTGGGGGAGAAAGGCAACCGCGCGGGAGCCTTTGTGCCGTACCGGGACTCCAAATTGACGAGGCTGTTGAAGGACTCCCTCGGCGGCAACTGCCGCACGGTGATGATTGCCGCGGTCTCCAGCAGCCTGAGCAGCTTCGAAGAAACCCTCAACACGCTGAAATACGCGAACCGGGCCAAGAACATCAAAACCACGGTGCGCCGCAACGTGGTGAGCATGATCAGCTCGGTGGGGGAGTACGTGAGCTTGATTGAGGGCTTGCGTGGCGAAATTGACGCGCTGAAAAGCCGCCTCAAAGCCCAGAAAGAAGAAACCACTGCTTCTGCGTCTGCTGCTACTGGCGTTGGAAGAGGAGGTGACTCGAACACCGCGGGTGCAGTAGCAACCGTAGGAGGAAGTGCAGTAGATCAGTCTTCAGGAAGCCGCCATTACCACCACTACCAAGGTGTTGGCGGAGGCCTGAGCGGCATCGACGAGCACGGCGGCGGCAGCAACAGCAACGGTGATGGCCTCGCCGGAAGTGCAGTAGCCGAGCTAGAAGCGTTGGAAAGTGGGGGCAACGATAGTCGCCAAGGAGGACCAGAAGGGTCAAGCAACGAAGGAAGCGGAGGGCGAGGCAAGCAAGACTTGGCTGCGCTCAAGAACTGGATTCAGGAAAACTTCCGGGAGCGGATGCAGCTGCGGCGGTCGTTGATCGAGCTCGAAGACCAAAACGTGCAAAACAGCATTGAAATCAGCCAGCGGCAAGTGGTGGTGGTGAAATGGAACGAAACGCGCGGGCGCACTCCGAAACGCCAACAGGCTCCCAATGGAAGTGGTAGTGGAACTGGCAGCAGTAGAAGTAGCAGTAACGGAGGTGCCCTGGGCGCTCTCGACTGGGATAGCAACGGCAGTGGAGGAGATGGCGTTGCAGCCGCGCTGTTGGCGGATGCGCCAGAGGCTGTCAAGCAAGCGTGGAGCGAGTGCGCAGCCTTGCGGGCAGGGATTGAGCGCAACTCCACGGTGAAGTGCAGCATTGCCAAGCGGCTCCGGGACAACGAAAAGCAGGCGGAAGACTTCCAGCAGCGCGAAGTAGGGCAGTGCACGGGGGAAGACCGCCAGGAGCTCCTGAGCTTGCAGTACAAAATCGGCAAGCTGGAGCTGGACAACATGCAGTTGGAGCAGGCGCAGTTCGTGCACGACAGCCTGATGAAGGGCAAAGATTTAACCATTCAAAAGCTCCAGCTCCAGCTCGCCATGAAGGAGCGCGTGATTGAACGGCAGCGGGACGTGTTGGCGGCGCACGGTTTAGGCAACGAGGTCAGCGGCTACGCGGGGATGCGGCTGAACGAGCACGCTGCTTTGGGCTCCAGCGGAGGAGGGGGCAACGAAAGAGGAGGCTTTCCAGCGGCGGGGAATGCTTCTTCGCTTCACAGCACCTCAGTGGAGGTCGGCAGCAACTCCGGGAACAACTACAGCAGTGCTGCTGCCCTGGACAGGGAGGGCGTAGCGTCGCCGTCATCCCGTGGGGTAACGTTTCAACAAGACGATGTTCCCATAGCCCCCCCATTGCGCGAAGCACCGGTCCTCCAACAGCAACAGCAGCAACTGCAGGCGCATCATCCACCTGCACGAAACGAGCAAGAGCCTCACTTTGGCAATCACGGGTACCGCAGTCATGGTGGCAGCAACGGTAGCAACAATGCTAGTGGGAGCGGCCCAAATAACGCCAATGCTCCGCGCGGAAGCAGCCACGTAGCGCCACACGCGCCTTCTGGGCACCCAGGAGCTGCTGTGCTGCATCAGCCCGTGTTGAGCAGCGCGCTGGGGCACCGCGAAGTGCAGGGCTCCAAAGCACGCGTTGGTCACAGTCACTTAGGGCCACACAGCTCGAATGCGAGCCCTTATGCGGCCGTGCAATCCACTGCCCCCACTGCTGCAGCATCGGCGATCAGTCATATTTCTGGCGCCCAGCCGCCTGACGGCCCAACGAGAAGCATTCGCTTCGGCGGGGAGGTTGCCCGCGCTGGCCGCCAAATCGTGAGCAATCATGGCAGCAACAGAAACAGTGCGCATCACGCAAGTGGCGGTGGGAGCGGCAGTGGCAGCTACAGCGAAGCTCTGGCAGAAGCGAGCGGAGTCTACGGGCAACAATTACGGAATGGGCCAGCGGCACCTCAGCAACAGCAACAAATACAGCAACAGCAACAGCAACAGCAACAACAGCAGCAGTTGCGGCGGAACCGCGACCGGCGGCGAGCAGGCAACGCGCGAGACAATCAGCGGAAGCAGCCACCTATGCAAGCGCGGCCGCTTCTATCGCTGGGGGCGAACGTCATTACAGGAACAGCTGCCGCTGCACCGCCGTCGTGGCGGTCGAATCACGCTCAAGCAGGCAGTGACGTCAGCGACGACGACCTCAGCGTGGGGAGCCACCAGACGCGGCAACAACAACACCAGCAGCAGCAGCCCCGGCCGGGCGCCGACTCGTCGCCTTCTCAGTCGTCAGCCAAAGCCGCTGAAGCCGCTGCTGCGCGAGTAGGTCGTATGCGAGTCCGGCAATCAAACGGGTACGTGTACGATGCCGCACCTACTGCTGGAGCTGCTGCTGGAGGAGCAGGTGGAAGTGGACTCAGAGGAGGAGGCGGTGGCGTTGCGCGCGCAGGGCAGCTCGCCACTCGCGAGGAAGACTTAGCGGAGGAGTCCTTTGAAGACTTCGATGCGCTCGACGACAGGATCCGCCCGGAAGCACATCAGGGTGGACCAATAGCGAGCCAGCAGCCACAGCAGCCGTTGCCACGGCACCATCCGAATGACGTGTCCCCTGCGCACCGCCGCGTGCTGCACGTGCCCAAGACTTTCGTGAGCCCGTACGCAGTTCACCCCGCGGAGGTCCGCAGCAATCAAGCCCAAGCCGACCGGCTGGGGTCCCTGAGAGGGCGCCTTGCCAACCGCGGTACCAACAAGCCAAATGGTGCGCCCACAAACACTGCTCACGGGTCTTCCAATGCTCAACCCAGCGCAATGGGAACTGGTATTGATGGAGTCCACGCTGGAAGCAGTACAGGCTTCGGGGTAACTGTAATGGCTACAACGATAGGCGCGGAGTCGTAGATGTGAGGATCATTCCAAAGGGATCTTTTGCGTCGAAACTAAGGCCCTTGACGGATATCTCCTCGGCAGAACACCATTTTCTTTCTGGTACTGTTGTACTAGGGCCAGTAACCAAGAAACCCCACAGGGCTGCTGTTTTTTTCTTCAGCGCAACGGGCATTTACCGGATCTTCTGCTTAGTAGCACCAAAATGGGTAAATAAAAAAAAACGGAAAACCAGCGGTTTTCTTGGTTACTGTAATAGGGCGCTATCATTTAAAAAAAAAAAAAAAGCAACCAAATGGAGGCAGCTAGATGCATAGTACACGGCACAATAGTTTACCTTCCCTCTACCCCCACCCTATTCACTATTCAGCACAACCCAACGCAGAATCAGAGGATTCAGTAAATCTTTTTGCTTAGTCTTTAGTCTTTAAGCGTTAAGCCGTAGCGAATTGAGTTCGTTTTATGCCATGTCCAATGGGGCAATGCGAAATGGAGCTGTTCCCATGAGAAACAAATCACCAGGCAGCATTCATTTCGAAATGCAATGCAATTAAACAACAATTAGCGACAGAATTCAGTATTAGCCCGTACAATTCAAGATTGAGAAAGAGATTGAATAATCGGGATAATACGTAATAAGTAATTATTTAATGCCACTTTTCTGGAGAAAAAAAAACGGAACCCAGCTCGTCGACCCAGTAAGCTCCCATTTTTTCAAAAGCGAAAAGGTTCGGTATCATACGTCTGAATCGGCCATCGCAGTCGAGAGCTTTGATACTTTCGAGCCCCTACTTTGCCGGAGCCACGAACAGAAAACGCTCAGCGCTTTATCTTTAGGGTGCAAAGCATGCCCTAGACCACGGCACCTATTTTCAAAGGAAGTGACGCCGAAATCTCCGACGCCGTAAATTTTGAAGTCGCCGTCACGCTGACAATCAAACTGCATGATGTATGAAAAATCATAAAATGGAAGTATTAGATAAGTATATAACAAGTATGACAAGCAAGCTTCGCATCTTCCTATCTCGTACTTACCTTTGGATCTGTCAAGAATCGCCTCGTAATATCCATGACACTCTTGTAACGAGTTGGAAATAGACCCAAAGAGTCAATTATTGGAAGTAAATTCCAAACTTCAGCATTATCGAGGCAAGCGCTGTACAGTGCGAGAATTACTTCGTTACTTCTGATGAACTCACGTATTTTGAATGA
>Ga0307978_1003458_pt1 | contig 10750 bp, 7 predicted proteins | sample OrgLakmetage1056_FD_203151 | JGI IMG/M metagenome (GOLD analysis project Ga0307978, IMG submission 203151) | Saline water microbial communities from Organic Lake, Antarctica - #1056 | ecosystem: Environmental > Aquatic > Non-marine Saline and Alkaline > Saline | place: Antarctica: Organic Lake...
TTTCAATCGGGGCAATGGAACCAGGGAGGCCCCAAGCGAACTCGCTCTCGTCCGGCACCCAGCCGTTGAGCGCGCTGAGGGCGGTGGTGGTCTTGGTAACCTGGGTAGGAGCAAAGGCGGAAGCGCCGGTGATAAGGAGCGAAAGAGCGGCAACGAACTTCATGGTAGTAGTGTTAGTGTTAGCGTTTGGTATCTTAGTATCTTTTGATGAAATTTATGAGAACAGCAAAAGATTTCGTAAAAGATTTCTATGGACCTCGCCGCCAGAGAGGTCTGTAGTGGCAAGTACGTCATTCCTGACGATTTTAATGAGTCGAGTGAGTCAACTTGTAAAAAAGAAAAAGCCAAAGGACACCCACCAAAGTTCGTTCGATCGAAAATTAAATCAAAAAGACCCAAAACCCAAAGCGTTTTGTTGTTGCCTATTACCGGCACTGGTACCGGTACGGTACGTCCAGCTGGTCCCTCGTCTCGACGATGATGACGAAGAGTTGGATCCACATGCACCTGCCATCAACAACACAGCACTGAAAGAACGAGTACCATGCGAACAATAATAACTAACCTTCGGCGACAATGTGGTGTCCAGCCGTCGCTCTTACACCAGCAGATGAGGTGCAGTAGATTAGCGCTAACCAACATTCATATCCCCAATCGCCATCAAAGCTATCGGTGGATGAGCTTATCCAAGGCCGTCGAGCGGCGCATAGAAACCATGATTCAACGACACGATGAGATTATGGAGCAAATGGGCAGCGCTGGTCACACGTCCGCCAATCTCGGAAGAGAGCTATCGTCTCTAACCCAAGTTACACAGCTGTACAGAGAAAGAAAGTTGTTCGACAGCGAAGAGGAATCCTTGCGTGAGCTCATGAAAGAAGCGTCCGAGCTTGGCGACGACGAATTATCCAAAGAATGCAAAGACGAGCTGGAGCAACTGGCACAGAATAGAAAAGATCTGGAGAGCCGGATCATTGACGCCGTGCTACCACAAGACGAAGACGACTACACCAGTGATGCCATTATTGAGATACGCGCTGGAACCGGTGGGGACGAAGCCTCCCTCTTTGCCAGTGAGTTACTGGAATCTTACACAAAGACAGCAACGTCACTCAACTGGAAGGTTGATCTTTTGAGTGAGAATCAGACTGATCTAGGAGGAATCCGAGAAGCTTCCGTGTCGATTAGCGGACGGCCTTCCTTTCGCTTACCGGGCGACACTGACGACTCGGGACCTCTTATGGGACCCTATGGAGTCTTCAAGTTTGAAAGCGGCGGACATCGGGTACAGCGGGTACCAGTTAACGACTCTCGAATCCACACCAGCGCTTGTTCGGTTGCTGTCCTGCCATCGGCACCCGACTCGGGCGACGCGAAAGCGCTGATACCAATGTCGGAACTCAAGATTGAAACGATGCGCTCCTCGGGAGCCGGCGGTCAACATGTCAATACGACAGATAGCGCCGTGCGCATAACACACCTACCGACAGGTATACAAGCTTCGATCCAAGACGAACGAAGTCAACACAAAAACAAGGAAAAGGCGCTCAAACTGATTACCGCTCGTGTAAGAGATTTGCAACGGGCCGAAGAAGAAAAGGCACGAGGAGAGACTAGAAGTGGTCTTATGAGTGGGGGAGACCGGAGCGAGCGCGTTCGGACCTATAACTTCCCGCAAGATCGTATCACCGATCATAGATGCAAGCATTCGGAGCATGGAATTGAAACTTTGTTCAGTGGGACGTCGGACGGAAACAATGTAGTCGCGTTCCTTCCGCTTCTCAAAGCTATGCATCGGGACGAGTTGATGGAGCAGTTCGAACAACAAGGCGAAAGAGAAACACATCCAAATAATTAAACAAGACTTTTTACATTATGTAATGAGGTCGATGACATCGTATTATTGTTTCTTTAAGCGATTGGAGCGCACGGAGGGTGAAGCTTGCTGAGACCATAAAAGTTGTACCCTGCAATGACCAAGGTATCGTTCTCTTGTGCCCAACTCCGGTAGATACGGGACGCTTCAGTGTAACAGCTCATCATCTCTCCGACATTCGCTCTTTGCAGATGAATGTTTCCAATGAGGTTGAGCAGTTTACCGACTGCGATACGGCTAGTTCCCACTTTCGTGCGTTCAATCTCGAGAGCTTCGCTAAAACAAAGGAGAGCTTCGTCGAGTTCACCACGTCGTTGGTACACCAAAGCCAGATGCTGTAAAGTGAGAATGACGTCGTGATGACTCTCTCCTAATGCCTTTCGCTCCACTCGGAGAGTCTCCTTGTAGAGCTTAATGGCAAATTCGTCTTCACCCGTTTCGAGGCAAATGGTCGCGATATTGTACCACAAGATAGCGACATCGCGATGGTCGGGTCCGAGTAACCTTCGTCGAATGTGCAAACTGTCAGTAAAGCAACTCATTGCCAAGCTGTATATACCTTGGTTGAAGAGGACAAGTCCGATCGAGTTCAAGGTTGACGCTACATCCGCGTTCTCATCAGAACCATAGTGGTCACGTTGAATGCGAAGTGCTTCTTGATAGCAATTGAATGCCTCAGAGTACGTATGAAGCTGATACTGCATCAATCCCATACTGGAGAGGGTGCTGGCAACTATCAATGAATTGATGCCGTTGATCTTGAGCTGTATAGCATGGATTTCGCCGTAGTTAATCAGGGCAGCTGCAAAGCTCCCACGAAGACGGTAGATCTGCGCAATATTCATGAGAGTGACTATGATGTGTGGATGGGTAGACTTGAGAACAGCCCGCTCCACTCGAAGGCCTTCACTGTAATAATACAATGCCTTTTCTAGATCATGTGTGTCGTAGAACAGATTGCCAAGCTTGTTCAGAGTCAGGGCAAGTTCCGGATGGATGTTTCCCAGAGCCGTGCGGCCTGATTCGAGAGCTTTCTCGAACAACTTTCTGGCCTGCTCCATCTCTCCACGTTCTTGATGAATCTCTCCCATGCACTTGAATATGACAGCAATATCTCTGTGGTTGGAGCCAAGACGCTTCTCCGCCAACTCCAGAAAATCAGTGTAAAAGTCCATGGCCCTATGAAAGTCCCCACGCTGGTGGTACGCCTGTCCCGTGTTACAGATCGTTGCTGCCACATCGATCGAATCCTTTCCCAATACTTTGCGGCGAATCGCGAGTGCCTCTTCGTATGCTTCCAACGCCTGACTGTACTCTTCCTTGAGGTAGTGCACACGACCAATGTTGTTTAGAAGCGTCGCAACTTCACGCGAGTCCGAGCCAAAGTGCGAACGATACACAACGAGGCTCTCTTGTAAGAGTTTCAAAGAATTGTCAGCCTCGGAAGGGGACTTGTGAAAGAGCAGGACCGCAACAGCGTTGTTAGCCGCCGCTTCGAGAAGGGCGCCAAGCTTGTGGACTTTGGCAAACGCGATTGCCTTTTGATAATTCTGCATCGCTTCGTCGTTGCATCCGAGTCGGTAGAGGCAGTGCCCAAGGTTGTGATAGATCATGGCTGTCATCGTTGCAGTCGCTGTATCGAATTCTGTTTCGAGAGTGACTCGCAGCAAGGACAACTCGAGCCATTTCCGCGCGTCGACGTACGACCGTCTTCGGACATGAGTTTGGCCAACATTGTAGAGAAGTGTTGCTGAGCAAATCGACCCACTCAGAATCTCATCTAGAGGGAGGGCATTTGAGAACATATACATCCCTTCATCATACTCTTGACGCTGATAGATGTAGAGAAGGGTGGACTTGACAGAGGTATTAGGAGGGGTCACCTTGTTATCGGAAGCGTCGGTAAAAGAATCCACGGTCAGTCTTGGGCAGCAAACCAAAGCCGACGAATCGCTATTCAACGTTTCACTCGACGGCATAGCAGACGACGAAGATTCCCGAAGAAAGGAGAACTTTCCATCTGCACGCCCCAATGCTTGAGAGAAGCATCGTTCCGCCTCGTCGTCTCGACCGCTCTGCAAGTTCGAAATGCCGGTTTCGTTGAGGATCGAGATCTCTTCGGTTGGATCATTGATTCGCTGTCTCTTCAGCGGTCGCACATTCTCCTGCTTGTCCGAGTGGGGAGGCTTGGTAACTCTAGACTGCTTCATTATCGTCTTGTGTTGGGACAGGTTGTGTCTTCGTGTGTCTTAGTGGTTGATGCTGAAGCTTAACGAAGTTTCACCAACGAACAGAAAATTGTGAAGTTTCGATGTTTCCCTTCATCACCAGAGAATTACTGGCGGGGAATCTCTTTGTTCTCTGACTGCTGGAGCGTCAGTTGATGATTGGCTAACATTGCATCGGGTCATTGACGGGGAAACAGAATTCGGTTTTTAAGAAATTTTGATAGAAAGATAAAATCACATTGTATAAATGTTGCAGAAACGAACCGGTAACCTATAGTAACCTACCTCGGAGGCATTTATTTATTGTTTACCATACCTCGAAATCTGACAAAAAATAACGCGCAAACAAGTTGCTGGGCAACGTAAGTCATCGTATCGTACAGTAGTAAGTCCCCGTTTACTTAGTTAGCTATACTGAGTAGACTACTCTATGGTACTTTACTATAGTACTGTACAGATGATGAAGACAATTTTATTTATCAGTAAAGTTGTTTTGGGCCTATTATTTATTATTTATAGATTATGGAAGGCATTACGATTACGACTTATCCGGTCACTGATGACTGATTCTGTTTAAACATTCTATCCCACAGCGGCCAAACCTCCGGCAGCTGTTCAAACGACAGAAATTACGGCTTATCCCGTTTTGGTGAGCTTATGTGGAATTCGCGAAAACCTAATTCCCGGGACTGTACCGTATTCTTTGTTTTCTTCCGGATTTGCTGCCGACTCGACTACGTACGTACTACAGTTTAAATACTGTACGTATGTCGTCCCGTGTTCTTTACAGGACGCGATACTGGTTGAGACACCTGATGGCGCGGCAAGTGAAGTCTACCAGTAGTATCTCTAGATACTATCTGGCGACCAGTACCAGTAACGGTATTGCAGCAAGTACCTGGTAGCATTCTGTCTCAACCTATCTGTTTCTCTAGCCAGCTCGTATTCTGTCTCAACCTATCTCGTGCCAGGGGAATGTTGTCGATGGCGAATCGCTCCGCTCTGGGATCAACAAAGGAAGCAATGGAACCCTGAAACCTACTCCTAGTTGGCCACATCCAACCGGATACGGCATCGTCTGGTCTACGACGTAAATAGCAAATAATAGTGGCCCTGCCTATTATCACAGTATTAAAGGTACCAGGGCGGTACCTGGTACCGGTAGAGTGTGGAGGTCAGAAAAAATGTCGTCGATGTTGATAGGCAATGCTGTTTTCTTTTACTTGCGGCGCGAATGAGCAAGTCTGGCGTAGGCTTGTTCCAGCTCTGCCTTGGCCTCGCATTCCGGAAAATTTTCCAAGTCAAAGTAGTGCGGTGCCATTTCCACCAACCAATCAACATTCGTTGCGGTGACGGTCCTAATAAAGTTCTTGGTCGTCAAGGCAAACTCTTCAAAGAGAACCCATTCTGGCCGGTTGATGACGACAGAACTCGGGTGAATACTCACAAGCTGGTTGTCTTTTGCAGTTAAGTATTCTCCGGATCGCTGTCGGTAGGCAACCTGCATGAACATGCCGGCGGTCATGGCTCGTCGAATATCAGTAAAAGCGAACGAGCCATCGCCCTTGGAGTCCGACGAAACCAACGGGAGGTCCAGTTTTCTCATAATCCCCAACAACTGATTGCGAACATTGAATGCATTCTGCATTGCTCGATCATTAACAAAGTTGTCCCAGCACCACTGCTTTCGTTCCCTCTCTGGTGTAGCATCGTAGGCAGCGTAAGCGTTGAGCATGGTAATGTGGTCACTGTCCGGGTGCACAAACTGCGCCTTGGCCGCATCGGCAGCCTTGGCCGTCTCGCGAGGCCGCATAAAGATCTGCGGTACACTCAAGCACGCGACAATAGTCGCAATCTCAGACGAGCACCCGTAGTCAGGACCTACAAGAATCAACTTTGCTAATTGTGGGTCAAGGGGAAGCTCACTCATTTGGTATCCCAGCTCAGTCAACTCCCCTTCGTCGTCAAGACCACCGAGATAATTCAATAGCTCGAGCGCTCTCATGAGCGTTTCGGGAGCAGGAGGATCCATGTAATTAAAGTGCACCAAGTCGTCAATGCCTAGCTTTTTGAGCGTGAGAACAACGTTACTCATTTTCGACCGCAAGATTTCGGGATAGGTCGTCTCTTGTAAATCTTCGTGGAAACTCTGTTCCGTGTAGAGGCGAAAGCACTTGCCAGGCTTGGTTCGTCCGGCTCGACCAGCTCGCTGACGGGCACTCGCTCTCGAGATAGGCGAGACCAACAATGATTCGACACGGATACGAGGATTGTACACCTTTTGCTTTGAAAAGCCCGGGTCCACCACGTAGACAATTCCGTCAATCGTTAGCGACGTTTCGGCAACATTGGTACTCACAATCACCTTGCGTCCCGGCGGACCACCAGGGACACGTGGACCAGGAGCTTGAGAAAATATTAGGCGCTGCTGCTGCGGGGGTAGCGACGAGTACAGCGGGTAGACGACGAGTTCCGGCATGTCCTTGCCAAGTACTGCCGCTTTGTCTCGAATATCTGCACACGCCTGTTCAATCTCTTGTTCTCCAGTCAAGAACACAAGGATGTCTCCTGGTCCTTCGCATTCATGAATGTGTAGCGTGGTTCGCACCGCTGCTTCGACATAATCCGGCTCTGGCTTGGCCGTGTAAAAGACTTCGACAGGGTGGGTACGACCGGGAACCTTGAGGAGCGGCGCCTTGTTGAAATAGTCTTGAAATTTTGCCGCGTCGAGTGTCGCAGACATTACAACAATCTTGAGCTCTCCGTGTTGTGATCCTTTGATTCTCTCTGGCAATATTTCCATTAGCAATCCCATCAACATGTCCGTCGCCAAGGTACGCTCGTGGGCTTCATCTAGACAAATAACCGAGTATCGTTTCAACAAGGGATCCGACATGGCTTCTCTCAAGAGCATTCCATCTGTAAGAAATACCAGGACACTTTTTTTGGGATGACTCACGTCTTCGAATCGAATGGTGTAACCGACTTCTTGGCCAAGCTCAACGTCCATTTCGTCAGCGACACGCGCCGCGATACTCGTGGCAGCGACACGACGAGGCTGCGTACAGGCTGCGCGGTTTTTACCAGGTTCCACCAGGCCAGTCTGCAACAAGAACTGAGGGATCTGCGTCGTTTTACCTGATCCCGTTTCTCCCTCAACCACAATGATCTGGTTGTCTTTAATGGCGTTGGTGAGCTTGTCCTTGAAATGGTAGACGGGAAGCTTTTGACGCGTCTCCAAAATAGAATAGTATCGTGCCGAATACGGCTTTCCAGTCCATGGATTCAAGTCATCCGAGGTATGTTCCTTGGCCTTTGTATTGAACTGACCGGGCTCTCCCAGGTCTAATCGTCTCTTGCGGTCCATGGTCAACAACAAAAATAAGGACAAGAGCAACAACACGAGTAGGAGTACCGTACAAGTAGGGTTCCCTACAAAGAAAATGAAAAATGAAGGGTGGGAGGAGTTTGTGCTGACGCTGACAGACGCGAACCCGATACCGATAGGTTTCTGACTCCACGTCACACGTTCCCTCGACTGCCTCGACCATCATCGACCCGGTATATTTTTTCTTCCTGTACCGGTATACCATGGCCTCCCTCGTTGCCTTGCGAAGCCAAGGGGCATCCTCATGGACGGGACAAGCAGTCTACCTACGCTCCAGAGTACCAGTTGCAAGAATCCCGTCTTACCCGCAAATTAGAAATCTCAAAACCAATCATAGTAGAAGATTCCTCACCACTGCCCCGCAACGGCCATTGGCATCAGCAATCGCACGCCGACAATGGTGCGCCTTGACTTCTATTCGCTGTGGCGATGCGCTAGGTACATTGCAAGTAGAATCACGGATACCCTACACAGACGATGATGATTCCTCCTCAAACACAATCTTGGCTTGCAGTAGTACCCTTACCTTGGATGCCAACGACGAACGATTCCTAGCACGTCTCGTGAGATGGCTCCGGCGCGCGGCACACAAATGCTGGGAAGCCCTCGTGATCTCCATTCGCGGTACCGAAGTCTTGCTTAGATTATCACCTTTATTAGTCATGGCACCAGCATCCGTCTTGGCGGAACCCTTTCTCCAACACAACAACAATATCGTGGCGGATGCCACTTGGTGGTACGTCACCTCGGCAATGCAATCGCTCGGGCCCGCCTTTGTCAAGCTCTGTCAGTGGGTGGCGACGCGACGAGATCTATTTCCACCCAATGTTTGCGATCGTTTGGCAGAGTTGCACGATCGAGGCAACGTGCATTCCTGGAAGTTTACCGATCGCATCTTGACTGACGCCTTTGCGTCGTACGAGAGCAAAGGATTGCGCGTCAATCGCCACAAAGTGATTGGCTGCGGGTCGGCGGCTCAAGTTTATGAAGGATCGCTCTCTACAACCAACGCACAGACTGGTGCGACTGAAATTTTACCAGTGGCTGTCAAGGTTCTGCACCCGCGATTCGAATACATGGTGGAGCGCGACTTGAAGTTTATGCAAGCCGTGGCCAATATGTTGCATTCGTTGCCCAGTGAACGCGTCCAAATGCTCAATCTACCTCGTGCCGCGTTCAACTTTGGTTCCTTACTCCGTCGACAGGCTGATCTCCGGGAAGAAGGCGAGAATCTCAAACAATTTCGATCCAACTTTTACAAGAACGATAAACAAGAGGCCAAGTCAGCCATTCTCTTTCCGCGACCCATTGAGGACTGGATGCATGCCAATGTACTGGTAGAAGAGTTGGTTACTGACGCGCGACCAATTGCCGACTTCATTCGAGACAATTCAGAGAAAGGGACCGATATAAGGCGAGAGTTGGCTGCTCCACTCGTAAGTTGATCTTGGCAATCCAGTGAATGGAAGATGCCCTCTCACTCGACCTCAACCCCACTCACTTGTTTTGATCGTTCCTACCCTCCTACGCAAAGTTGAGGGCATTTTTAAAAATGGTTTTTTTTGACTCCTTTGTTCATTCAGATCTTCACCCGGGAAATGTGCTCGTCCAAACGTCGACGGTTCAAGTAAAACCATCGCTATCTTGGTGGGGAACTGCCAGTGCAGATGGTGTGCGAGAAGAGACGAAGCGAACCATTGTCTTTTTGGACGCCGGTCTTGCTACTTCCCTCTCACCGACCGACCATAGAAACCTGCTTGATCTTTTCCGCGCAGTAATATTGAACCAGGGTGACAGCGCTGGTAGACTCATGGTTGAACGTGCCAAGTATGAGCGATGTAGTCAGGTGGAAGGAGGCGTTGACGCCTTTGCCAAAGGTATTGATGAATTGGTATCCGAGTTTCACGATCGTCGGAAAGAGGGGTTGACACTGGGCGCAGTACGAATCGGATCTCTGCTCAGTCGCGTACTTGACCTCTGCCGTGTACATGGGGTCGAGATTGATCCTGCCATGGCGAACATTGTGATTAGTACTCTGGTTTTGGAAGGCTTAGGCCGATCTCTGGAACCCAACCTAAATCTGATTGATTTCGCGCTTCCTTTTGTCATAGGTAGAGGAAGAGTTTAAGGCTACAATTATTCTAAGGCTTCATCGAGCTGATTTAAAGCCTTTACTGTACTGTACACTAGATTGGTAGCGGTACCTTGTTATGAACATTGAGCTATCTCGAACCCCTTTTAAATAATCACCCTCGCCGCCTTCGGTCCCCCGCCCGCCCGCCCGCATTGACCAACATTTATGCGAATGTACGTCCATGAGCTGAGACGTGCGATATTCCTATCGATCGTGTCTTCATCGGCAGCCGTTTGGTACACGCAGAAATGGGCGTGTATTTATGGAAGTACGAAAGTCCTGACCTATATACTGATGCGGGCATTGAAAAGAAGATCTTTCAAGCGAAGATTAAAATTCGGATCTCAATGAACCCATTCTCAAGATAGAGTTGAGAGGTGCCCCTTTGTGCGGTATCGCCAGACCGACGCCTCCTCGCTTCCGCAATCAGTGCTGGATTGCTTTGAACAAGGATTCACTGATATTTATGGTTTACCCATGTGGTATCATGGCAGAAGGCTGACGGGTACAACCTACGAAACACCCATGTGGCTTTAGCGATGATCACAAAGGCTCGACTTCACTGTCATTGGAACAGCGGTGAACGTTACCTCTCGTGTCGAACATTTCTGTTCAGAAATGGGTGCATCGGTTCTGGCCACCGAAGAGTTTGTTTCTCGAGATGGCGAAAGCGAAGCCTGGATTAGTCGCGGGGAGCATGACCTGAAGGGAATACAAAATGTTGTCCGAGTCTTTGAATTGGGAGCAATTTAAACTTCAACGTCGCCGCCTCCTGCCTAAGCTTTCTCCTCCGAAAGTTCGCCATGATGCACACTGAGAGAAGCATCAAAAGGATGTGCAATATTCGATTTCCTTGTTACTAGGCTAGTTCATCGCATTTGACGCATTCCACTTAGCTACCTCCGTCCTCCAACTGCAGCTAGCTCAAGTAGGCTATCAAGCGCTGCTTTACCCTGATAGGCGAGTTCACTCTGTGCAGACTCGGCATCTGTGTCGTCGTTACTCCCTTCGCTGTCCACGATGGATTCTAGCGCCTCCTGTCTCTTGGCCGAGAACTTCAATCTTTCTGCGGACTTCTTTCGTTTACAAGTATGCTTTTGGTGAGCTGTGCTAAGCAGATCTGT
>Ga0307978_1003460_pt1 | contig 10748 bp, 9 predicted proteins | sample OrgLakmetage1056_FD_203151 | JGI IMG/M metagenome (GOLD analysis project Ga0307978, IMG submission 203151) | Saline water microbial communities from Organic Lake, Antarctica - #1056 | ecosystem: Environmental > Aquatic > Non-marine Saline and Alkaline > Saline | place: Antarctica: Organic Lake...
TAGTTCTATGGCACAAACCCGCCTGATGGTGGAAGCTGATATCGATGGGCTTTAGTAGCAAAATACACCTACGAAATTTTTAGTGCTAATGACCGCTTAGTCGGAAAACCCGTCATTACCAGATACGCCCCTAAAGGTCTCAATTCAATGCAATCGTTCCAAAATATCAAACTATATTATAGAAACCCCATCCTCGCCGTTTCATTTTTTATCAAACATTAAGGATATAAAGCATGTTTTCGGGACTATTTTATTATCAAACTTTAATAACTTCACACACCAAACTTGTTCAGTTAGTATGTTTTTGGGGTGAGATTTATCCTCGTGTAAATTGACAAAAAAGTATCATACTCAACAAAAAAGTATCATACTTTTTTGAATCATATAGAGGAAAGTGGGCTGTCAAATCTTGTAAATCGCAACAATCGTTGTGCTAAGCCTGGCGTTACTTGACTTGCGACCCAAAAAACATCATGAAAAGTCTGCATTTTTGTAGGTTTCGTAAAAACCTTGTTATCACTGACAGCCTAATTTATATCAAGACCCATTTCGCTTTTTATCAATTGTGAATGTTTTAACTTTTTACGGGCAATTGTTTTGTATTTAGTATCCGAAACAACAGTCACTTTAATTTTGCACTCATTACCATAAGATCTATCCTTAAATTTTTCTTTGAGATAAACAGAAAATCTGTTTGCTAGTTCTATTGATTCAATCATTAATTGTTTATTTGTGAGCCTCCCAGTGGGACTTACACTTACTGTTTGAAGTGCGCCATGGCCTTTCCAGAAATGGTCAGTGCCTTGTAGGTTTTTTGGCATTAATCTGTCAGGGATAGATATTAATATAGTTGCGTATTCACCTTGACCTAAATGGGAACACGGGGAGTCTCCCGATTGATTAACTGGTTCGATATTGACGTTCTCATCTTCTTCTATTGTTTTGAAAACGTCTATTTGTTTACCATCAATAAAGCAAATCATTGGGGGAAATAAGAGTACTCAAGGACAAAGTTCAGCATCTTTTTTATGGTTGGGTATTGTTCCAAGGCTTTTTCTGACAACCGAAAATACCAGAAGGAATAATCCTCTCTAAAATATTCTTCTAAGTCTTCCGGTGATAGCGATTCTTTGAATGTCCTTTCTTTTGGGTCGTCAGGATTGATCGTATTACAACAAGCGTCAAATATATGCTTCTCACCCGCGAACTCTAACAGACTGTCTTGAATTAATAATTCGTCAGATACAATATCTAATCCATCTTTAATATCAAAACCTACCACACAACCTTTATTGAAAGCTTCTTCAGCAGGTCGTATGTTCTTATTTGATACAATTAGATGGTGCCAATTTTCAAAGCCATAACCTAATTCTTTTGCTACAAGGTCTAATGCTTCAGAATGGGTAACATTCTTTTGTTTCTTTATTCGCTTAGCGTGTTTTTTTAATTTATTTACACTAGTGGTATCAATACTGATATTATTTTTCATTGGTTATTTCCTTTTGAAGCGAATACGGCGCCCACTGCCGAGGTCGCAAAAGAAAACCAAAGCAAATTATCTAAGAGTTTGAAATCGTCCTATTCAGGTTCGCAAGTGTGGGCAGCAGGTTTCGACAAACCTCAAATGACGATAAAATAATATTACAACCTACGCAACTGAAAAGTTAGAATCGTATTGACTGATCAAAGAAAACCAACCAGTTCATAAACTCATTGTTAAAAAGAAACAGATTTTAAATAACTAACATTTATAGAAAACAACTACCGGCTGCCATGAGAATATCTTGCAACAAAATGAGAAACACTAGCAATAACTAAAACAATATTGGATCAAAAGAATCCAAAAAAATGACTATAATATTGGGAAATCGATTTAGTCGAAAAGTCCACAAAGTATGATACTTTTTTGTCGTGGGAAAACCGATATTCAACTCTTTATGTTCGTCCAAACCTCATAGTATGATACTTTTGGGGCATAATTATTCGAATCGCTACTACTCAACCCCATTAAATCGTACTTATAAGTTTGATACTTTTTTGTCAATCTACACCTCGGGTACATCGTCTAACTCGACCACATCATATATATTAGCGTAATGGCCTAATGCGATAAGGCTGGTTGGAAAGTCGGGCTTCATACCGTCGAATGAATAACCGCCCTCAAGCAATGCTTCGCCAATTTCTTCAAGAGCCAGGTAAACAGGGTAAATCAAATAAGACGACCTCAAGTGCACCACTCCGTTATAGACGATCTGACTAACTACGTCTGTAGGTTCTACTTCTTGCTCGTCGTTGCTGACTGGATTTTTTGTTAATTGATTTTTTGGTAAAATTCCTAATTTATAATCAGATAAATGAGGGCGTGCTATACCATCTAAAAGACTTGTTTCGTCTTGATACATTTGCAGCATATTTATTGCGTTATTTATCGCTAGGCGATGTTTTTTTGTAAGGCTGATTCAGACATGCTTTTAATGAACTCCGTTATATTTGTAATTTAACCGCTACCGCAAATACGCGGTTTGTCATATTTGAATGTATTAATGGACAGAATATCACGCATAATTATAATGGAGGTTTGAGGTTGTTTCGAGGAAACTATCAAAAAGTTTTGTAGCCTATTATACCCTTTAACGATGCAACTCCATACCCCCATTATATAAAGCTGGGTCAGGAAATATTCAATTTAGTGCCAGTTTCATCTCTAGGTGCATTCCAATAGTCAACCCAAGTGGCAATTTTGTCGGCAAACCCGTCAGTATCGTTGCATGCCCACGTCGTGCCGTACGGACACTGCCCCCAGAACACACCATCATCAGTCACTAGGCTAACGTAGCAACCGTTGCTAAACGTCACGTTTTTTCCTAATTGCTTCTTTATTGACCCGATGAGTTCAGGACTTTTCTCATGTGCGTTTATTTCTATTAACGCTGTCATCATAAAGCTCACTTCATAAACCCTAGTTAGCCTGGAGTGTATTAATTAATGGCTTATTGTTTCAAATTAAGAGCGCTTGCAAGGGTATTTGGGTCGGATGGGTTCACAGCGAGGTAGAATTCAAAGCGCAGTACATCTAGCACTAAAAAGCCCTCCGTTGTGATAAACAGATGGCTTGTTCATTTTTGTTTGTTGGGTAGCTAACGCTTAGCTATTGACGCTATTTTTGAGTGCAATACCTGCTTTAAAGCTTGGTACCTTGGCGGCTGAAATTTTTATGGCTTCACCTGTCTGAGGGTTGCGGCCCATTCTTTCAGCGCGGTCTTTGATAGAAAATGTACCAAAACCCACTAAAGCAACATTGCCACCATCAGCTAATGTACTTGTTATTGCGTTTATTGTGGCATCAAGTGCTGATTTGGCTTGCGCTTTTGACATATCGCTTTGTTCAGCAATCGTATCAATAAGTTGTTGTTTGTTCATATTAGTCAAATTTCTCTTTAAGGATTAAAACTACAGTGTATTAAAGAGTAAAATCTACCGTCAGACAAGTGCTTATTGCTTTATGCAACTTCTCTTTAGTTTGCTTTAACTCGTGACACAAGACCACTGAAGGCGTCTTTGATGGTCTTCAAGAATTTTTTATTGGCCGCGCGTTCTTCTGGTGTTGAACTGCAGATCATGATCATCTTTTCAAATTCACTGAAGCTCACGTTACATTCTTTTTGTTCGCGAGAGACTATCGTGCGTTTGGACACGCCAAGCATCTCAGCCAACTCAGTTTGGTTGTAACCGGCGTTTACGCGCATTCTTTTAAGCACTTCAGGAGGAACTGTTTTCCCGAGTAACATAATAAATCCTTTGGTACATGTTTTAACACTTTTGTAATATTACACTCACTCAGCTTTAAATCAAGTATTTATGTGTAAAATATTGCACTAATAGTGGCTAAACAATGCGCAAACCCAATTTTTAGAGCTTGTTTTGTTGGTTAAAACGTCTTTTTAACATTAAATACAAATAGTGACATATATTGCACAATATTAAATAAGCTTCAAAAAACTATATTTCACCTATTAGTTTTTAATTTCAATTTTTTTCAGGCACTTATAAATTTCTAAAGGGTTGTTTTTCTTAGCTCGGCAATTAAAGTGCAAAGATTTGCACAATTTAACTTGCATTGTTAAATTGTTTTCGATAATAATAGCTGCATAACAAGATATGTGATTTAGGAGTACGACATGTCAATTGAAAGACGATGTGATAGTTCAATAGAAATAGCAAAAAATGTCGAGTACACAAAGGAACTACGTCCTTTAAAATTGACTAGACGTTCTTTAGCGGGTTCAAAAGATTCGGAGTGCGAGACTATGACAGTGACTATTATAGGTTACGAAGTAGGCACTCAAGCAGTCGAGAACCCCAGTGGCCATGTTACTTGGATATGTCAATTAAATAACGGGTTACGGGTCGTTGCGCCACTGAGAGATGGCTCTGTTATCAGTGCGTTTGATGCAATGCATTTCATTGGTCGTTATGTCAAATTACGCTATGAAAGCTTGACAGAAGATGGTATGCCTTTATCACCTTCTATCTTTAATATTACGTCACAATAAATTTAAGGCACCAAAATAAATTCTGCTCGCAGAACGTGGCAAATTTACTACTAAGCTATAATGCTTTTTATGTCCTATTTGTCGGTTGTTAGTGCGTAAAATCTTGAGGTTTGAAATTCACAGTGGTTCAAATATCATCGCCCTGTGCGTCCGGAAAATCAGCTATTATTATAAACTTGATCACAAGTAAGCCTTAGTTCTAATACCACCTACTATAAAGAAGGCTTATTTATAGTAGGTGGTATTAGAACTAAGGCTTATTCGGGGGTCTAGGGATTTTCCCCTAATATTTATAGAAACTAGCCAGTTCATTTAATACCGTTTCACTGCTCTTATTGTCCTGACACAAAATTTGGAGGCATAGTAGGTATAGTTCATAGGTTTCTGCGTGCGTGAGCCCTAAATATTGTTGTTTTTCGTTATCGTGGTACAAGGTAAGCCACAGTTTATCGTCTTTATTGATGGCGGAGATAGACAACTTCGACTGCCTAAAACCCACAGCGCCTTTGGGTAAGTATTTTAAACACACGGCGCATATCACAGAGACTTCTCCCAACGAGAGGCGCAATGAGCGTTTTTGTGACCAGTCGGGTATATCGCCTTTTTTCACCGCGCCAAATTCAATGGTTAACACTTTGGTGTTGCTGTCGGTGATGAGTATTTGTATGTTCACGCTGACATGCGGTGGCCGAGTGCAGACGACCTTGTCACCAAAGCTACTTTGATTGTTATTCATTGCGCGCCTCTTATCTGTATTGGGATCACTTCATGCAGCTGCGTGCGCCAGCACACTTCTTGGCCAAACATCATGGAACGGTGCGTTTGTTTGTGTGGCGCTTCATGGTCTGCCAGGTGATTGTGTGACATCTGTTTATCGTCACTCACGATTATAATGGGTGTCGTGCCATGCACTTTGGTATTTTTATGCCCGTTGTACAGCGATGCCATGACGACAGAGTGCTGAATTTTGGGAATAGCAAAGGCGTCATAGTGACTATTTTCGATTGTGGCGACCCTCGCCGATAGTTCAGTACTGTCTTTTGGTTGGTCATATTTTTGTTTCAGGAAGTCAGCTGCTTGGACCTTGTTTAACCGTTTGGGCACATGTTTACGTGACCAATAAAACGAGATGGATTTAAAGTCCCCTTCGAGGATCTTGATCTCACGATACAGTTGGCTCGTCATCACTCTAGGCAAGGTTGAGTGGATGAACTCATGCTTTTGTACGTGGTTGCGAGTGTGGAACACTTTGCCGTTATTATCGATGTCACGTCCTTGCACGCAGGCGGCTATGTCATCTTTGAGCACATTGATTTGCTTCACAATCGCTAACGCTTTATGGCCGGGCTGCAGGCGCACGTAACCAGGGAAGCGCTTGACGTATTTTGTCGATGCTCCGCGTTCTACTTTATAGCTTCGCCATGCGCGCTTAATATTATATTGGCAAGTGCTCCCATCATAGTGTTCCACGGGCAATGCGAGTTCACCCATTTGCATATCATGCTCTTTCGCTACCTTTACATTCCCTACTTCAGCCATATAACAATGATGACCAAGTGATATATTACTCAAGGCATCATGGCAATCCATTAAGGAATAGAACAGCGATTTAAGTGTGAGTCGTTCTTTCATATTATGCCTATTACTCCCTACTACCTTCATAAAGGTTTCAGCTAGTCTACCTCACCCCACCATCCCCTGCAAGCCCTACAAAACAGTCATTTTGATGACCGCCGAAGGCGTTTTTTCTTTTTATTTTATTTTTATTTTTTATTTTTTTTCTGGCTCCGCCAGGGCGCCGGCAAGAAGGTAGATGTTGCCGATGGCGGTTGCGACGAAGTGGGCCGGTTAGGGCTATACCCTGTATGAAGGTAGTAGGGAGAATAGGGGTAAAAGCACTGTTGATTGACGTCAAACTGATGTTCGCTGACAATAAAGTGTCATACTAAAAAAAGTATCATACTTTGAAGTTTATTTTTCGGCGGCTGTTGGCGTACACCGGGCATTAGAAAAATCTGATTTGAGTTGCAGCAATGAGCGCAGGCCGTGTGAAAACTATTTTGCCGCCGTTAACTATGCGTCGCTGTGTGGATGTAACAAAGGATTGGCCTGAAATCTCCAGTAATATTTAATGTAGTGAAGGTATTTGGGGTTCTAGGGATTTTCCCCTCTAAAGTAACATAAATCGCCAAAGCCCCTGTATTTAATGACATACAAGGGTGGGTTACTGCCCAAAAAGTATGGCAATTTAGGGGGTTAACAACAGCTTAAACTTAACTTATCCCCTATAGCCATAAAAAATAAACTCTCAATTCTTACAAAAGCTGAATTAACGAACCTATATTGACCTCCCTTATTATCCATTGAAGAGGCGACGAAGAAAAAGCAGCTATAACTCGACAGGTAACACCCGTTGCGTGGCAGAATATTAATCTGAGCGACATTTATCAGTTTGCCAGCAACCGTAAATTACCGAATTTGCAGGAAATAACTAAGCCTATTGTTGAAGATGAAGTCTAACAAGAAGGGTAACCCTGCTCCGTAAACCAATGAATACCTTAGGTATGGCGGTTTATGTTACTTTAGAGGGGAAAATCCCTAGAACCCCCCTTTGTTACAGTGAGTTTAATCTTTGCGGATATCGCAAAATAAGGTCCAATACTAGAGCTTACTTTATAATGACTATTATGGCGTTTTCATCGTATCTAATAACAGTCTATTTTGTCTTTAATGTAAGATATTTCCTGACATGTCTTAAAAATATGTCACTTTTGGTGCTAGTTTTAGCACAGTATGAGTGTTCATGACGGCATATTGTCGCCTATTTTGCCCGGTTGTCGAAGAAAAAGCAGTCCAATCCTAACAATCAGGCCTTGATTAACTGCGTTCTGCCTGCTTTAAGTACCTAATTGAAGAAAGAATAAAAAAAAATTTTCATTATCTAAACTGAGGATAAACCTTAAGCAATTATCGAGAAACCTGCTAAATACCCACAATCTACTTTATTGCCAACCACAAAAATGTGGATAATCTTATTATTTCAGTGATTTAAGATGCACATCTCGAATAAATTGTGGACAGGTAGGTATAGCGTGTGGACAACTAGTAGACCCTGTGATTTAAGAGTCATCAATCGATGATTTAAGAAGCACTTCGCGTGATCTAAGACGCAGCTAAAAGTGCTTTCAGTGGCACATAAATGGGCAAAAAATGATTTAAGACGCACGTTAAACAAGAGTCTGTGATTTAAGATGCACTTCAAATCTATAAGTTATTGTTTCAACTAAATAATATGGTTGGCTAAAGATCTCTTAGAGTTTTTCTTAAAAAAAAGTAAAGTATAAAGTAAGTATATTGTTAATAACTGAATGAATAAAAAAAGCTACTCTCTCGCCTACTTGCACTTGCTTTGATTTTCGGACAAACTCTAGCTCTTAGATGTTGCAAGGATCAGCAGTAGTGACTATATATTTTCAAAATAGCTTAATTGGGGTGCGTAAAGACGTTTTGTCATCGCCCTCATTAAAAAGTTATTTTGAATTCGGTTATGTGACCAAAAAACAATTAACGCAATGTGAAACTGTCATTCGATGTGCAATGCTAAGTCAGCACAATGTTGACGGTGTTAGATTTTTTACTTTTGACACACTGGCTGAAGCACTATCGCTTGATTTATCAGACCCGCGTGCCACGCGCAATGCTCTATATTATGTGCGCTCCTCCTTATTAAAAAAGAACTTCTTATCTTGTGAATCATTATCTTCAATACAACAGAGCGCTCTATCTGAGTTAATTGGAATGGGGTCAGTACAAGAGGTATTTTATTTTGTATTGCCCAGTGATCGTATTGAAAAAGAATTACCCAAAGTCAGATCAGGTGGTGATTCAAATCTTCCTCAACACTACATTGAAATTGACGGTGAAGTAACTAACACTGGCTCCTTGAACGTCATTACCCATTGTTTACATCGATATATGCGTATATCCAGTGATGACGGACGAACCTTCATCAAGGGCCAATCTAAAGTCAAACCAAGTGCCAGTGATACAAAAACAGTCAATGCGTTAACCACACAGATAAACGTCCAATCTTCGTCCTTAACGACTTCTGAAGTCATGATGAGTGACGATGCTGTAGTTTGCGGTTATCTGTATACGCAAATTATTGATGCGATCCAGACGAGGTTAGAATCATCCAGCCTTGCAAGTGAAAAACTGATCAACGTGTTTTCTTTTCCCAAAAACAAAATTCTCCGTCACTTTAAAAAAGCATTAGGTACTGGCAGTCGTATCACGCTAGATAAAACCATTGAGCGCATAACGTCGACGGAGTTCACCTTAACCCAAGGCGATGAGTTTGGTGATTGGTTTATGACAAAGATTGGCTTGGTAGATGAATATGGCAAACCGCTACAACAAGCAAAACTACGTTTATTAGAAGCTGTCGGCCAGTCACAAGCAGTGCGAGAGGGATCAGGCGATGTCACCTATTCTTCTGTCGTGGTCGCCCTTCCACAATTTATTTTTCGGCAAATTGAGTCCTCACTATCTAAAATGCGCAGTGTGCCGGTGGCGACATTGTACAATCCTGTATATTGGCGACCATTGACGCTATTACAAGCGAAACATAATGGTCTTGTTAATGCGCTTCTTGATAAATATAAATATTGGTGCGCGTTTCCGGGCAGCAGAAACACGATCCAGGATATTCGTGAATTATATTCTCACCTTTATGAAGTAGACAAGCAGTACGACATAAACATACTCACCAGTCGTTTATTGCAAGCTTTGCTTGATAAGCCTTTCGCCATAGCGGCAGACCAGGTAGCCACATCCTCACATCGCAAGCGCACTAGGGCAAAAACAGTGTACGCGCTACTTGATCCCTCTTTACTACTTGCGATCACCTGTAGCCATGATAATTTCAATACCGCTAAACTATCTCATCTAACGTATTGTATAACTGTCGTATGCTTAAGTAATCAACCTGCCAATCAGGTTGATTTACTGCTTAAAACAAATCAGGCACAACGTTCCTTAAATCCAGCTGATGCCATGCAACACTTACAACAACAATACGACCAACATGGCGCTTTCTTACGCGAACTACTTTCTAAACCAACATCATCTGTTTTGCCTACGCAACAAGCCCTATTATTCTAATGTGGGGTTCTAGGATTTAGTTTTATTCGTCCGAATTTAAGCCCGACTGAGTACAATCTAAGTTTAAGATTGTGGAACTCATTAAAAACCGAAACTTGTTTATAAATTTAGAGCAACAATCCGATGATAAATGAAAGCAAACTCGCCACTACAATAATTAGAATTTTCGGCTTTAAATAAGACTGCTCAACAAAATCCACTCTGTTTTTTATATAAGTGATTTGAGCAGCTAAATATTGAATACTTGAATCATCACCAAGATGCATTGGTCCGTCCGTCATGTCTCTATTTCCTAATAGATTAAGATAGAGATTATTGATCTGCTGCTGCAATCTCTCTTGCTTTAAATCTTCAATTTTAGCGTCAGCATCCAAAAGTGTAATATTAGCATCAGCTCTGAGATGCTCAGGAACATGATTGAAAGAGTTTAAGGATCTTACCAAATCTGCTTCCAACCAATTCGCGTCACTAAAATCACTCGAAATTTCAGCGATTTTTTTCTTAAACCAATCCTTTGATGAGTACGAAACTACGCCATTATTTTGGATGGCCGCTCGAAAAAACTCTGCACCATCTCGGTGAAGCCACATGTCTAATATTTCTGTACACTCCTCTTTTCCATTAATAATTTCATCAATATCAACGTGGCGATAATAATACTTACGAAAATCTAAATCATCGTGATCGCAGAGAGAGTTAAAATACTTAGTATCGTTGCTTAAGCAACTGAGTATGATCAGACACAGCGAACGGTTTTTAACTGATTTCCACCGTTGTATTGCGTTTTCCACAATAAAGCAACTGTCATCGTTATCATCGGCATTAAAATAAGACTCTTCCTTATGAACTTTCTCATCAGACGAATCAGTCGTCCTGAGGCCTCTGTATATTTGCGCTAGCCATTCAGCATTGGATTCACTGACGTCTAATTGCATAGATAGATTCCATATATCTTTTGTGATGCATTGAGCTGCATAATCCTCATCAAACCAGCCGCGCTTGCTGTTTTTCGAGAATTGAGGATTTCCACTA
>Ga0307978_1003468_pt1 | contig 10732 bp, 8 predicted proteins | sample OrgLakmetage1056_FD_203151 | JGI IMG/M metagenome (GOLD analysis project Ga0307978, IMG submission 203151) | Saline water microbial communities from Organic Lake, Antarctica - #1056 | ecosystem: Environmental > Aquatic > Non-marine Saline and Alkaline > Saline | place: Antarctica: Organic Lake...
ATTTGCAAGTGGCAGCGGTTTATTCGTACTCCAAACTTGGTAGTATGGCAGTAAAAGAACACCGAAATTAATCCGAAATACGGTCTTGTGACATGCGGTTGGAATGAACTCGCTGAGTTGACTTAATAACAACGCGCAATGAATATCCAATCGCGTAGAAGTGTATGTGGCAGCCCGGTTGACATTTCACGTGTTCCCTGTTTTCATTGCCTCTATACCTATTGCCTCTGGGTAGCAATGGAACAAGAACTTTCTACAGGAACGTAGCTCTACTAGAAAGGCGTGGGCGACACAGCAACACCTTTTGCATGCAGCGCGCAAGCCGCCGCCACGAGAAGATGTTCGTTGCCCGGCGCCGCTATTAGCTGCACTGACACAGGCAAGGAGGCGCTCATTTTATCATCCTTGGAAAGGCCCATGGGAATAGCTAAAGCTGGGAGTTCTAAAGCGTTGAGAAGAGAAGTGTTGGCGCTGTCCAGAAAGCGAACCAACGACTATATAGAAGCCGGTGAGAACAACGACGAGGGAGAAAGAGAAACACAGCACAGGTGAAGTAAAACCTTCTACTTTTGGGGGAAAAGAAAAAATCACCGTATAGGAGTCCATAAGAAATACATGTAAAACGAACGTACAACCAAGCAAGGAACCAACTACACACGCAAACTACCTCGCCGCCGTGGCGTGGCGCTACATGTGGCAAGCTGGGCCACACCGCCACCCCGTCGTCCCCTAAAGCCGCCACCAAGTCCTTTTTCAGCTCTTGCCCCCTTGCTCTTGTGGCGTCTTGCCTCGCTTTGGGGGCGCACGCGGCCCAGTGCTCCACCAGAGCGAGCGCAGCGGCAGGCACTGTGTGCACTCGACGCTGATAACCTTCTACCTGCTGCTGTTGTTGCTCGTTGCGCTGATAGTGGCGGGTGTCAACACCACTAATCGTAGATTTACTGCCCTCACCACCAGTGCTGGCAGCACCACTAGAAGTAGCATCACCACCACCAGTGGCGTCAACAGCAGCATCAGAGGTGTAAGGTGGCCCAACGAGCGCCGTAGTAAAAGCGCTGACCAAAAGTTTCGCTGCTGCCCAGCTTCCTTGCCTTGCCTTCCCATGAATAGTACTCTCTGTAGCACTACAACCTGCAGTACCGTTGCCATTGCCATACTGCGACTACTCGCTCCACATTCCCTCGTAATGGTAGCCAGGAAAGGTTCTGGTTTGTGCGCATCCATGATTTCCGACCAAATCTCAAACCCCAAAGCTCCTTCGGCTAAAGTTGACTTCGCTGATTGCAGAGCGGCGAGTCGCCTTGGGTCTCCTGCGTTACGAGCGCCTGCACCCGCATTGGCAGCCGCATGAGCAGCAGCAGATGAAGACGTGAGAGAAGCCAGCGGAGTGGCCCCGAGCGCGACGAGACCTGCAAGGCAAGCACTGTGAGCGTCCTGAAAGCTACGAGGTTGATTGGACCGGAGCAGCCAAGACCCAAGCGGCTGGCCGAGGTCGATCACGCGCAAGCTTGAGAGCGAGACCTGTGCACGATTCATTATTTATGGTTCATGGTGAAAATATGGATTAGGAGGGGATGTCCGAGAACAAAAGAGGAAACGATGCGGTGTAGGAATGAAGTTAATGGAATAAGACACAGCAACAAGCAAACAAAGTAGCTGCACCAATTTCTCGCGCACCTCCAGGCCAGATCAGGTATGCATGTGCAGGCACGCGAACTCTTAAAACACGCACACCTGAGACGGATGGCCTCGTAAAACACTGCGCTTATCTCCACCTTCTTCTTGAGTATTGTTATTGTTGTTCAGGGGTAAAGCACAAAGCAGCGGCCAAAGGTCGTCCGGGTGGCAGCAAGTAGGCCCAATTTGGCAGAGGTTGTCGACAGCGCCGCTGCCTGTGGATGGAAAAGTGCCGCGGTTGGAGATCAACCCACCCTACGTACATACATGTTAAATAAACAAAAGATGTGATGCATGCCACGAAATTGAGCTCATCTCAAGAGCTATGATCACGTATTGGAACTTTTTTTAAACAAAAGAGGACAGGTAGAGAACATGCGTGTGCATGCATACTCTCTACTTCGAACAGGCATGAATTGTTGTATTTGTGTGTAGATCTGGATTTTGTGTCCTATTGTCATCTCTAATGGTATGCAATTATTACCGAGGGCTTCAGACCAAACAAGCCGCAGTAGCCGGCAGGAATACGCGTGGAACCCCCCACGTCGGAGGTAACGGCTGTTGGGCACATCCGGCCGGCTACCGCCGAGGCACAGCCCCCACTCGAGCCCCCCGGCGTGCGCTCGAGGGCGTATGGGTTGTTGCTGCGGCCGTACACTGGGTTGTCGCTCTCGAACCACACTAGTGTAAAATAAAATGTATACGAGTAAGCCCGAGCAAAATACGAATGGACAATGAGATTTAAGTTCGTGATAATACACCAAGAGAAGCTGAGGAGCGCGACTAAAACAAATCAAAATGTGGGAAATGGGAATGTGCTCAACTCACTGCACGCTTCGGAGGTGTTGGTCGATCCCAGCACAATAACATCCGCTGCTTTCAGAGCCAGGACAACGTCGGAGTCAGATTGGCCAATTGCATGGCGGCGCGCCCACACCCCACCCGTAAAGGGGGCGCCGCGCATCTAGAAGAAATGAAGAGGCCAAGAGCGATGTAAGTACTTATGACACAGACCGCGAAATAAGTAACGACTCAGGACGGAGAAAATCGAAAGGTTGGCGAGCGCTTCCCTGCTCTAGTGCATAAATCACGTAAATTCTCCTGGGATGAAAAGAAACACGCCAAGAAATGTAAGTGCCAAGAGTCAAAGATCAAACCTCGAAGCACTCTTTGATGACCGTAGGGATCCCAAACAGCGCAGCTTTGGGGTTCGAATCGTTCGGCCAGGGTGGCGCCGTGCCCTTTTGGAACGCTTCGTCGCATCGCGCGGCGTGCGCTCGAGCCTCAATTGCTCGCACATGAACCACCGCGTTGACCTTCGGGTTGACGTGTTCCAGTCGAGCCAGGCAGAGATCCACGAGTGCACTTGACGTGATGTGACCAGCGCGGAGAGCTACGGCGAGGTCGCATGCCGATTTCATCAACCATTGATCTACAGCAGCGCCCTTTTCGCTGCTGCTGCTGCTGCCGTTGAGAACTTTAGCGCTAGATTCACACTTATTCGTCGCTGGCGCTGAGAGACGTCCTGAAAGGCCAACTGCACTGAGAGGGGTGGCGCCATCTGCAGCCTGTGCCGTGAGCGTTAGCGGCAGTGCGAGCGGCCACAGCAGCAGTGTTAAGAGCGGGCTAGGGAAGCCAGTCCACAGTTCGACGATACCAGCATACCAGCGCCCAGGCGAGCACAACACGCTTACTGGTACACGGCCTTGCTTGACGAGGAAAAGCATGAGCAAAGTACATAGTCCGCACGGTCCGGCGACAAAATACGTGCTAATGAGCCACCAACTCATTTTACTGTCACTGCACGTCTCCACGTAGTATATTTTTTCTAAATCCAAGCTTGAAAACGAATACAAACACGATGGTGAATGGATAGACTAGAAAGTGCTCGCACGTGGGTGACGAACTGGTCTACGCAATGATGACTCGATCAAGGGTACCCTTGACTCGATGATGAATCCTGAGCTCAGTATGAAGACCAGTCATCAGACAGTGTTGACAGGAGCGTACAGGAGACTTACTTAGACGCAGCCTAGCTAGAGCTAGACAGCCATTATCTGTAATTGGCTCTAACTTTCTTTCTCTAACTAGAATTCACAGTAGCGAGCTAGCAATGGTAGTACCTCGTAGTAAGTAGCTAAAAAGTAGTTAGTTGGACCAGAGACCAGAGGTTATTACAGTAGACTGATCGAATTTGAGTTCATGATGAGTACAGCATACTGTACTAATAGATCAACGTAGTTTGATGTTTAGTACCTGCATCTCAAAACTGCTCTCACTGAAAAATGTCCGTCCGTCCGTCCGTCACATCAATCACAGACACAAAAAACCCTTGCGTGCTTGTTCTGACACGTTGTCACGTCACTGACATCAACCATGTTCTGACACCTTGTCACGTCATTGAAATCAACGATTTAGAGGGACCCACGTCGCGAAAACTAGTCGACAACTAGACATGACATTTTCTCTGCATTCGAGGTGGCTTGCCTGGAGAATCAGGTAACCATTGCGCCTCCAAGAATCTTGCTATTCTAAGGGTCTAATTCAGCATTATCGGTGAGCCAGCTCAGCTGAGGCCTCCTCAAAGATTGTATAAGCCTGAGAGTGTGTAAGGCGAGCGGCATGGGATGCAGCGCTTGTCAAGCTAGCCATATAATTTCGTCTGTACCAATGGTGTTACTGTTCTTGTGGCCTGAACGAGTGCTCCATTCTTTATTGCCACCCTCCACTTATTCTTGTCATGGGTGCCTTCAGATGGCTCACTTCACGAAGATGTTGAAGCGAATCTTGCTTGCCTTGGCCTTGTGGTTTGCAACTGCCCAAGCCATCACTTCAAGCGAACTCGCCGACGTCGAGGCCTCCATTGCCACGGAATTCGGTTTGCGGCAGAGCAGCTACGGCGAGCCGTGTGATCCATGTGCTCAAGGCGATGCCGTTGGTGGGCTCGTGCGCCTGGCTTTCCACGACGCTGCCGGTGGAGGTGACCGTTCCAACGGCTGCGTCGACTTGTCGGACCCCGAAAACAGCGGGCTGGCTCCCATCATCGACCAGCTGGAGCAAGCGTGGCGCCCGTTTGCGGGCGTGCTTTCCTTTGCCGACGCGGTGGTGGTGGCGGGGAACTTGGCGATTCGGGTAGCGTCAACGCCTTCGCCCAACGCTGCTAACAATGGAGGAGGAGGCAGCAGCGGCCAAGTGGTGGGCCCACCCGAAGACAATGGAGGCCCGCTGGTGCTTCCGTTTCGCTCGGGCCGCCCGGACGCGGAGTCGTGCGACGACAGCGACGAGCTTCCCCCTGCCACTTTGTCGTGGGACCATTCCCAACAGCTTTTGGGGCGCAAGTTCGGGCTCTTGCCGGAAGAAACCGTGGCGCTGTTTGGGGCCCACGCGGTGGGGCGGGCGCAAGCAGTGAACACGGGCTTCGAAGGCGGGTGGACGGCGTTTCAGAGCAGTTTTTCCACCAATTACTTCAAGGCTTTGGTGTTGGAGACCCTCGACCGGCGCGCCGGCGCCGACTGGCGGAACCCGCAAAACCACCTGCAGCTCACCGCCGACGTGGAAATGGTGGTGTCCCCCACGGAGGGGTGCAACGCTTTCAACCTCTTGAGCGAGCTGGTGAGCGGCAACTGCCCTCAGAACGGGGCCATCTTGGCCATTGCGCGAGGCTTTGCCAGCCCCGGGGCCACGGCCGCGTTTTACTCGGCCTTTTCCAGGGCGTGGGTGAAAATGACCGAGTCGGGCCACAGCAACCTCCAAGCGGTTGACGAGAGTGCTCCCGCGCCTCCGCCTCCTGCTCCCGCGCCTCCGCCCCCCGCGCCTCCTCCGCCTGTGTCGCCTCCAAGCCCCGAGCCCCCCGCGCCTCCTCCTCCGGCTCCCGAGCCCCCAGCGCCAGCGCCAGCTACTTCCTCCGGCCAGTGCACGCTGCTAGATTCTGGAACCTACCTTCAAGCAGTCAACGACTGCTCCGCTTACATGCGTTGCAACGGCAACAACGTCTTGAGTGGCCCCACGAGTTGCAGTGGAGGAACTTTGTTCAACAACGCACGCCAATTCTGCGACTGGCCGTCCAATGTGGATTGTGAGGGTTCCTCTTCGGAGGCGGGGAGTGGTGGGCAATCTCAACCAGCGCCAGCACCGCCGGCACCGGCACCAGCACCACCAGGTCTTGCGCCACCAGGTTCTGCACCGCCAGCCTCAGCTACGGGTACATGTACGCTCCAAGGCACTGGAACTTATCTCCAAGCAGTCAACGACTGCTCCGCTTACATGCGCTGCGACGGCAATAACGTCTTGAGTGGCCCCACGAGTTGCAGCTCAGGTACCCTGTTCAACAACGATCGCCAATTCTGCGACTGGCCGTCCAACGTGGATTGTTAGTGAGCGAGAAATATTTTCAGTCCCGGAATATGATCACCGCCTTCGCAGAACCCAGTAGATACATGTATGCATATTAAGAAGGGCAATGCGATTTTCTGTGCCATGCTTGAACTGCTCCTGCAATAGCCAAGAACTTATTGTAGCAACACGTGAACGATCAACGACCGCACCGAATTGATGGTTCCTAGTTGCTACTTGCTACTTCGCCAACGGGCGCCAAGATTAATAAACCTCCCTATGTAATACAGACCCCCGAGAGGCAGCTTTTTGTTTGATCGATATTAAAATGGCTCATTATAATTATAATGCCATTATCAGAAACTTAGAGGAGAGAGCAACCACAGAGATGATTTATTTATCTTCCATTCTTAAGCTCGAGCCACATACTCATACTTCAAGTCAATTCCTAGTCAGCCAAATGAAAATTGAGAAATACCAGTCGCTTCAGTATACAATTCCAGGAGCCTCTTACCCCCTACGATGCCGTATGTAAATCAGAACAGTGCGCCTATGAATGGCGCTAGCAACCAGCAACTTCAGCAACCAAAAAGTTCTCATGTTTACTACAAACGCACGTCATTGTCATTTCGCGACGGCCCACTTGAATTGTCCAATCGGAACTATCTCCTATCTCGTGCTTATTGATTACACTTTATTTGAGGCGTATCAGGAAGCAAATTTGAAAAAGGAGTATCAATAAGAATGTACTTCAAAATTCATAAAAGAACCTCAGAAGTCGAAACGACTATCCGCGTTGAGCATTTGAAGCGAAATTGGCTCTAATTCACGGCTGGCTCCCAAATCTTCACGCTGTGGTCGTAGCTGGCAGTCGCGAGCAGGCTGCAGGTGGGGTGGTGGTGTACGTCTCGAACGGCGCCAGAGTGGCCTTCGCTTCTGAGGAATGTCAAGGGAGGACAGGAGGGGGGGGTGATGCATTTTAAAAAATGCACATTGAAAAATCTCTGTGCGGTAGTAAGTGCGACAAGAGGAAATTGTGACAACACCTGTGCTTTGCGCACACTAACAAAAACATAGAAATGTCGACCACCCCCTTCAAAAAAAAAGTCCAGTCTGAAAAAGTCAACCACTTTTTCCATCCTTCACTGCTTATATACTCACCCAGATGAAGAAGAAGAGCCGCCCAGCCTGCACACCACTTTCTCCTGCGCCAGGCACCACACCAGCACCTGGTGCAAGCCTTCCGCTTGGCTGTTGGACAGCACGTAACGGCCCGACGGGTCCCACGCAGCGCGGGGTTTCGAGAACTCGTCCGCGGCATGCCCCACCTACAGGAGGAAGAGGAGGCGCACGTGGTGCGAGATGCGCCGGGAGGAAAAAAAAACATAAAAATGATGAGAAATCAAGCGGTAACGAGGTAAATAAGTATGCCAAGGGGAGCTTGAAGAAAAAAGAATTATGGTTAAAATGTTGAGACGGTACGAGCTCAGGCAAATGAAAAAAATTGCAAGAGCTGCTGAAAATTGTTCTTGGTCATGAAAGCAGGTGTTATAAGCATAGTTTGCAAGCCCACACCAGCAAGCGAGCGTGTTTGTTGGAGCCGGCAGGGTAGACGATGTGGCGGTTGGCGTCGGTGGCGGCGAGCAAGTGGGCTCCGTCGGGCGAGGGCGTTAAATGCAGCACGTTGAAAGATACGTGGCGGTCCCACGAAGCAGCGTTCAAAGGGACCTGGTGGGGGGAGGGGGGGTTAAAGGTAGGGGAGGAGAGAGAAGGATCAAGAGAACGTGATGGCGCGCGCACGTGTACCGCACGAAATGTGAGAGCCTGCGCTGCAGATTACTTCTATGAAAATTCGGGCGTTACACTCATCGAGATCACGCATATACGCCAGTATAATTTGTGCGAAGAATGCTCAGGGAACTGAGTCCATGAATTATCTCTCTCTCTCACTGTCTCTCTTGTGAGGCAACGCACCTCAGTTTCTTCGAGTGAAATTGGGTCCACGTAAATGAGCGAATGGTAACCGCGAGGAGCGAGCACTAAGGTGCCGGAGCCACCTTTGCCAATGCTGCTGTCAGAACCAGTACCAGTACCAGCAGCAGCAGCAGCAGCAGCAGTCGGCGGTGCAGTGGTGGCAAAGCAGCGCTGTGGCAAAAAGCACAGTGCCTCAACTGCAGAGTCCAAATGCCACGATTTCACACACGCCAACGCAATCTCAGCACCTGCTGCACCAGCACCAGCGGCTTTAGGGTCAAAGCGCCACAGTTTTACCGCCCGGTCTGCGCTGGCAGTGCAGAGGAAAGCACCGTCTGGGCTCCACTGCATTGCGTTCACGTGCTTCTTGTGGCCCCCACTGCTGCTGGCGCTCATTTCAAACACCCACTCCAAAGACAGCGGACCTGCGCCCTCTTGATGTTCTCGTTGTTGTTGTTGTTGTTCGAGTCTCGCTAATCCCAGTGTGCCGTCCATGCAAGCAATGGCCAAAAGCGGCTCTGCTTTTGCCTCCACCAGTGAACTCCCAGCAGCAGATGCTGCCGCTGACGAAGACCCACCAGTGCTAGGAACAGGCTGCCACTCCAAGCACAGAGGTGGAGCGGAGCAAGCGAGGCTGGCAGGCATGGACGACAGCGAGCTGGCATTCGACTGAGAAACTGAGTCAGCGTCTGTTTTAGCAGCACCAGCACCAGTCGCCGCCGCCACTGCAAAGAAGCGCCAGTTGTGCACGCGCACGGTTTTGTCAGCGCCCCCCGACGCGACCAAGTCACTCGTTGCTCCATTGCGACCGGAGGCGCCCAAGAAGCCCGGATGTAGCCTCGTGCAGAGCACGTTGAAGCCTAAATGGGCGTTGGGAATGGTGGCGGTGACTCGCTGGCAAAATCGGCCGTCGCCTTCGGTCACCCAAGGATTCACCCAGGACAGCCCATTCGAGACTAATCCTGGCCCAATACCACCACCTCTGCCTTTTTTAACTTCTGCTACTTCATATGTCAACGCAGGGACACCTGAAGCACCAGCGTTTTTTTCGGCAGCCATCATCCGAGAGGCTAAACCAGTCACGTCGTCGAGCTGTTGTCGTAGGTCAGCCACAAGTGCTACTAGCCTAGCGTTCTCTTTCTTCAGCCCTTCACACTCTGCTCGTGCCAGTTCGCCCTCGCTGCTGCTGCTGCTGCTGCTGCTGCTATCAGCGCTCGCGTGCGTCCACCCTTCGAGGGTCTTGGGGTCCTTTGCTGCAATCATCATGGCTGCTTGCACCTGTTCATCAAGGGTTTAAATCGTTTAAATGCTACTAGGTGTGTTCGCCTGATCATATAAGCTTCTCCTAGCTACAAGGGTTACATAATGGATAAAAACATTCTTGCTGTGGTGAATGAGGGCGCTATCAGGAGTAAGCCAGTGTCTAAATCGCACGGCCTTATTTTTTAAAAACACCTACTGAGTATCTCTGTATTACCTGTGCTAGGGCGCGCATATCTTCTTCGGCTGGTTCCTTCTTGAACGCGTTCGAGCTCATAATCAAATATGCCCGTAATTTATGTATCCACTCGTATGTCTTCTCTATCTAGCTCTTGCTGCGAGGCTATACTTACACACTAGCGGCTTCAAGATTCAAGAGTCCTTCTCTGATTTTCTGACTTCTGAGACATTCTTCTGGTGAGACGACGCGACGACGACAGCTCGACAAGAAAGTATTGGCAAAGGGTATTGGTCTGAATCCACCCTCTGTAACGACGTCGTTCGCGAGTCGTGAGTCGCGAGCATGACACGCGAGACAATGCAGACGATTTTTTTAAAATTATAAGATGTAGCCGCGAATACTATTGCTAGACTTCTCTATTACTCAGAGGAACCAGCACTATTCCTAGACTGACTTCTCAATATATCGTTGAAGATAAGTCGTGTGGGTTCCATCACCGTACGCAAATTGTGGTATCAAAATCGAATTATCGTGTGTACTGCGTACTACCGCATATGAGCTGCTCTCTAGCTAGGAAGGCACTCTAGCTACTGGGTATCATTATCCGGAGTCGTGCTTTACGAAGTCCAATATTGTTACATACAGAGATCAATCACGTGAAGAAGCTATGTTGAATTTTCTATGGGCGTCGCCAACTCATAGCCCACGGAAGACCAGAGCTTTTGTGGTTTCGGTGAGCTTGAGCTCAGCTGTGTATTGCGCTGGGGACATCGTTCAAGGCACCGTTGAGCTTTCTTGCGACGACGAAATCGATGCGGTTAGCTTATGAGATCCTAGCGTTGGCATCAGAGTGGAAATACTAGCTAATAATTGCTCTGAAGTTTAGTAATTGTAGCACTGGCTAGCTTTGCTGCTGAAGCTTACACTCAAAATAAGGTCTTGCTGCTAAAGCACCAATTCACATACCTTCTCTTCACCAAATCTTCCATTATTACCTGTTTCTTTTGACTCTAAAATTTGTGAAACTATTTGTTAGGACGAGGCCACACTCCTCGAAGCTTGCCTCGAGTTGCGGCTTCACGGTCACTTGCGGATTGATCCTCGCTGGGTTCAACTGCCCGCGCCCGTACGCAAGGTATGCGAAACATTCGTATGCACAAGTACAGTACTAGTGTTTTTACCATTCTGAGTCTATTCAATATCATGCTCACACAAATAGCTAGCATCTTGTGTTTTATTTTGTCTGACGGCACAATCTCTACATCAACTTTTTTGTTTCTTGTGTGTGCACACACACTTCTTAGATTT
>Ga0307978_1003469_pt1 | contig 10730 bp, 7 predicted proteins | sample OrgLakmetage1056_FD_203151 | JGI IMG/M metagenome (GOLD analysis project Ga0307978, IMG submission 203151) | Saline water microbial communities from Organic Lake, Antarctica - #1056 | ecosystem: Environmental > Aquatic > Non-marine Saline and Alkaline > Saline | place: Antarctica: Organic Lake...
CTTTTGAACTGTTTGCGACCTTGCTAATCCAACATCTGGATCCAAAGATCAAAGGGTACACATATGTCTTGGAAAAGGGAGATATAGCGTACTTTGAGGCGATTATGCCTGAAACATTAAGGCTCCCTTTTGTTGAAGCTGTGAGGGTTCGTACGGGGAGACTGCCAAAGGAAGCTGTGGAAGGTGAATCTGATCTAGATTCCATTACTAGAAAATGTGCTGCTGTTGGTTTAGGTCAGAGGGTCGAAAACAACTTTCTTCTTGGAGGAGGCGAAGAGAGAGATGGGAAAAGAATCATTCGGGTGAGTAATGCTATCCTCCAGTATGTCTCTACTTCTTCTACAAATTTTTACAATATCGTCTAATTCCATAACGTCAATAGATTGTGGACGAAAATATTGAAAATGAACGGCTTGCAAGCCCCTCAGGTATGACAGAGGCTGATGTCCTTGCGCAGATAGAAGCGGCGTATCAAAACAGACCAAACAAAATAGCAACACAACCCCTCGATATTGTTCAACCTGAAAACTACGATGGCATTGTAAACACTAATGGCGGTATCAAAGTTGCCGCGATGAACAGTAGTGAACAGGGAGTATGGAAAGAAGAGGATCTTACAAAAGAGAGAGAAGCAGTCTTCCAGCATGAAGATAATCAGCTTAGCTCTGAAATAGAAAGGGTTAGACTTAGTTCGGAGGCCCAAGGAGAGATGGTGGTTCAGAAAGAAACTCTCAATCCATCAGTGCCAAATATTGCGCAGCGAGGTCCAAACTCTTCCCTTCTTGAGGATTGCGAGGTGCTCAATAAAGAGACACTGTTTAATGAAGTTATTGAAGAGGACTTATCAATACAAGAAGCTGTTTTCGACTTGACCGTGAAAAAGGAATTTGACAGAAAAACCAAAGCAAAGGAAAAACGAAAGACATCTCCTAGTAGGAGAATGACTAACTTTACAGCTGCTATTTCGGTGAATACCTCTCCTTCAAATCTGGACATGACGATTGCTGCATTCGAACCTGAATGGAGAGATGGATTATGGGATATTTTTAATCATGGAATTTGCCACCCGCTTCCATGTTTATCATTTTGTGCGCCAATATGTAAGTCCACGAACAATAAAGATCGTAAGGAGTTTAATGTCGCCTAACCAAATGCTCACTGAAAAATCTTCTTGCTTCGCGTAGTTGCCCTAGGTCAAGTTATGACGCGCCTCAACTTGAATTGGGTTGGTGTTCCATCTAACGAAGCCGGAACAAAAGCAATCTTCGAAAAACTTGGAACAGTTGTTACAGTTTGGGCAACAATAAATATTGTAGGTGTGTCCTCATGCGTGTGTGTATTCGAATACATTCGACCATGGATGGAAATGTTTGTTTTTGTGATGGTGACAACAAACTTATGGTTTTATGCATTCTGCGTGTTTGCCATTGGGAATGCAAGGCAGTACCTTCGAGAAATATACAATATCCATGATGGTGAGGGATCTGATCATCTGTTGGCAGCATTGTATATGCCATTTACAATTGCCCAGATGGGACGCCATACTGCTGACTACAATGCATTACAAGGACGTATCTGTACAGCTACTGGATTGGCCCAAGATGCTGATTATTCCTTTGTTTCAAACATCAATAGCATGAATAGCTTCGGATCATACAAATCATTTAATGATGACGATGACGGAACTTCTTTTGGTGGTTCGGCGGTATACACTCGAAAATCTTATAGGTCAGCAGCTTCGAAATCTAGAAGATCGAGAAGAAGTCACAGATCGAGCTCTCGCATGTCGTCCATTAGATATGACGACGAGACATCATTCTCGGGATCATCTTACACAGGGTCAGCCGCATCACTTGTGTAATGGATTCAAAGTCAATTTGGGTATTGAAATGGAGAATGTAGAGGCGAGTATCATAATTAGGTCTGTCTAATTCGTCATGGGGAGGCTGTTGTACATCATCAATAAGTCCGTCATATAAAAATTCTTGTTATTGTCAAGGTGAATGTGTAATGTTTATATGATTTTGCTATCTTCAGCTTTATTTAGCTGAATTACTCGTGATTTCAGCAATATGCCTGGGTCTGGTTACTTGCGGGTCCCAAATTTATAGATCATCTCGCTTTTAAAGATCCTGACCTTATTGGGTGAGAAGATCTAATTACAGAACAATGCGTAATTATTTTCTAACAATATTGTTATGAGAATGAATGACTTGATCGCGTTCGGATTGTGTGATTAGATTATACTTTTCTATTGGATAGTTTATCATTAATTTTTCTCACCATATAGACGCACGCTCGCACTGTCTCCCCTGTTATCAAATACAAATAAGATCTCAGCAGTTGTATCTATACTTCATTGATTCGAAGCAGGTTAAGTCCTGTTCGTCTCTCTTGTTATAAATACATGTCATTACTCATCGTTTGTAGTGGACGCTTTCGTTGTTGTCTCTTCGATGATCTCAATGGCTGCGAAAGTATTCTTCACCGCACTCTCGTCATCCGTTCCGTACAACCAATGTTGCCTGATAATATACTGAGCACAATCAAGTGCTGTCCTTCCCTTGCTGGTCTTCAAGTTGATGCACTTGGGATTTGTCTCGACAAGTGCTCCAATTGCTGAAGAATGAGCACTATTCATTACTGCAAGATGCAACGGAGAAAATCCTGTCTCGATTTGAGGCCCCTCTTCAAAACTCTCCTCGGAATGTTGTTTTGCACTTTCTCTCCTCCTTTGTTCGGCCTCGTGGGCGATTTCTAACTCAACCTGTGATGGTGCAGCACATGCAAAGAAACTTGCAATTCCACTTGCCTTGGTAGTGTTTTGAGGCTTGTAAGTAACAAACTCACTATCGTCGTCACTTTGGTAAGAACCTTCGTCAATGCCATTTTCAATCATGTCCTTATCAAAAAGAAGAGGGAAGTCAGATTGTATCATGACGGACTTGGGGTAAATTTTCAAGAAAGCTTTGAGAGCAGTTTGGCTAGGTGCCCCAACCATGCAGGCAAGATGGATAGGCAGGCTATTCTGAACATTTCCTCCCTTGACTCCGTCTGGGTTGATTCTGAGGAGCTTTTTGAGAACATCATGATTCACTCCTCGCTTGTCCATAGCAACATAATGCAACGGTAATTCTTCGGCATTGTTCAATTCAAAAGCTAGAGACGGATCCTCTTCTAGGCGGTCAATGATGTCTCCAGTGCTGTGGTGAAGAAGGCATGCAACGTGCATCACAGTATTCTTGTCGTCAAGTTGCATAATATCATGGTTATGAAGTCCATCAATTTTATTGACTTTCTCAATAGGCACTGGTTCGGGCATGGCTTTCGAGGATATGTTTGGAGTCTGTGCAAGTGATGAAGCTCGGGAAGATTCAGGATCTTCTCGTCTGCTCAAGCTTCTTCCTCTTCCACGAGCGGACTCGCCTGCTGAAGGAGGTAGTTTGTTTCTGACCTTGCTACTGCTACGACCAAACACATTCTGTACTCCCTTCATGGCACTCCTAACACGGCTTGAGCTTCGGCCTCTTGCGCTAGAAGCAGTGTCTTGGTCTGACCTTCCTTCAGTCTGACGAGATCTACTAACAGAACGCAGCTTCTTCACGAAGGATCCTAAGGTCGGAGCTCCAGTAGGAGGCAAACGATTCTTTCCAATCCCTGTAATAGCGTTGTTCTTAGTATCTCTCTTATCCCACCCAGTTGGTGGAGCACCATGTCTGGTTCTACTAATACTGCGTGTTCTGCTCATACTTCTTTGTCTTGCTCGACTTCTATTGTCTCCGTTAATCTTTTGAACGTTGTTGAGAATGGAGTAATCCCGTTCTGCAGTGTTGATAATTCCTGTTCTTTTTTGTACTTGAGGCGTGGATGGGGAGTCGGCAGCTCGGCTTTCGTATTCCCTGACTTGTTGTATTCCTTCAAATTTCATTTGGCTAAAAAGTGAAGCAAAGGTGCCGCTTGCAGACAAGAATAATCGAAAACATAATACCCCTACTTGCCGTTGCGGTTTTAAAAGGCCATTATTGAACGTTGAAATTATTTCTCAACGGTTTCATTCGCGCAAAATATGTTTGAAATTGAAGATGATGGAGGAGGATAGATGTATCGTACTTACCGGTAGATACGATAAGTAAGCTTCAATAAAATAATGAATAGGTAGGTAGGTGTTACAGTGGGTAAAAAATGGTAATAGATTCAAGTACCTGTACTTGGTGGCATTCTCTTCCTTGAATTAGTTTTGAATCCTTTTTTTAAGTCTATAAAGCTAACTTTTAACTTGTGCGTAGTAGTATATTGCATTTCAGCTAAGATTATTCTAATGATATTGCACAATTAAAATGCACAGTCAATACCGATTGTTAATGACTTGGACGAACAAATATATATTAGCGACGCCGCATTACCATATCTACCGAAAGCTGCTAAAGAAGCCTCCACCGCCATCATAAGACTCTTCCGATGATGACCATGATTCCTCCTCTCTCCGACGACGACCCATCCCCCCAAAGAGTCCGCGCTTCGGAGCGTCACCATAATCCGTTTGACGCTCCTGTTGATATTGATCCCTCTCGCCACCTCCGAACAATCCGCGCGTGAACGCCTCAGCATATCCCGGTGATTGTTCCTGTCGAGATTCGATCCTCTCTCTTGATTTTGATCTGACTCTAATGATTTGCCTGTCGCTCTTCGTGTTTCTCCGCCCAAGAGACCAGGAGCGGGTGCGTTGTCTTCCTATACCACGTGTTATACTTGCTGGTCTAGATCTACTATTAGCCCTTTCACTCGACCTTCCTCGAGCACGACTGCTGTATCTCTTTGGCGTGGTCTCTATCTGTTCAACGTACTTATTAATGGACACCTTTTTATCCTTTCTTCTTCCCCAGGGGCTTCTAGACTTTCTTTCCCTGCCAGGATCTTCGCTATCAAACCTGTTCCTACCTCTGCTCGTTGATCTCCTAAAATTTCCTTTTGGCTGTGGAGCGGGTACAGCACCTTTACTGTTTTTCCTCGTCAAGCTAAATCCACGCCTGTTCTTATTTCCTCTGAGAAAGTTAATCCTTCCCTTTCTTTGAGATGAAGATACCCATCCACCTTTGCTCTTCTGCCTCTGAAGTTCCCATATTTCTTCTAGGTCTATATCAATCTGTTCATCGTCGACGTGTATTGGGTTACAGCATACAAAGGCATCCATCTTTGTAGGTATCGTACGGCTTTTTATGCACAAATTTTCGGTTTGGTGAATTGCAGACAAAGACACAAACCGTTCAACTGCCAAGTTTCACTTATTTGGCTACCCTCTTTTGATCTGTTTTGATCATCCTTCTCTCTAAAATAGTCTAAAGTGATGTTTTTTTTTAAATAATGATGACCCCCACATTTATTTTCCTCGTCAAGTAGGTAATCGGAGTCTTTTAACATAAACACGAAACACGATAGAGTGAGCTTGTATGGTACGATACACAAACAAACCACAAATCATACATTCATATTCATACACTAATGTTGCTTTTACCCATTATCAAAGAATAGTAGCATCACAATAACATTCATTCAGCCATAATATAAGAACTAAATGGCGCATGATTGGGGAAGCGGGTCAGAAGACACATCGAATGTATTCGCAGGAATTGAAGATCGAAATCACCGCAACAACAATGGTAGCAAAAGGAACGATCGCACGGACAGGGCAGAAGACGTTGAAGTAATTCATACAAGAAATAAAGGAAAAACAAAAAGAGTTGGTGGTGTAGCCGATGTCGTCATGTATTCAGCATCGTCTTCTAAGCCACCCAGGAATCTTCGAAAATCTCCATCTCCTCCGAGAAGCAACAATGACAATCGCAGGACATACAAAACACGGAGTGAAGTGGAGACATATTATACACCTGTCACGAGCCCTTCCAGCCCAGATGGAAATGGAGTTCAGTCAGATTCATCTTCTTGGTTCCCCATGGGTTTGCCATCCATCGGTAGTCTCATGTCACAGCCTTCTGACGAAAACCCAAGCACGCATACGGGGTCTTATCATTCGGGAAAATCGAGGGATATGAATGGGAGGCATTCAGACTCTTTCGCAATCAGATCTGGATCTATGTTCCCTGCTATTCAGAATATTCGATCAAATTTGACGAATCCATTTGCATCCAGGTCTTCATCAGTTTCGTCGCCCAATGAAGGCGAGAGCGGGAGGGGGACAAGTCCATTTGCTTCGAGATCACCATCATCCTCGCCACCAAATCGAAAGAAAATGAGCCCAAATCCATTTGTTTCAAGGTCGACATCAAATGATCATGATAAAGGGAATCCATTGGCGTCAAGATCGTTATCAGCATCACCACGGGAGAACCATTATGTCAATGCCAATGTCAATGCCAATGTCAATGTCAATGCCAATGTTAATCCACTCAATTCTAGAAGTCGATCGGTGTCGAAATCTCCTACACTCGGGAATGACCATAGATCTTATTCCAGATCACCATCTCCCATCTATAAGCGACCTTCTCGACAAATACACACGAACCAAAGTGAATTTCATACATTGCTATCATGCGCCGCATCGCCGAATGATGCTCAATTCCTAGACGTACTGGAAATGTTGGCTACATCCAAAAATCCACGCAAACTTGCACAGATGAAATTATCCGATGCGCACGATTGGACAGCGCTTCATCTTGTGTTTTTGTCCAATCCACCATTGTTTCTCGTATATGCTCTTTTATTGGTGTTTCCTGAGGGGGCAAAGGAAGTGGATAATGCAGGGAGATTACCGTTGCATTTAGCGGCTGGGAGTGAAACAGGTGTTTGTGCATTGAACACTTTGGTGAGATTCAATAATGAAGCGATTTGTTCTCATGATGATCGAGGTTATATTCCGCTACATTTGGCCTTGTTGCGTGATGGGAATGAGGAAATTCCCATGGATGTTTTGAGAATATTGCTTGGGCAGACAACTGGAAGTGGGAAGGCTGCAATTCAACTAGGTGGGACGATACCGCGAGGTGTACGAGATGGGTATATGAGAAATAAAGAGCATTTAAATCTTGAACTTGATGATATCCAAGGGGGTTTATTAGGTGTGAGTCGGGGTGCAGCTATCATGAAAGAGCGCAAGAGACGAGAAGCAATGATGAAACTATCTCGAAAGAAATCTCATGAACCACTGTCTCGAGGCTTTGCCAGAAATATTGAAGACGCTGATTCACAAGATGGTGATCCTCTCAAGCACGAGCACCTGTCATCGTTATGGGCGAACGATGCTCATTATCAATCTGATCCATTTGGCGACATGGAATTAGTAGAGACAAATCAGTTTAGCTCCGAAGTGCAGCATTGTCTGAAACAACTTGCTCAGTGGAAAAAGAGATACGACCGAGAGCAGAAAACTGAAACATCGCCAAACCTGGCATCGAAGTCTCACATTGTAAATCCAGCAACAATACCCGCACCTCCGTATTCGCGGTTGCCTCTACACATGGCTGTTAGACGCAATCATAAGAAGAAATCACAGGAAGGGAGCAATGCAAACACAGTTTCATCATTGGCTCCACCCCCAAATCAAAATGAGATCCTCCGTATATTAATTCATGCATTTCCACCTTCTTTGATGATCAAGGACTCTCATGATAAGACTCCACTGATGACTTGTCTGGCGCTGGTCCATCATCCTGCTATTCACCCAGTCGACTTAAACATGATTGAGCTTCTTCTTGGAACTCGTACCTTGGGATACAAGGCGGCACCAAGATGGCTAGAGGACATTGACTTTTTCCGGCAACATCAGAAATCAATTGGTCGCCACGCACATGAAATACAACAAAATTCTACAACATTGGCTACCAATGCAGCCATGATTCCCTGCGACGAAACTTTGCCGCTGCATATAGCTGCACGGGAGGCACTGTCGACTTCAATAGTGCATACAATATATACTTCTTACCCAGGAGCTAAGTATGCACAAGATGAACGCGACAGTACTCCGCTTCACTGCACATTACAAAATTTGACTGGAAGGACAAGTTTGAACTTGGAAATGATTTACATGCTAATGGATGATAAAGTGCTTCGCATAAGAAATAGCATGGATCAGAGTATATTCGATCTACTTGTGGCGAATGCAAAGGCTAATAAGCTACCGACAAAGTTCAAAGATAAAAGCATCAAACATGCCGAGACGGGCAAACGCGTGAAGGTTACAACGATCTTTCAACCAGTATTCCATCAAGTAATCATGGATGAAGTACTAGGATCCGGAGAAAGGAAAGAGGATGAATTCCTTTCAGAGTTATATTCGCTACCGTCCACAATGCGAAGACAGGCGTGTGCAACTCCTTCATTTCAATACGTGTTGCTGAAGGAACTTGCAACTGGTGCAAACGCAGCATCAATATTTTTGTACGGCACATGTTTATTGACACTTACAATATCATTCAGTTCCATGGTTGACACATTCATCTCGCATCGATCAGATGATGGCGTCATGACATCAAATGCTCAGAAAAATGTTATTTTTGTAACAAACGCTTACCTCTCTATCCATGGCTTGATGTACGCGTGTATGACAATCCGATTGAACATCTCTATAGCTGAGTCGCTGGCGAATATTTGGACTTGGATCACTTTCATAGCCTTGCTACTTAGTCTTGTTGTAACGGTGTACATTGGCAATCAAGAAAGGTCACTGGGTTCGATAGATGTCACTGACTCCCATTTGATTACCATGAGCACTATTGCCATTGGGACACTATGGTCTGCTTTCATTGGATATTTGGCAAGGTGGTGGTATGGAGTTGGTATCTTTTGCGCCAGTGTGGTCAAGGTAAGAATCATTAGAATTGATAGAATGTATGGTGTCTTGAATCTTTACTCACACTATAGGATATATGCTCTTCGTGCAATAACAGATGGCAAAACACCTCATTTCTCCCTTGCTTGTTCTTTCGATCTTTACACTCGCGTTCATGCAAATGGTGTACATTATCCATGCACGCAATACTGTAAACAATCAATGTTTTTACGAAGGAGTGACTGGAAACGGAGAAATATGTTCTCTATGGGATTCTTTCAAGATTGTATACTTGATGGTTATTGGAGAAGGATTCATTGGGGCAGAAGCATCATCAGAAGATGCCACTATCGTCCTCTTGCTTTTGTTTGTTGTCTTGGCGTTCATTCTCATTCTTCACACGATTTCATTGACAATTTTAAATTTACAATCTTCTGGGGTAAAAGATACTATGGTGGAATCATTCTGGTCTCCGATGCTGACTCACATTCTTCTGATTCGTCAACTAGGCAATATATTTTGCTTAGGAGGGAGAAGGTGTTTATCTCTCACTTCTCGCCTGGAAAATATGTGGGACTACATTATTGTATCTTACTCAGATGTTGACGTAAAGGATACGAAGTGGTGGTATTTACAGAGGGATCTTGGTAAATCTCATTTCTTCGGCAAGAAATGGTTCGTCCGCATTGTTGGATTTTTCATAATTCCCATTTGGTTTTGCATTGGCCTTGCCACCTTGGGCATCCTCTGGCCTCCTCAAATCCGTCAGTGGATATTCCAGGTCGGAATGAATGAGGAAGACTTGGTAGCTTTGGACGAATCCGTTGATCACAGTGATTTGTCGCAAATAACCTCGCTGCAATCAGATGTGTCTAAGATGAAGATGATGCTCTATGATCGTTTCCAGTCTATGGAAGATGAAATTTATGGGTTACGATCTACAATGGAGAGATTAAGTTAAATGTGACACCTCTCTGTACTATCGTTATATCCTTCTCCTTCGATCCTATCGCAAATATATCATTGACAGACTACATGGAATTCTAGCTGTTGTAACAGTTCTCTAGTTTTTAGAGGCATATATGGTGAATCTCCCAGTACACAGACATTTTATTTGCGAAGAATCATGCATATCTATAGATCGTCATGATGCGATCAAACATACAATGCTGCTTTTGGTCACGATCTTCAAGTGATTCGTCACAGTTGCTACTTATTGTGATTGGTTCAAGGTGAGTAAGTTATTACCCCGCTCATCTTGTATCTAGGAGATTTGACTTGACTGATAGTGCCACATCTCTAGAGATATTTGGACGGTCGTCTAGCAAGTCTGGAATATATGCCAAATCATCAAGTGTGCCGCAAGTATACAATAGAATTGAATTTTAGAATTAAAACTAAAGTCCTTCATCTTGATATCTCTTGGCAACACATGCCATCATCGAAACTCGCGACTTGAATTGCTACCTGTCGGACCTATAGTTACACGATCGTATGATGAAGGATTTGTACTTCAGTCGTAGGAAGCCCTATTGACTCAGCTGTTAGTAGACTGATATCACTAGCAAGTACCAATGTCCCCAACACCCATTAGAATGAACCCTTTATCTTGCTTTGAAAGCGTGATATATGTAGAGCTTTATCTTGTAGAATAACAAAGATCAGACTTTTGATCGTGAATGCCATTGTGCACTATAGGTCTAGTGAATTTCCATAACAATCTTGCCGAACTTTTTAGTTGACACCGGAGATTGGAGTAGTAACCGTCATCAAAGTATTATCACTAGTAATTTGGACGTAAGTTCATACCATTAGCGAGTCGCTGAAGCTACCGAAGAAACGAGGGAAAGGCTAACGACGATGCCAATGAAGAGGATGATAGTCTGTTCGCATTGTTATTGTTTTCATATTTGACTTTCATTGGACTTGCCACACATTAATTGGACAA
>Ga0307978_1003470_pt1 | contig 10728 bp, 9 predicted proteins | sample OrgLakmetage1056_FD_203151 | JGI IMG/M metagenome (GOLD analysis project Ga0307978, IMG submission 203151) | Saline water microbial communities from Organic Lake, Antarctica - #1056 | ecosystem: Environmental > Aquatic > Non-marine Saline and Alkaline > Saline | place: Antarctica: Organic Lake...
CAACTACAACTACAGTGCGTTTAGCTAATTAACTTAGATGTTTGGTCCTTGGCCCGGCCTTGGTGGCCTGGGCCAATGCTAAGAACGTAAATTTGAGCGCACTTGGACACAAGAGCAAACGCCCATAAAGAACCGGTTGCTCAGTGAATCACAAAGACTCATTTTGTATCTCTCAATCGGTCCACAAGAAAGACAGGTCAGGGAGGCGTTTCTGAAGGTCAAGCATCGCTTTTGCTTTGTCGAACGCTTCGCCCATGTCCACGAAACTATCTTTGCTCTCAGCAGTGTTAGGGCTCGTTCGGCCATTGTCTTCAAGTGTTCCACCAGATAAGCCCTCTGAACCACCACCAACTGCTGCTGCCTCAATGGGTGGGGCCGATTCATCCTTTGAACCTTCCTTCGCATCATTATCGCCATGGGCCCCTGCCGTATATTGCACCGTAGGCAAAGGCTGCTTCTTTTCGTCAGCCACCGCGAGCAGCGCCTCTGCTTCTTGAAGTGCCATCACACGCGCCTGATGATGAGAAAACAGGCACAAAATTAAAGTGGACAGGGATTGCATTATATTTCAAAAGTACTTTCAAACGAGGAGGTAAAAACTTACCCGTCGCTCGGCGTCTGAGAGGCTACTGGGGCTCTGCCGCTGAGACCTCTCAAAGAGGCCGGGGCAAGATATGGCGCGGAACACTTTGAGCTGTTTGAGCTGCACAAACAAATCGAGGTCTCGGCCGCCGCGCAGGGAGGTGAAACTCAACTAGGAGGAAATACAATTTCGAAGCACAAGAAGACATGGGATCAGAAAGAGGTGAGACCGCGAAAGATGCAAAGAAGGAACTTTTCATTTGTGTCGGAATGCTATAATAGTTACTTCATCTCACGTTCACATCGACGAGCTTTGGGCAAGCAGCGAGGCTCGCAATAGAACCCCGGAGCGACGAGCAGCTCGACAAGTTGATCTTGGCCAGCTTTTCCCACGCTTCACACCCGTCCAAACCACTGGCGGTCGCAAACGAGGCATTGTTGAAATCAGACGAGCTGCGCAGTGAAGAGGGCGAGGATGGAGAAGAGCCGCTGATACCAACGTTGGTGCGCTGGAGGTCAATCTCAGTGAGCTTGCGGAGCCGCCGCAAGGATGGGAAGAGGTCACCCATGACACGCAATAAACCCGCTAGCTTGAGGGACTCGAGGCTGTCGAGCTCCGAAAGCTGTTTGGCGCACGTGTAACAACAGGGCGAGGGGACGGGAAGAAGCTAATATAAGACAGAAGAAAGTGCGTTCACAAGGAAGAGATACTGACGTGGAAGATAAGATAGGAAGCAGAGGATACATAAGAGAGTGCTGCGTTCAGCTCATCTTTACCTCTTTCAAGTCGCCCCCCACTTTGGTGCGCGTTAAGTCCAACGCCTTGAGAGCGCGCAAGTGCCCACATGTAGCCAGGTCGCCCCCTACCGACGTGCCGTTGAGCTTCAAATGCGTTAATTGCAACGGCCCTATTTCTTCGCTGTCACTGTCACTGCCGGATGCATCGGCAGCACCCTTCCCAGGTTCGTTGAGTCTAGTCTTCTTCGGTAAAGACTGCGGCTGAGCACCCCCACCGCCATTGTTGTAGGGTGCAAAGAGCTCTGACAAAGGTCCCCGCAACTTGGGGCAAAAGGCACAATTCAAGGAGCGCAAATGCACCAATGGAGAGAAGTACCGCAGCGTGCCTGCGAAATGAGGGTTGGAGCTCAGGTCCAGGCTCTGGAGGCAGTGCACGTGAAGTGGCGACGCTAGCTCACGGCATAGGAGCAGGAACGAGGAGGCGCGTAGGTCGTGCCGACCTTGTGCTTCAAAACCAATCAAACCGCGCATTCCAATTCCTCCTCCCTGTATATCGAAAGAAGACTGTAGGTCGACTCCTCCTTCTACATGTGCCAGGCGAGATCCGCCGTTTAATTGCGTGGGCGTCTGAAATTTGGCGGTTGGTCCGTTTCCTCCTAATGTTGCACCATCCGCATACACTGGCAAGTTGATGCTAGAACGCGTATTGGTGCTGTCGCTGTGTTTCAGTTTCCACTCTTTCGCAGCATTGGTACCCTTTGAGAAACACTCGTCCCAAACTTGACCGTTTTTCGCAGCCCAGCCATCCGCAGCTACTACTGGCTGGCCATCTGGCTTGAAGCTCGCCTGAAGAATAGAAGAACAGAACACATTTAAAAAAGTTAAAAAAATCGGGGGAAAAATTAAAGTATGAAAATGGTCACACTCGAGCCTTCCAGATCTTCGGTAAGGTGCGACTTCATGACATTTTTGGTGATGTCTAGCGATACCCGGTGTGCATGTGCAGTACAGAAACAACAACAAGCAGAAGGTGTGGCATCAACCCTTACCACCGAGCCCGGCGCCCACACGCTGATGCCGCTACTGCGACACTCCGCGCGATCGCCAACTTGCAAGCCCTTGGACCAAGCCTGGGAAGGAAATGCAACGAAGAGAAGGAGAAAGCTCATAAAGCTAAGCACACCCTGGGTAGTTCAGGTTCTAATATCTACCATAGATGGGCCAATATTAGTACGTTTGCTAACCTTGATAGCGCGCTGTCCGATGTTTTCTTTCCGGCTGCGGTACTCGAAATCGTGCAACCACCCACCCCCTAATATAGGATCATCGAGCTCGTAAAACGCCGTCTCAAAGGTCTTCGCAAGGGCCCCACGCTCCGGCCGAAAGCGCACCTATTCTCAGCAGATGCAAAGAATACACATGAATACACACACACGTACCACACGTAGTACACGTCGCATCTCAAGTCCGTGTAGTACAATACAGGTTAAAAGATCCAATACCATTTACAATCATGAGCACCGAGGGAATATACATTCAAGCGCTAACGCACCGTCATAGGACGCGACGAGCGATACGTGAAACGAGTGCCCGGCAAAAGTCTCTCCACATGGCCAGGCGACGCTAAGCCATTCGGAAAAGCAGGTCGGTACAACACAGGAAGCCCTTCGGTACACCAATCGGCGACCTTGCCTTCAAAGAGGAGGCTTTCTTCAGTGCTGTTGGTGGTAACCTCCCAACTTTCAGTTGCGGTGCGGTTTTGAGCAGCAATTTTGTTGTCGTCTAAGCCCACCAAGGAGAACAAACCTGGCTCACTTTCAGCGAAACGCACCTGGTAGTAACCAATGAAGTAACATTTCGAAATCAAAGAGAGGTAAATTTGAGTGGATATTGGTATTCATTTTTGGAAAGAAGAACAAACGCAACACAAACTCAAACTGGAAGCCAACCTATGACTCGTACCATTCGCTCTGCAGCAGCTCTCGACAAGTTGTTCTGCATGAGGTTAATGGTGCACGGCGGTTGAGCAAAGAGTGGGCTCAAGAGAGCTTTCAGCACCGGGAACACCTCTGCATCGCTCAAAGCTTCATCGCCAATGACAGCTTGGTTCACACTTTCCTGCACATCGGCGCCTGCCTCCACCAGTAAACGAGTGCAGGGATCTCCTAAAATGGATGCACTTGTATCTATCGAGTTCATGCGGTTGAAGTCCTTCATCACACCACCAATCACACCCTCATCGCTTTTCGATTCGCTTGACTTTTGCTTCCTGTACCCGTAAGACGCGGAAGTATTTGATCCCTTTGATTTTGACTTTGACGATTTGATTTCCTCAAAGTAGCGGCACACAGCCGCTTGTAACGGCTGTTTTAGCGCTGGCACATTGTCACTGTCGTCCCAATCGTTGGCTGCGGCAATCTCTGCAGCGTCATCATAAGGTGGCGCGTCATCTTGAGAGGCTGCATCGTCATCAGACAGGAGGAATTCTCGAGTGCGATCTTGGTCACTCAGACTGGGGTTGAAGGCAGGCGAGGACATTTTACGAATGATCCGCACTACTTCGAAATTCTTTTCCTTGTCAGGAGCAGACATCTCTTCAAAAGCTGGCATGTCCGCACGAGTAGGGTGCCGCGCTTTCCAAGCATTGTGAACTTGTGCTCCGTAGAACTCTTCCTGCACTGCCGGCAACATCTTGGCTCGCGCAGCTGGCGTCAATGTCTTGCCTTGAGTCGCAGTTTTCAAGACTTTAGCCCAATGATCGTCATTATCCTCTGGGTACTCTTTGAAGGAAGCTAAGCAAGCGCGGGCAGCGTGCTCGTTTTCATGGCGGCAGCTCGGTGGAAGCAAAATCAAAGGATTGTCTAAATTCACTTCTAATTGACTGCTGTTGCTGTCCTCTGCATCTTTGCCCTCAGCTTCATCAACCTCTTTAGACTCTTCAGCAATGCTTTCATTTGCCACTACTATGCCTCCGCCACGGACAATGCCGCTGTGAAGATCCATGTCAAACCAATCTTTGTCGACACCATCCACATCCACGGGACGCCATCTTGCCCGCTCCTCTCCTACAAGCTGTTCGCGCCATTTTTCATGGATCAGGTCAGCCGACAAGTTCGCCACCACATTGACATCTGAAGGTTCCCAATCCAATGGCAAATCCAATGACGCACCGTCACGCACCATTTTTGCCAGCTTCATCGCATCGCCGGTGGCAGCGCAGTCCGCTGCCAGAGCCCAGTAGCAATACGCCGTGCGGAATTTGGTCATCCAAATGGACGACAAGCACCGCTGCGCAAGCACTAAACCACCAGGATAGAGCGCAAATTTGTGCAAGATCCATTCGCAGGTGGCAGGCTCAGGCATGGCCACAGACCCGTGCAAGAAGTTGAGCTTCGGCGGCACCGACCGGCCTTGAAAGAGTGGCAACCAAATCATGCGGCGAGTGGGGTCAGCAGAGGGCGCCAAGCAACACGTTGAAAAACATTCCATGAGCGCCCAGCCATTTGGGTCGCACCGCAGGCTTGGAATGGAGCAACCAAAGTAGCCAGGCGTTTGCAAGGCTAGAAAGCGCTTGCAGCTCATGACCGTGGTGGCCATCACTTCGAGGCGCGCTGCAAGGCTAGCACGACGGCCGGGTGAGAGGCAGAAGTCTGCAATCCAGAAGCGCGCATGGCGCCCATGCAATTGAAAAAAACGGTCTGCCAGGCGAGTCATCGCTGCCCAGCGCTGCGGGGCACTCTCTGCATCCATCTCATCGTGTGACACGTAAAAATCAATCCCAATTTTGTCTCGCGTTGGAAGGACTTGTGACATGAAGTACTGTGCCTCGGTTTGTTTCCAATTTTGCTCGAGCTCTGGCGTGTCAAAGGGCTTGAAGGAACGGTACTCTTCTTTGACCTCTTCGGATGCTAAAGTGCTAAGAAGGCGCCGTGGTTTGTCGCGAGGCGCAATAACAGTTTTCGCACCAAGATCAAGGGACGCAAAACCCAAGCGGCGGACTTTCGAATCGCCCAATTCAATGTAGCGCAGCTCTGACTTTGCCTTCTCAAGATAATAAGTCGGCGTCTTGTCAAATTCGTTCATAAAAGAAGTAAGAAGCGCACCCCAAGCTGGGGAGTAAGCGCGCCGGTGAGCAACCCCTCGATTGGTATCCGAAAACTGTTACAGGTTTGCGTTATCATGTGGGAAAATTAGTTGGCGGGGTGAAAAGTTTACAATTGCAACAGACATGCGGTAGTTACGAAGGTGTGAGACAGCACTGTGGTACCTCCTCCAGGATGTTCAATTGGTCCCAAAACTCGTACTTGACGGAATCCCGGTTCGTGAAAACCTCTTGCCCTAGTCGAGTGTCCGTGAATGGATGGAAAGCAACATCTCCTTCTAACAAGTGGGCTCGATCAATCAAGCCAGATTCAATTAAATCTACCGACATGGGATAATACAACTTTTCGATCTCTTCGCGGACATCAGTACAGCTCTTCAAGCCGTGGGCCTCTTCAACGGTGTTTTCACCGGCTTCATTGAGCAATTCCAAATGCATCTGAGTCGCCTCCGCCTGGTGCCGCTGAAGATCTTCATAGTCTCGAACGTTGTCTTTGTGCGCAGTTTCGGCCTCCGCCAACTCATTTTCAGCGTCTGAGAGGATTTTCTCGAGAGCTTGGAGTTCCTTGGCTGTTTTCGGCTCTAGGTCGGTGACAAATTTGCCCTTGACTTCTTTCTTCTTGAAGGCAGCAAGAGCGGTACTAGCAATTTTAGCCGAGACAGCTAGATCAGACGCCTTGTGAATACTATCGAATAGAAACTCGGGGTTCAAGATGGCTGCTCCTTGGCGGTTGGCTCGGTTCGTCTCTGCAGCAGCTTTCGCTTTGTCATAGCCTCTCTGCGCATCGCGCAACACCACGCTTAAATCGTCGAGATCTTCGAGGTGGTTGCCCTTCAGAGGTGACGACAACATCTCGTCGTATTGGGCACGGACAGACTCCAGTTTTGCTACCCAGCCCTCGATTTCTCGCGTGCTGGCCTCGTCTTCTGCCTTACGCGCTTCATCGTGTTCCTTTTCTATTGCTGCAACCGCATCGCGTAGATCATTCGCTGCTGCCTTCAACTGTATTTATTTAGTCATCGCATCGACATACAACATAAAACCGATGAGGAGGTCAACAATTAGGCTGTGGTAAGTGGGTAGGCGAAGCACACGCACCTCTTCGGCGACCGAAAAAATAATGGATGAAGCGTGAATTTGTTCGAGTTCATCTCGGGCATTAGCGAGGGTTTGTACTGCTCGATCTGCCGCCGAAAGTTTGAGAACAGCTCGCCGTTCACGCCGCTCACGCTGCTGCTCCACAGTAAATTCTGCTTTATTTGCAGGAATGGGCTGATTGCCAGCCGGGCTTCCTGGGCTCACAACAGCGCTGAAAATATTGGAGCGTCGCGCACGCGTCACGTTGATGCTGCCGATACTGACAGCACGCCGAACCGAGCTCTTAGCCGCCTCTGCCTTCGCGATGTTCTGCTTTTTGGAGCCCTCTGCTTGCTTGAAAGTCTTGAGCCATTGCGTGAACTCGCGATTAGTGACTCGCCCGTTGTTGTCTTTGTCCATGGCTGTGTAGACCCGAGTAACTACCGCATCAAAGCTCGGCATTTCTTCAGGCTTCGGCTCCAACTTACCTACAAGATATTGCTGGAAGCGCTCGTAGCTTAGCCCTTTCTTGTCGTTATCCAGCATTTTGAACACGACTAGCGGGACGAGAGCAGGCTTCGAGTTGAGGAGGTAGTCCGTGAGCTTTTCTGTAAACACTTCCTCCAATCCCGTGTTGGGCTCGGGAGAGGTTGGTATGCTTGCTCCAGCACCCCTGCGAACGAAGTCGCGTACGAATAGTGATAAACTGCTAAGCAAGTTTATAAGTGTGCGCAATTTGGCTTACATTGTGAAGAGGCCTCAGCTCCGGCGTGGGCTCCAGGCAGGCTACTAAGAGATTCGGATAGGCGAAGAAGTTGTGACAAGAAGGAGAACGCGGCTACGCTACGGTGCAGAAAATAAAACCGACACTCGTCACAATTGGTATAAACCGGCCCCTGTAGCCACATTCCCAAAATGTTCAAAAAAAATGTCGTGCTAACTCGTGTAAAGTAGTCCCACGTACGCCTCCGGCTTGAGCCTTCAATCTATATATGACGTCGCTAATAAGATTGCTGGCAATTTTATCCCTTGCTATGTCTTGGGCTTGGCTGCCTTCCTCACGATTAGGGAAAAGAGCACTGTCACCACTAACGAGTAGTCTCTCGGAGACCGCACACGAATGTGAGCGTATGCATCGTTCTGACTGCAGTCAGAGCCAGGCTACTTACTTCAGCTTTCCGACTGGTACACCAGTAGGCCATCAGCTTTCAGAAAGCGAAAGAGCAGCAGCTCGAGATGCCCTCTTCGAGTGTTTTAGCTTTCCAGGACCCGATCATCAACTAACAGTCGGACTTGATTCTTTAAGAGTAGCGCCCTTTGGGCATCTCGATCTCGCTCGCGCATCACACAAGGCAATAGTTCCTTTAAGCGACTGTGCAAATTTCATAGCGGAGGCAGAATCTGCTAGACAGTGGCGCGAAGCGTTGAGTATCGCTCACTTTGCAAACAACGCTTCAACTTTCATAGCCGTAAAAGAGTTACCTCGTGCCCGAAACTTATTGAACCACCACTTAAAACGCACACTCTATCCTGCTATTGCGACAGCATTTCCTAATGTCAAAGCACTAGAATCGCAGCACCTCCGAGTTTCGGGTGCTTCCATTGTAAAGTACAACGCGACTGCCGGTCAATGCCGCCTCGCAACGCACCGTGATGGACCCCTGGTAGCTTGCATGGTAGCGCTCAATGATCTGAGCGAGTACGACGGTGGCGGAACTTTCATTGAAGCTCTCAGCGGCGCGTCATTAGGACAGTCAGGTGCCAATGAAAGAGTCCTGCGGCGCTCTACAGGCCATGTGGTCATGCACCCTGGTTATGTTCGTCACGGTGGAGCCGAAGTCACTCGCGGGGTGCGGTATGTGCTGGTGGTGTGGGTCTTCAGCGCAGCACTCGTAGATTACAGCCACTATGCCACGGTGTTCGCCAACCAATATCTAGCGAAGGCCTTGGCCATTCCGAGGTCTTCAAACTCAGGCTTCCGACGAGATCTCCTAGAAGCTGCGGTGAAAGCTTACAGTGATGCTTTAGCTTTTGAAACGAAGGCTGATGGTCATGGTGAAGATTACATCGATGCGGACAGTGAGTTGCCGACTATTACGGTTGACGAAGCCCGCGAAGTTGAGCATGGCTTAGCGAGCCGCCCTCGCAGTGAAGCTGCATTAGTAGGGTTTGCGCAGTCTCTCATTGAGCTGCTTCATGGTAATAGCGGGGAGCATGAAGGCAGGTCTGAGTTGGGAAAAGAAGGAATTAGCGATGCTATTAAGGCGCTGAGCGAAGCACTTCACAGAGCGCCCACTAACGGACACGCAAGAGAGCTCCTAACAAAGATTACTGATTAGAAGGAGTAAGCGAAATGCTCAAGCTTAAGACATTAAGACCACGCCATATACCATATAGTTTTGTTCGCCACTATTGAAAATATAATGCACAATTCACTGTTTTGGGCCTTGCCTTGCCTTTCTACCCACATTTGCTGTACCATATCCATATCCATTACGGAGCCGAGCCGAGCCCTGTTTTTTTCACGCATTTAAGTACACGTGGATTCGTTAGTTAAGACTCAGCCGTTGGTGTTCCGTTTCCATCCTTTAGTTAGATATGGATCTTTTCTATCAACAACGACAACAAGCAATTCTATCACCAGGACATCGATGGGGAGTCCAGAATGGAAATGCCATGGCAATAAGAACTCAGGGCGCTTCGTTTCCAAATCACCAAGTCATTCGATACCACATTGGGGCGACGCAGTTACTTACAGCCCATTCAACGCCATGAGAGCATGGTGCACTTACGACTGAGCTCGCACTTTCGCAATTTCACTTTTCCTCGTGCACTACGGGCGCCTTTCCAGATGACGATGCTGCTGCTTCGTTGTCCTTGTCGGAGGACAGCGCTCGCTCTTTGTTGCTGTTGGCTAGGCTGTTCCAGCTCACGCTTCGATCATAATAGAAACATTCTACATGCAATTGAGTAGTCATCCAAATCGGAAATATTCTGGGCCCTCGGGGTTATATCTACTTAGCCATCAAATTTCAGTTTCAGGATGAGTTTACGGTAGCACCCATGTCCGACTGTGGACTGAAACGAAATCTGATTACCAACTCGACCTCGGATTGTTTGGAGGATTTCCGCTGAGCTGGGCTTGCCTAATGATGCATTAAGCCGTATTTGAGCCCAGTGCTCTTATTGTTTTTTGGCTAGTTCGGGTAATTGCCACAGGCCCCATCGCCCCAAAAGCCCCGAGAGCTGAGAGGCTGGACTATTTTTTCCGGATTCGACAAAAATTTGACCAATCGAAAGGGAGATGAATGACGAGACCAACAAAAAATCCAGAAGATACGGCAATGAGGCAAGCGGCAATCGGCCTCAAAATGCAACACAATCAATGAACAACTACAGATACAGATATAGTAATCATTTTAACTTCTTGCCTTTTAAGAATTTGATGTGAAAGTCAATTGTCGCGGTCGTCTGTAAATTTGCCATTCGACAGATGCGAGAAGTGTAAAGGAGATGTGCACAGAAGTAGCTTATAATAAAACTCTTGATGGGACCGTTCTACGCCTAGGTTTGGTTCTAATTGTTCTACTGTATGATTTGCATCTCCTTCTTAGGTAGGAATTCTTAGAAGCCAATAAGGCCTCGACCCGTCTTCCAATTTTCATTTTGAGTGGATTCGCCGAGAATGCCTACTAGGAAATTGCGGAGTTGCGGAGGCACCGAGCTCTAGAACGTACGGCGCGAGCATCTTGTCCCTGCTTAACCTTGCAATCGGAGCATTATGTAGACTCACCATTGCTCTACTAAGTGATTCACTCATTATGTAGAAAAGCAGACATTGGCTTCAACATGTAATTTTTATTCTCTGTTGTGGCTGGTCAACGAAACCTGACTTTCTACCATACACCATTTAACGTCCATAGTTTGGCATCTATTACTCCGTGGACGAATAATGGGTAGTATTCTTGGAGGGCAACAATTCTTTCTCGCACTTGTGGTATGTCGCGTTCGTCCTTTATCATGTATTATATATTCCAACGCAGAGGCATTGACAACACTTCTCCGTCACTCTTGGTGTATAGACAATTTGCGCACTTTGGCACCTCAACGAAGGGTTCACAGCGCCGCAATTTGATGTTGATCGTGAGGGCAATAAATTGCGCCTCGATCACTTCACGGGAAGTGACGCAGGAGCTGCCTCCTTGATGAGTGCTGCTAGCCTCAAGATG
>Ga0307978_1003471_pt1 | contig 10726 bp, 6 predicted proteins | sample OrgLakmetage1056_FD_203151 | JGI IMG/M metagenome (GOLD analysis project Ga0307978, IMG submission 203151) | Saline water microbial communities from Organic Lake, Antarctica - #1056 | ecosystem: Environmental > Aquatic > Non-marine Saline and Alkaline > Saline | place: Antarctica: Organic Lake...
AATTAAACTCTGTCTGGTATTTTGAAAAATAAAATATTAACAAACTTCTACTTTTTATCATTCACTTTTATATCGATGATCTGAAACTTAAATTTTTTAAATAAAAAATCAAAATACATTTTAAAGTCTTGCTAGCGTGTTCTCTGGCATTTATAATAGAGTGTAATCCTGAACTAAAAACCTTCAATTTTATAACCAACGGTGAGACCAGCGTTTACGAAAAACCGTTGGCTCACTGTTGGTTTACCAACCCAAGCTAATTGTAGAGCCATTGGAGACCATTAATTAGCCTTTGATTTGCGGATTAGTAGCTATAAAACATGATTTATAATAGAGTCTACTCAAATATTTTGATTTGAGAGGTAGAATAATTACCTCCGAGATTACACCGTTTATTAAAGTATGTTCTTAGTGTTAAGACTTTTAAGACGATAAAAAGTTCTTATATTGGTTACTTGGTAAAATGGATAACACAACTAGTCTTGTTATCCCCATGTTCTGTGTAATGCAAAAAAAACGGCTGAATTGAAAATATAGTTAATGAAAAACAAATTTCCAACCATAAAAACTGACCGAATTCTATTGCGTGAAATAACGGATTTAGACGTTAAAAATATTTTTAAAGGACTTTCAAATCCAAACGTAATTAAGCATTATGGAATTAATTTTGACAGTTTGGAGGCTACAAAAGAACAAATGATTTGGTTTGCGGAAAAGAAACAAATGTGGTGGGCGATTTGCTCGCTTGATAATCAAACTTTTTACGGAGCAGGGGGACTAAATGATATTAACCACAAAGAAAACAAGGCAGAAATTGGACTGTGGCTGCTTCCAAATTTTTGGGGCAAGGGAATTATGAAAGAAGTTTTACCTTTAATCTCTTATTACGGATTTAACAACCTTAAACTAAATCGAATTGAAGGATTTGTTGAGACCGATAATTTGAACTGTAAAAATGCAATGTCTAAACTTGATTTCAAAAACGAAGGGACAATGAAAGACTGCGAAATAAAAAATGGAAAATCAATAAGCGTTGATGTTTATGCGAAAACGAATTAATTGCGGAAACCACTACACACAACAACTTATATAGCTCATAGCTAGATAGTTGATTAGTCGAAGTAAAGGTATATTTGCCAGTCAGCCAAATTTTTATACCGACCATTCGGGAGGCTTATTGATAAAAAAGATAATAAGAAAAATTTAATCCCGAAGCTTCGGGACTGCTAGTGCTTAATCCGAAAGTAATTTTATAATTTGCACGTTACGAGCCATATATAGAGACGTTAGGCATAAGCTGAAAAAATGAAATGACAGAAACAGTAGATAATATAGAACTTGACAAGGAAAACGTTGAATTTTACAACGCTTCTGAATTTGTTCGACATACTGACAAATTAGTTTATCTAACAGGAAAAGCAGGAACGGGTAAAACAACTTTTTTAAAATACATTAAAGACACTACAAATAAGAACACTGTAATTCTTGCACCAACAGGAGTTGCAGCAATAAATGCAGGTGGAGTTACAATTAATTCCTTTTTTCAAATTCCTTTTGGACCTTTCGTTCCTGATGATTCAAGATTAAGAACAACAGCAACGGGAACAGAAAACAGTGAGACAATTTATACAACTTTTAGATACAGAGATGATAAGAAGGAAATAATTGAAAATTTGGAACTGCTTATCATTGACGAGATTTCAATGGTAAGAGCAGATATGTTGGATGTAATTGACAGAATTTTAAAAGTTTTTCGCAAGAAACCCTATTTGCCTTTTGGTGGTGTTCAGGTCATATTAATTGGAGATACTTTTCAATTACCACCAATTGCGGACAATGAACAATGGTCTATTCTATCCCAGTTCTACAAAACTCCTTTTTTCTTTAGTTCAAAAATCATAGAACAGAACACGCCTCTTTATATTGAGTTGAAGAAAATCTATAGGCAGAACGAACAGGAATTGATTGACTTATTGAATAGGGTTCGAATTAGTCAAGTAAATGCAAATGATTTTAGTGTTCTTAATGCAAAATACAATCCGACATTTTCAGGAAATGGAAGTGATTATATAATTCTTGCAACACACAATAATATAGTAAACGAAACAAATCTTACAAAACTAAATCAACTCACAACTGAATTATTTACTTATGAAGCAAATGTAACGGGCACTTTCCCAGAAAAACATAAGCCAACAGATCATTATTTAAAATTAAAAATTGGTGCTCAAATAATGTTTCTCAAAAATGATACTGGCGAGTACAAACGCTATTACAATGGCAAAATTGGGAAAATAAAAGAACTTGAAGAAGCTTCTATTACAGTAGTATTTGATGATGAATCCGAAGTTGAAGTTGAAAGAGCAGTTTGGAATAATATTCAGTATTCATACAATAAAGAACAAAAAAAGATTATTGAAGAAATTGCAGGAACATTTGAACAGTTCCCTATTCGTTTGGCTTGGGCAATTACAGTTCATAAAAGCCAAGGTTTAACATTTGAAAAAGTTATTGCCGATTTAGGAAGAGCATTTGCACCAGGACAAGTTTATGTTGCTTTAAGTCGTTGTACTTCCTTTAGTGGTTTAATGCTTAAAACACAACTTAACAGTTATGCTATAAAAACCGACCCTAGAGTTATTGAATTCGCTCAAAATGAAACACCTGGAACATTAATAACTGAACAACTTAATACAGGCAAAGCGGATTTCTATTACAAAAAATCAAGAGAAGATTTTGGAAAAGGTAAAATCAAATCTGCATTTGAGATTTTCAAAAGAGCCTTAAAGTTTCGTAATGATATTGACACGGATATTTTCAAGAAATTCATTGAAGTACAGGGAAAACGTCTTTTAAACTTTAAACAAAAGGATTCTTTACTTATGGAGCAACTTGAATTGACGAACAATGAACTTTCAGAAGCAAAAGAAAACATTGAATTGCAAACGAAAGAGCTAAACATCAAGTCAACTAAAATATCAGAACAGAACTCTTCTCTTGGACTGCTTTTAGAAAAAACTGCCGAGTTTGAAAACGAATCTGAACGACTAAAAAAGTCATTGAAAAAAGTTGAGAAAAAACTATCTGATTCGCTCATCAAAACAAACGGACTTGAAACCAAACTAAAGAAAAGCGAATCTGATTTAAATAAAAAAAACAAGGAAAACCAACTTAATAAAGAGGAAATTGAAAGATTCAAAAATCTAAAATGGTACGACAAACTAATTGGAAAAAAATAGAATGCCATTGCCAAACAAAAAACTGTGGTAAAAAACAACTCTTTTTTCCATTAATTTGAAACACTAGTATTCTAGGCCCAAAGATTCACATTTGTGATTCTTTGAGTTTTTTATTGTTTACCTATCCAGGCAAAACAGAAACTTTCAACTTCATAACCAAAGGTGAGACTAAAGGCCTTACAAAAAGCCGCTAGAGAACCTTTTGATTTTAAAAATTAGCAATAAGCACTATCCAGAACCTCTTATATTACTATAATATATTTATATTCATGCTTAAATTTTAATTCCCTAAAAGTACCTTAAATAAATGGCCGAAAAAACAACCACCAAAAAAGAAAAATCAATAGAAGAATCACTTTGGGATTCTGCCAACAAACTAAGAGGTTCTGTAGAGCCATCAGAATACAAGCACGTGGTCTTAGGTTTAATATTCCTAAAGTTTGCCAGTGATAAGTTTGAAGCTCGTAAAGAAGAACTACTAGCAGAAGGCAAAGAAAAGTATCTAGAAATGAAAGAGTTCTACAATATGAAGAACGTCTTTTTCTTACCACCCTTAGCGCGTTGGTCTTATATCATACAAAATGCAAAGCAAGACGATATTGCCTTAAAGATAGATACGGCGCTACACACTATCGAAAAAAACAACCCATCACTTAAAGGTGCATTGCCCGACAATTATTTTTCACGATTACAACTTGATATTAGCAAGCTTGCAGCACTTTTAGATACCATTAATAATATAGATACCCAAAAAGACAAAGCGACGGATATTGTAGGCCGTGTTTACGAATACTTCTTATCCAAGTTTGCCATTGCAGAAGGAAAAGGGAAAGGAGAGTTCTACACGCCAAAAAGTATCGTCAACCTTATTGCCGAAATGATAGAGCCTTATGAGGGCATCATCTATGATCCTGCCTGTGGTTCTGGCGGTATGTTTGTACAGTCTATTAAGTTTATAGAAAGCCATCATGGTGATAAACGCAATATCTCTATCTACGGACAAGAATATACTAATACCACTTATAAACTGGCTAAAATGAACCTTGCCATACGTGGTATCTCTGGTAATCTAGGTGAAAAAGCAGCCAATACTTTTGCAGACGACCAGCATAAAGATTTAAAGGCCGATTATATTATGGCCAACCCACCATTTAACCAAAAAGATTGGCGAGCCGATAATGAATTAATAGACGACCCACGTTGGATGGGTTATGAAGTGCCACCAACAAGCAATGCCAATTACGGTTGGATACTCACCATGGCATCTAAATTATCAGACAAAGGTGTCGCTGGTTTTTTACTAGCAAACGGAGCACTTTCTGGTGGAGGTGAGGAATATAAAATTCGTAAAAAATTGATTGATAATGGATTGGTAGAAGCTATTGTTATTTTGCCACAAAACATGTTTTACACAACAAATATCAGTGTGACCTTATGGATTTTAAATAAAAATAAAGCAGAAAATACAAGACGTATTGGTGATGTTTCTAGAAATTACCGTAATCGGAAAGACGAAATCTTGTTTATGGATTTAAGGCAGATTGGTGTCCCGTTTGAAAAAAAATACATCCAATTCAGTTCAGAGCAAATTAATACGATTACTGAAACCTATCACAATTGGCAACAAAAAGAATCCCCTCTTGAGAGGGGTGCCGAAGGCGGGGTGTGTTATCAAGATACCCCAGAATATTGCTACAGCGCCCATTTAGATGAAGTAATAAAAAAGGACTATTCCTTAGTGCCAAGTAAGTACATTGAGTTTGTAAACAGGGATGAAAACATAAACTTCAATGATAAAATGGAAAGCCTAAAAGAAGAATTTTCAGATTTACTGAAAGAAGAACAACAATCAAAACAAGAGCTATTAAAAGTATTTAAAAACTTAGGATTTGAAATCGAGTTATAAAAGAATAGGCGATTATATAGAACTTGTTGATGAGCGCAATAAAGAACTCAATGTTGATCTGCTTTTAGGGTTAAGTATTTCTAAGCAGTTTATTCCTTCTGTGGCAAATACCGTTGGTGCAGACATGAGTAATTATAAAATTATCAAAAAAGGTCAATTTGCGTGCAGTATTATGCAGGTAAGACGAGATGGCAAAATGCCAATAGCCTTGTTGCAAGATTTTGATGAAGCAATAATTTCACAAGCCTATCCAGTTTTTAGAGTGATTGATGAAAACAAACTACTTCCAGAATATTTAATGATGTGGTTTTCTAGAAGCGAATTTGATCGACAGGCAACTTTTCATGCTGTTGGTGGTGTACGAGGTAGTTTAGAATGGGACGATTTTTTAGATTTTGAACTACCAATCCCATCAATAGAAAAACAACAGGAAATCGTTACCGAATACAACACCATTACCAATCGCATTGCGCTTAACGAACAACTCAACCAAAAACTTGAAGAAACCGCACAAGGCATATACAAAAATTGGTTTGTAGATTTTGAGTTTCCTAATGAAGAAGGCAAACCTTATAAATCTTCTGGAGGTAGGATGGAATATAATGATGAATTGGATATTGAGATTCCTGAGGGGTGGGAATCGTGCGATTTTAAAAATCACGCAAATATAATAATGGGGCAATCGCCAAAAGGAGATACTTATAATTTCAAAGGGATAGGAGTGCCACTTATAAATGGTCCAGTCGAATTTGGTAGCTATTATACTGAAAAAAGAAAATGGACTACTAGTCCAACTAAACTTTCTCAAAGTGGTGATTTAATAGTTTGCGTTAGAGGCAGTACAGTTGGGAAATTTGTCAAGAGTGATGGAGAATATTGCATCGGTAGAGGGGTTTGCTCGATTAGAGGTAAGGAGTCTCAATATTTTGTTGACATCTTATATCGTACTCTTCGACGAGAATTGGAAAGTTTATCGACAGGCTCTACATTTCCGAGTTGGGATAGAGAATTGATTTCTTCAATAATTACTATTAAACCTGCAGTTAGTTTGATTATCAAGTTTGAAAATTATGTTGGAAAGATATTTTCTGTTATTGAGGTAAATGAGACTGAAAACATAAAACTGTGGAAAATCAAAGAATTACTTCTTGCTAAAATGGTTAAGGTTGAGGTTGAAGAAGAAATAGTATGTTTACAAAATTTAAAACCATAAAGAACCTTGCTGTTTTTAAAGATTTTAACTGGGATACTTCCGTAAGAGATAAAATAGGGAATAATATTATTCTGTTTAAGAGAATTAATATTCTTTATGGACGAAATTATTCAGGAAAAACTACACTATCTAGAATTGTAAGAGCATTAGAAACTGGTCATATTTCAGATAAATATGAAAATCCTGAATGCTGTGTCTGCGTTAAAGATAATTCAGATGTAAACAATTCTGATTTTAATAGTCATAATAAAACTATCCGAGTTTTCAACCAAGATTTTATTGAAGAAAATTTAAAATTTATTGTAAACCCTAATGAAAACGTTGAGCCTTTTGCTATTCTAGGTGAAGACAATAATGAAATAGAAAAAGAAATTGAACTTTTTAAAAAAAGTTTAGGCTCAAATGAAGCAGATAGTGAAACAGGTCTATACCAAGAATTAAAATCGTTAAAGGCAATATACCAAATTGCCAGTAAAGCGCATACTGATGCACAAACAAGCCTTGATAGTCAATTAGGTAATAAAGCAACAGGAAGACCAAAGGGTATAAAATACCAATCGAAATATGGAGAGATAAATTATGATATTAGAAGACTTAAAGCCGATATAGGAACAGTCAAAAAAGCCACTTATACACCGCTTACTATTCAAGAAGAGTCAGAAGCGGAAAATATTTTAAAGGAACAGTCAAAAAATGAAATTCCAGAATTAACTAGTCTTAATTTTAAATTTTCAGAGTTACATACTAAGGCAAAAGAAATAATTGCACGTGAAATAGGTCAATCCAATAAAATTGAAGCATTGGTTAAAGATGCTGTTTTAAACCGTTGGGTGAGAGAAGGAAAAAATCTACATCAAGATAAATTTGATGTTTGTTCGTTTTGCAATAATACAATTGATGAAAATAGATGGCGTGAGCTTGACAGACATTTTGATGAAGAATCTGATCAACTTGAAAAGGATATAAACGCACTACTTTCTGAAATAAAAAGTGAAAAAACATTGCTTAATATTTTTTCAGTTTATAAAAAGGAACAAGTTTATTCAAAGTTTCATAAAGAATTAGAAACCACAAAAAAATCTTTTGATTCTGAGGTTGAAAATTATTCTAAATCACTTACAAATCTTGAAATTCAATTAGAAAATAGAAAAAAAGACATTCTCAATAATCAAATATTTATAGTAGTGCCAGACCTTTCTTTAAACATAGAAGATGCTATAGCTAAGTTAGATAAAGTTAGAATAAAATCAAATGAGTATTCTGATAAGTTAGACACAGACCAAGATGAAGCTAAAGAAAAATTAAGACTTAAAGAAGTTCATGACTTCATAGTGGACATAAAATACGATGATTTAATAACTCATATAGCCATACTTAAACTAAACTTAGAGGCTGCAGAGGAAAAAAGAAATCTTAAACAAGGCGAAATAGACAACATTATTTTGCAAATTTCATCAAAACAAAAAGAACTCAAAGACGAAAGTAAAGGAGCAGAAAAGGTCAATGAATATTTGAATAATCATTTTGGTCATGATTTTTTAACTCTTAAAGCAATTGAATTTGAAGATGAAGTTACTGGAGAGAAAAGTTATAGATTTGAAATTCACAGGGTTGGTAAAAAGGCATTTCATTTGAGTGAAGGAGAAAAAAGCCTAATAGCTTTTTGTTATTTTGTTGCAAAACTTCACGATGTAAACACGAAAAATAATGAACCGATTATATGGATAGATGATCCAATTTCAAGTCTTGATAATAATCATATTTTCTTTATTTATTCGTTAATAAAATCAAAGATATATAATACTAAAGATTTTGAACAGATGTTTATCTCAACACATGATTTAAACTTTCTTAAATATTTACAACGTCTTCCAAGCCATAATGACAAAAAAGACAATAAAGTTGAATATTTCATTATTGAAAGGGTAGGCGATGAATCATCTATTTTGGAATTGCCCAATTACATAAAAAGAAATGTTACAGAATTCAATCACTTATTCAAACAAATTTTTGAATGCTCTAAAATTGAAAATGTCACTGATGAAAATTATACGCTCTTTTATAATTTTGGAAATAATACTCGCAAATTTTTAGAGATATATCTTTTTTATAAATATCCTGATTCGTCAGATCAAACTCAAAAAATGAAAAAGTTCTTTGGCGTTGAAGAAATACCTATAGTATTAACTGATAGAATAAATAATGAATATTCTCATCTTGTTGGGGTCTTTGAAAGAGGTCAGTCACCAGTTGAAGTTCCCGAAATGAAGAAAGCTTCAGAATTAATTGTTAAAAAATTAAAAGAGAAAGATGAAGAGCAATACAATGCTCTGCTAAGCAGTGTTGGACTTGAAGAATAATTAAAAAGACTAATAATATAAAAAATACCTCACTCAATTTTTTAGCCACAGGAACACTAACTAAAAAGGATTTGCTAGAATTCTATATGGGTGAAGAAATTAAAGATCAGTATAAGTTGATTGAGAAAGAGATTAATAAATTAAAAAAGATTGAATGGCAAAATATAGCGTACACCAACAACCTGTAGAAACTTTATTAAGTTGGATAAAATCTGGTGATATTGCCATACCAGAAATACAACGCCCATTTGTTTGGAAAGCTGCTAAAGTAAGAGATTTAATAGATTCCTTATATCAAGGTTACCCTGTTGGCTATATTATTACGTGGCGTAATCCAGATGTAAAACTTAAAAACGGTGAACTATCGGCTGGTAAAAAAGTATTGATTGATGGGCAACAACGTATTACCGCATTAACGGCTGCTATAGTTGGTCAACGCGTACTCAATAAGAATTATAAAGAGATTAATATTCGCGTAGCTTTTAATCCACTAACAGAACGTTTTGAAGTATTAAATAAAGCGCTTGAAAAAAGTAGTGAATGGATTAATAATATAAACCCAATTGTAAATGACGAGATTTCAATCACTAAAGCCATTAGAAACTACATGAAGTTAAACCCTGATGCAGATGAGGACTTGATTGAGGATAAAATAGAAAACCTTAAACGCATCAAAAACAAACAGGTTGGTATTATTGAGTTAGATCATTCATTAGATATTGATACGGTTACCGAAATATTTATTCGTATCAATCAAAAAGGAGTGGTGTTAAGTAATGCCGATTTTGTGATGTCTAAAATTGCTGCCGACGAAGAGCATGGTGGTAATAGAATGCGAAAATTAGTAGATTACTTCTGTAGGCTTATTGTGGATAAAGGGTTTAATAAACATATTGTAGATAACGACAAGGTATTTGCTAATCATGACTATTACAAGGCCTTAAAATGGATGGCAACAGGTAGTGATGATTTGTACGTTCCAAACTATATTGATGTTTTACGTGTGTCTTATACCTATAAATTTAGTAGAGGTAAGTTTAGTGATTTGGTAGCCTTATTGTCTGGTAGAAACTTTGAAACCAGAAGCTATCAAGAAGATATTGCTGAAAGAAGTTATGCGCTACTATCTGAAGGCTTAATGGACTTTGTGAACCAAACAAACTATCAGCGTTTTATTATGTTGGTCCAATCTACAGGGTTAATAAATAGCAAGCTCATTTCATCAAAAAATAGCCTTAATTTTTCATATGCCTTGTATTTAAAATTACGAAAAAAAGGTATGGCAGAAACCGAAGTACAGCATTATGTGAAACGTTGGTTAATTATGTCATTATTAATTGGGAGATATTCTGGCTCATCAGAATCTATGATAGATGAAGATATTAAACAAATCAATGAAAAGGGAATAGCCGCATATTTAACTCAAATGGAGCAAAACAATCTTGGAGAAGGTTTCTGGGATTTTAGTTTGGTTTCAGATTTAGAAAGTTCCAGCGTCAATAACAATGCCTATAATGTGTATTTAGCTGCGCAGTGTAATGCAAATTCGACAGCCTTTCTATCAAAAAGCATGAAGATTAGTAGCTTAATCGAGCAGCGAGGAGATATTCATCATATTTTTCCGAAGAAGTATTTAAGTGATAATGGATTCATCCAACGCCAATATAATCAAGTAGCAAATTTTGTGTACACAGAACAAGCCACAAATATTAAAGTAGGTAAGATGCCACCAAAAGAGTATTTAGCAAAAACAATGGAAGAAATACAGGCAGGCACTTTTAACATAAGTACAATAGATTCAAGACAGGCTTTAGAAAGCAATTTGCGGTTTAATGATATTCCAGCAGTTTTATATACCGCAACCCATAATGATTATGATGATTTTTTAAAAACCAGAAGAAGGCTAATGGCAGATAAGATTAAAGAGTATTATGAGCTATTGTAAGTTGTAAAATGTCAAGTTTTTTGCTCAAAATACTTGACATTTATTATTTATTTATATCTTTGT
>Ga0307978_1003472_pt1 | contig 10726 bp, 9 predicted proteins | sample OrgLakmetage1056_FD_203151 | JGI IMG/M metagenome (GOLD analysis project Ga0307978, IMG submission 203151) | Saline water microbial communities from Organic Lake, Antarctica - #1056 | ecosystem: Environmental > Aquatic > Non-marine Saline and Alkaline > Saline | place: Antarctica: Organic Lake...
CCCATTCGATGCCCGTGAATACAATTTGAACAGGTCCCCCCCAAAACAACTCCACCCCAATCCCAACACATCCCGAAAACCCACAACGAGTATTTTGTGCAAGCAATTTGATCTTGTAAGTTTTGTTTTCATCTTGCGATACAATCAAAGGAAGAGTCAAACACACCCGATAAAAGCTAGCGAGATGAGTTATACTTTGCCAACCCAGTCATTAGAGACTCCTAATGATCTCCAGTTTATGAGTTCGGTCGATAACTCCATTCAGCAGAATGTCCCTGTGCCGCAGCAAGCGCCAACGCTGAATAATAATCTATACCCTCCAAATCATGGCGCTCCTGAAGGAAATATGATTAGCAACTATTTCAAAGATTCTGGGCACCCAATCCCAGCGTTCTTTCATATCTTCTTCAAAGCTGCTGCCGTTTTTGTGTATTTGCTGGGGGGCGTTTTTGAGCATGGAACTAACTTCATCACGGTCACCGTTGTCTGCCTACTTCTGCTGGCTGCAGACTTCTGGGTTGTCAAAAATATCACCGGGCGTTTACTGGTTGGGCTAAGGTGGTGGGCTCAAACCGAGGGAGAAGACGGAACTGAAACTATATGGATTTTTGAAGCTGCTCCCGCGGACACTTATACACCAAATAAATTCGATTCCACTTGGTTTTGGGGTGTTCTATATGTGACTCCTTTAGTTTGGTCTGCATTCTTCTTAGCTGGGCTGCTCAAATGGAATTTTGGATGGCTCATTACTGTGTCGTTTGCGATTGCTGTATCGTCTGCCAATGTGTATGGATATTGGCAATGCAGCAAGGATCAAAAAGTCAAATTTCAACAAATGGTGCAGAAAGGGGCCGAGTATAGCGCAGGTGCAGCCATCCGAAATAACGTCTTTGGAAAAGTGGCTGGCTTCGCAAGTAGATTTGGACCTTCTGCTGGGCAGCCGGCACAAGGCCAAGAAAGCACTTTCGTCTGAGATCAGGACAACAGAGAAAGACCCCTGTCCAATGTACTTTAGCTTTCACATCTTCAGGCAGGGCTTGATAATTGATGATGCACAATATACGCTTTACTTTTATTCCGCAAATCATTATTTTGCGTATCAACAATCGTATTTCGATTGGTCTCTCTCATGTAAATATCCATACAAATTGATGGATACAGCGGCTATACGCAAATGCACTCTGCGTACAGTATGCATCAAAATGAGAATGTGCCTTGGATAATTAACTTTACTTTTATTCCGCAAATCATTATTCTGCATATCAAAGATCGTACGTATGGCTTTCAATTGGTCATGCGAAATTCCATGCAGATTGATGCATACAACAGTAGCTAGACGCACATATACTCTGCGTACAGAACGCATAAAGACGAAAATGTGCCTTGGATAATTAAGCTTCCAGCAAGGTTCTAACAAGGCTACAACCGCATTACGCAATGCGATTGCAACAAGGCCGCGATTGAGTAAAGTACTTTCCGCTACTTCCTCATTGTTGGCTGTTGTTAGGGGCAATTTGATGTCGGGTCGTAACAGGACAAACAGTTACAACACGCAAACGTGTTCGATACAAATGACGAAGGGGTTGTTTGCAAAGTTCCAGCTTACTGTGTTTGGGCACCAGCGAGGAGTTGTGCGCGTATATGATTCATAGAAATGACAGCCGTTTCTTTTGTTTATTTTTAGGTGGAATGATCCTTGAAAACAAATCTTGGAAAGCCTTTACTTGCTGGGCCCATCGCTGGTCCCAATCCGTCGACGAGGCAATCCGTCAGATTTTTTTTGATTCTTTCCTTCACATCTGCATCCCTCGTATTCATCCAAAGCTCTACACGAAATATAGGCATACCCCTGCTTTTATCAACAACACGAACTCCGCATATGCAATTTTTCCCATTTTTATCCGCTGTCCCATCTGTATTATTCTCAATAGTTTCTCCGATCACTCCCATTACCAAATTCTGCCAATACAAGTCCAAAGTATTCATCTCCAAAGCCTGCCTGATATAAAACGACCCGCCGGTCGAATTCTGCGGATCTCCCCATTCTGGCTCGATCCCCCTTTTGAATAGATTATATTCAAGAACAGGTGCATTGCTCGGTCCAACCTTTTTCCTTGTTTCTCCATCAAAGAAGATTTCGGACGGCTTGGGTATATGGTTGAAGTAGCGCCAAAAGTCCTCAATAGTGGAAAAAGTACAAACCTCATTCATGCTTGCATTCCAATCACCTGAATTCCCTGCGCCAGCTTGACGTTCCCAGAGAACCCATTCTAGTATAGGAAATAAAGGGATGAGTTCGTGAGATAGTTCAATATTGATGCAGCCATGCGAATCTTTAATAGATCGGATCAAAGTATCCGACAGACGGTAACACAAAAATGGTTTGGAACTAGTTTCGTAATTTATCATTTCGCTCCTTTCCATCATCAATCCAAGCGAAAATCTCTATAGAGAACAATAGTTCAAGAAAGGAATATTCTCCGTAGACGTACCATGTTCTAAAGGATGTGATTCGGAGGTATCCTCTGCCATTTCAGGGAAGTGGGCATGGTGGCTAACTTTCCTTGCTGTTGCTCGAGACGACGCTACCATACCATACGATACACAATATCTCAGATCTCAGTAAGAAAATGGGGGGGGGGGTCAAATATGTCTATAATTTTCTCCATAGGTGCTCAAAAACTAACCTATCATCATCATCATCATCATCATCATAATATTATGTCAAATGATTTCACTTATGATAAGTAATAAGTATCTGAAGCTTATTCACCCGCGCTTCAGCAGAAGGTATGGCAGCGAATGTGAAATGCAATGCTTATTGTTTATTTACAACCTCATTGAATAGCAAAAGATCCGCAATTAAAACTGATTGTGTATCTGAAGAAAATACAGTCTGTAACAACATCCGTCATAGTATAGTGGCTAGTATCCCCGCCTGTCACGCGGGAGACCAGGGTTCGATTCCCTGTGACGGAGCATACCTTTTATTTTTGGCTTTACATAGTAGTACTCAGGACATTGGATCCTTTGGCTTCTTCCACATCATCATCATTGCTATCAAAACCAAAGCATGCCCAGACCATAGATTGGTATTCACAAAAGAACTTCTGGAATATATAAAGACTATCCTTTATTTATGTGACTAATTAAAGCATTACTCGAACATGATTATAATCCATCTGATATTTCTTTATCCAATATTCCACAATCCCATCATTCCATAATTCAATCGGCAACATCATAGCTTGCCAACCCTCTTCCCATGTTTTCTCAATACATGCTCTGTGATTTCCAATCCCCAATGGAGCATCGTCTGCCGAATAACAGGAGAGACTTTAACATCGTCCACATGCCCCATCCCACCAGCCACAAAAATTTTGTTGCACAGTTGGGATCGGAATCTTCCTTTTGGCCCTGCCGACTGTATAACAAAAAAAAATGATATAACATTTGTCCATCATTGTGAGCATATAATACGCTCAAGTAAAACATTCATTGTGCCGTGTTAACAACAGAAGGATTCATAGTACTGTAGTATGCATATATACCATGCAGTATGCATATATAGTAGTACGGTACCATGCAGGATGGTACTACTACTGCAGAAAATCGAATAATACGCACCTTGAGCCATCTTGAAATCTGCCTCACATCATCACTGCACCTCCGACCTTGATAAAATCGGCAATACCACTGGAACCAGCCGTACGGATCACAATCCGCAATCCATCCAGAAGACTCCCACATCCCCAGACTTCCTCCGCATTTCACCTTGAATTTATTAACGGAAGGAACATAAGTGTTATTCGTGAGACGTGTCCCCTTGTCCAACCCTCGGATCCATTCTGGCTTGACAGAACTCTGCAAAACATCGCTCGTCTTATATTTGACATTGGTCACTGCCGACACGATGGATCTATAGTACGTCCCACCGAAAGCCCCTGCCCTGAGAATTTCTTCTGGGGTCCGATTCGGTTTGAAATCAGTCAATAGCGGCTGAATGGAAGCACACTCTCCCGAGGCAAAGGTGAGTTCCCTGGTGGTGGCATGTCGGGAGGGTTCGCCGACATGGGTTTCTTCGATGGCGATGGATGGGGGTGGAAGAACAGGGGGATTCTTGTACATTTCTTTCTTCTGCGTTTCGAGCCTGTTCTGGTAGACGGAAACAGATTTTGGAAAACCGCCTTCTTGCAATTCTCTTTTGAGAACCAGGGCTTTCTTGGCTTTTTGATTCGAGTGTTCGTTGGAAACTATTTGTTTGAGCGAGGAGAGGAGTGCTGTCGTTTGTGCGATGCAGGTTTCCCATTCCGAGGTGGATGCTGATGATGATGATGCAGTTGAAGAAGTTCGGTGATGGCGTTTGAATGATTTGACGGTCTTGGTGAGTGTTTTGCCAATGAGCGTTTGCTCGAGAATGGATATGTTGATGATCGCATCGCTGTCGGATGAGGATGATAGGAGGGTGGAGAGAGTGGAAATTATTTCATTGCATTGCGAGGAGGAAGGAGAGTCACTGAGTCCTTCCTTGGTCAGTGATTCGCCAAGTATCTTGATCTCGTTGACAAGGGATGCTGTAGACGATGTCATGCTATTGCTGTTATTATTGCTGTTGGTATGTTGTGTATGTGTATTATGAGTCGGTGTGTTCAAATAGGTTCAAATGATGTGAGATATGTGTTATCAGAAATGTATCTAAAACTACCTACTGTTTTTTCATCGAGTCATTCATGGAGATGAATTAAAATTTGAAAATAGCCACACAGGCTTTCATTTCCTTCTCATTCATCAATACTTCTCATCTTCATCCTTCATCTTTATTCTTTATTCTTTATTCATCTTATATCTTATCTCTTATCTCAACAGAACAAACAAAGCTATCTGCTATTCGCTCGAAGCACAAGAAGTTACTGCTGTAACAGAGCTGTGTTTTTATAATAAAACTTCAAAGACGGTGCATTAGCACTAGCATTGACATTACTATTCCATATCTTTGACGTCGTCATTATAATCAGTCATGTGTGGGAGAGCAGCACAAAGTATAAAATCAATTGAGGCAGCTGAAGAATTATTGCAACGAAACGAACATTGCATCCCCAACAATAGTCAACAACAACAAAGTAGGAATACATGTAATACTAGCAGCAACGGCAATAATCTTCTCAAATTTAATTTCGATCCTGCATCCTCTTCCATCATCCAACACGATAACTACAACCTTGCACCAGGAGCAAAAACCATTATCTTCCACGCAGAACGCAATCATGCTGCTGACGATGATGCAAAAAATCATCTTCTTGGCACTAGTGCTACTAACCACAGCAATGAACTTGGTCATCGTACAAAAAATATTAGTACTATTACATCGTCCGCCAAAACATGGGGACTCTTGCCCAAACATGGAACAATCAATCATCCCCTACCAGAGGGTCCTGGAAAACATTATCAAAGCATCATGTATAATGCACGATCTGATACCCTATACGAAAAGAAAACCTTTAGCAAATTGGCACTTGATTCTCAAACATGCTTATGGCCAGTGGACGGATACTTTGAATGGAAACAGGATGATGGAAATGCATTGAAGTTGACCAAGGGTGGGAAAGGGAAGCAGCCCTATTTTATCCAGAGTGCTGCTGCCTGTGCCCGAGAACAGAACAAAAATAATGAACGTGGCGAGCATGGGCACACTCCACTTTTCATTCCTGGACTTTGGAATCGAATCAAGACCGGAAGAAAAACCAATTGCGATGATGGAGGAGAATTTCAGCTGCAGCAGGAAGAATATATTGAGACGTTCACTCTCATAACGACTGAAGCGTGTCCTTCCCTCGAATGGTTGCATCATCGTCAGCCCATACTTTTGGACAGTGGTAATCTTGATTTAGCCATGGAATGGTTGCTCACTCCCAATCCACATGTTTTACAACGGATGCGAGAACAATCGTGGGGTGGGGGGCTGAACTATGGCAATTGTGGTGGTGATGATAATGATGGTGATGATGATGATGATGTCAATGGCGATGGTGATGATAATGATGATGTCAATAGCAATGGCAATGATAATAGCAATATTAATGGCAATCACCCACAATCACAACATCAAAAGCAATTCATGCAGTGGTATCCAGTGACCAAACGAGTGGGCAAAGTTGGATACAAGAACAAAGATTGCGTCGATCCCATCCAAATTGAAAAAGTGGCGAGTGTCAAATCTTTTTTCATGGCGGGTGGAAAGAATGCTAGTGGTGGTGCAGAGGTGCAAAAAAAAAAGAAACGTGGTGGTATTGCTGGAGATTACGTGGATGTCGATAGTCCCTTAAAGCGTGCCAAGGTAGAAATAGGCAGTATGCATATCATGCAGAAGACAGAGTCAAAGTCACCAATGGATGACAAACCTATGGCCATGGCAAAAAAGATACCGATGCGCGTACCGACACCAGTGGCTGACAAGAAGAAAGGATCTATTGCAAGCTTTTTTTTCAAGCAAGCGCCGAAAAAGTGAATTGGCAGGGATGAACGGATGCACCTGTACCAAGAATGCATAGATACCCATGCATGTCTACTCGGACATCCTTTATGATTTCCCTACCAGTGGAGGGAGAAATAGATCTGATGATGGTCAATGAATGGAGCGGGCTTGAGTTTTGATAGATGATGATTTTTTGGATGAGCTTCCCTTTGCTTGAGATAGATTTGGGTAGAGGAGATGGTGGAATGGATATGGAAAGTTACAGATTATTGCGTGTAACCAACCATATCTAGAAGGACATGAGGCAGATAGGCTAGAATCTAGTATTATAGAATGTTTAATTTAAAGGCCATACATAGACTATGATCGTGCGACAAATCTGTACAAATCTGTACAAATAATACAAAAAGAGACCAACATTAGTACCGGTATTATACGGGTATCAAATAAAGAACGACAAAACCAAAACTACGCACAATCCACACTCCACACAACACCGCACAATACTGTAATTAATAACAGCAAATCATGAGCCTTGTCTTTACTCTGCCTCCGTCGAGTCCATCTTCTAGACGCAATAGCATTTATATAGGAGGGAAAGAAGACGCAAAGGATAGATCAAAGCTTGAGCAATGGGGAGTAAAATACGTACTAAATATGACGCCTGAAAAAGATTCATCGATCCAAGTAAGTGGGTGTCTCCGTTATCATTCAATTCATTCTTTGTACCAGACTTTCTGCAAAGAAACGAGAACTAACGTAGACTTTGATACTTGAGGATTTTCCTTTTGCAGTCAGGGGTCGCAAACTATTTTGAAAAGAAAAAAGTGTTTGCGTACAAACGAATTTCTGTATACGATGCTTCCACCACCGATCTTTTGAGCTATGCACCACAAATTGTATCTTTTATTTCCAAAGGCCTCAATTACGGAAGCGTCCTAGTTCATTGTCAAAGAGGTGTGTCAAGATCGACAACAGCGGTTTTGTTTTATCTGATGTACGCTCAAGGAATAGAATTACAATCGGCTCTGAAGTTGGTAAAACAAAGGAGACAATGTATTAACCCTATTCCAGCATTCATAAAACAATTACAGGATTATGAGAAGGAATGTAAGGACGAGGGATTGATTTGTGAAAGTTCAACTGAGGATTTGCCTGATGAAAGTATTAGGAGAAAGCGAAAAGGAATTGGACCAAGTATTGGCCCTTCCCGTGAACCTTCTACTTCAAAACAAAGAATAGTTGGTCCATCTTTACCTCTGCAGGTACAGCCAAATGCTATTGCTGCAATGGTTAAGGCTCAAGAATCCGAAAATGGTTCTAATGGAGGGAGTTTTGCTAAAGTGGATGTGAACCTGAATGAGAGCACGAGTACGAATACGAGCGCGAGAAAACGAACAGAAATTGGACCAAGTATTGCCCCTTCCCGCGAATCTTCTCCTTCGAAATAACCCCCGTAGACAGTGCCAAATTCAATTGATGTGGTGGTGAAGGTACGAAAGTGACGAGAGCCTAAAGGATTTGCAACCAAGTAAAATTGAGAGCCTCAAGTGTATTAGGCATAAACATCAATAAGAATAGTTAAAGTTTTTATCAATTATTAGGTTGCCAGGTACATATTCATGATAGGTCAGCCATTATCAAGTTTGTTGTGAGTAGGCTATAGAGGCCTGCATACCAAAGTATAGCTTGGATGATACGACGTTGTCAAGTTCACCATCAAAGAAACGTATCATATACGAGTAAAATCAGAAAACTAAATACATTATTTTGTTTTCTTTGCCTCATTCGTTCGTTTCTTTCTTCTCCTCCTTTTGGTTGGTTCTGTGTTTACTTCTCTGCCAACTAGGTTAAGGCTTAAGGTTGCGTATACTGGTCTGTGATCGCTATGCATTGCGTCCTGAACACTATTGTATTCGTGTACTTGTACTCCATTGGGTCTGAATAGAATTCTATCTGTCCAAGCTGGTATTCGTTGTTTGTGAGACGTATCATAGTCTAGGGTTCCTTTGTCAAACTTGAAAGTAGGTGGAAATTGGATTTCTCCCTCTGCAAAATCTGTGAAAGCTCTTCCCTCCGAAATTGTTCTCAGCAGTTGGTCATGCCGCAAGAGGGATGTACGGATGTTTTTTGCCTGTGTTTCGTCCTTCACTTTGTCGATAGCATTGACTGTTCTCTCGGCGAACTCTCTGGCGAGATCAAGTCTATAATTCAAGTCGCCACAAATGACTACATGATCCATTGAATTAAGTAAATGTTCGCCTCCGTCCAATTCGACATTATCGCTGCCTTTCAAAAAAGATGGGGGAGTTTGTGCTTCGAGCTCACTTACAATACGCCAGTAATCAGAGTTCCTTGCGTCAGATTTTTTTACGTGGGCAGCCTGAGGACGGTGATCCAAATGGTGAGCATAACATTCACATGGTAAGAGGTTTTAGTACAATTTGCATATATACTTACCAAGTGACACGTGACGAAAAGCATCTTTACAGACTTCTTTTTCTTTTTCATACCTTTTGTGTCGCTGCCATTTCGTGCCTTCATCTGCACAAAAGCCCCAATCGCGCCCTTGTTGTGAAAGACATTTCCAATACCACATGCAACATCCGCAATACTGACATGTTCTAAATCCCCCAAGATCGATCTTTTGCAGAAAAGAGCAAATTGCACGCCTCCGAGACTGTGAAGAGCAAGTGGAACGTACTTTTTACCAAGCATCTTGATCAACAGCCTCCGTATTTCTTTGGACCTTGACCCTTCTGCTCTTCTAGGTTTGGAGTTTTCTGTCTCCTGCGATCCAAAAATTACAAAATCACTTCCCGAACCTTTAGTTTCCCGAAATTGTTTAATGAATGCAGCTTCGTCTTCGGAAGGAGATGATTCTGCTAAATTCCAGGTGACGACAGAGCATGTTATTCGTGAATTCTCGTGAACCTGCTGATTTACATCCACACTTTCTTCGGACGATGCTTCGCTTGCCTCTCTGGTCTTGTCGAGAATAATTTTTACAGCACCACCTGAAATGACTGGAGACCCCTCACTCTCTTCAGATTCTGTGATTGTTTCTCCTTGGAAATTTGTGCCTTCTTCTGTATTATCTCTGACAGGAACTTCCTGAGTTTCTCCATCTGAATCAGAATCAGAATCGCAATCGTCTCTAGTACTCAGTGCTTCTCCGGAAATCTGTTCATTTGTTAATTCGTAGTCCTTGGTTTCAGTTTCGTTATCAGAAACGCTTGTTTCTGCTTGAGCACGAATTGAATCTTCTGATTCCTGTTCATCGTCACTACTAGACGAATCAGAGTCTTCATCATCAGAGTTTTCGTCGCTACTAATGGAATCAGAATCTTTCTCTACTTCAAGAATAGCTGTATTGATGTTTTGTTCATGAGTAGGAGCTGCCTCTGACACTTCCACGGTATCACTACTAGACGAATCGGAGTCATCAATAATAGATAGTTCGGAACCTTCCCCTTCTTCAAGTATAGCAGTGTCGCCATTTTGTTCACGAGTAGGAGCTGCCTCTGACTCAGTATCACTACTTGACGAATCGGAGTCATCACTAGTAGATGGTTCGGAATCTATTTCTACTCCAAGAAAAGCAGTGTCGCCATTGAGTTCCTGAGCAGGAGCTGCATTCGACACTTCCTCAGTATCACTACTAGACGAGTCGGAGTCATCACTAGTAGATGATTTGGAATCTTCCCCTTCTTCAAGTATAGCATTGTCGCCATTTTGTTCCTGAGCAGGAGCTGCCTTGGACATTTCCTCGGTATCAATACTTAACGAATTGGAGTCATCACTAGTAGATGGTTCGGAATCACCTTCTACTCTAAGAATAGCAGTGTCGCCATTTTGTGTCTGAGCAGGAGCTGCCTCTGACAATTTCTCGTTATCACTACTAGACGAATTAGACGAATCGGAACCTTCTTCTACTTCACCAATAGCTGTGTCACTGTGCTGTTCTTGAGCAGAAGCTACCTCTGGCAATTCCACATCGTCACTACTGGACAAATCAGAGTCATCACTAGTTGAATCAGAATCGTCTTCTACTTCACCAATAGCTGTGTCACTGTGCTCTTCTTGAGCAGGAGATACCTCTGACGATTTCTCGTCATCACTAGTTGATGCGTCATCACTAGTCGATGAAACGGAACCTTCCTCTCCCTCAAGCATAGATATGTCGATTGTTTCTTCTTGACCAGGTGCAAGAGTTGCATCTGACAATTCGTCATCGCCGCTAATACTAGAATC